>Ga0078972_1017512_pt1 | contig 10264 bp, 9 predicted proteins | sample YelNatPaOPGAMG01_FD_67568 | JGI IMG/M metagenome (GOLD analysis project Ga0078972, IMG submission 67568) | Hot spring thermophilic microbial communities from Obsidian Pool, Yellowstone National Park, USA - OP-RAMG-01 (SPADES assembly) (version 2) | ecosystem: Environmental > Aquatic > Thermal...
TTTCGATCATCCCAGTGAACAACTTTTGCTTGTTCACTCTCAGACGTTTGAAATTGGAGATGTTCTTCCAGTACGTCTCCCGGTTTTCGCCGGTGAAGTTCTCCCTGCTGACACTGAACTCCGGACTGATGTCCCTCATGATGCCGTAGAGGACGCCGGAGTCGATAGTCACAAAATGTGACTTGATGTTGCACATTGGAACCACGTCGAAGCGCTTCCCCATTAGGAAAGCCTTCCGTCTCTCCCACTCTTCATTTTTTTTCCTCACTCACCTTCGTTTCTGCCTTGCGTTCGAGCTCTCGGTCCAGAAACACGAAATATCGCAGGATGAGGCGATAGTATCTTTCCTTATCTTTTTCAACGCTGATATCTTGTCTGTTGGATACGCCAGCCCCAGTACCGCACGATGCTCTTTTATAGCCGCACGGATCGCAGAAGCTGCATCCGTGTTCTCGTTTGGCGCCTTCTTGTCGACAAATTCGACCTCATCTTCATGCTTGCGATCGCTCGTGATGCCGTTGATCATCGCCCATTTTCCATTGCGAGAGATGTCCGGAGACAACGCAAACACGGCGCGTACCATGAAACGTTCGAAGTTCTCTGTCAAATGGTTCTTCAGGTTCGTGGGGTACTTCATCGCCCCGTACGTGTAAATATCCCGGTCACCCTTGTATCGAGTACCATTGAAGCTGTAAAGGGGATATTTTTCGTGGAGGGCGCGCACCCGCTCATTTTCCCTCCGCACTTCCCCTGTGCCGAGCATCAGCTGACGAATAAAGGTTTGTCGAAAAACTTGTCTGGAATCTCGACCGTTTCCATGTTCGCGACGTCTTCGTACATCTCCCTTGCTAAATGCATCAGTCCTGACGACGCCTTTATAATATTCTTGGAGTATGACGCAACACGTTTTTCGATAGCGTCTCGCAACTTTTCCCTGTACGGATCCTTGATATGTCCAAGAAGAAAGGTTTTCACCACCATCTCGTCGTACAGTCGTCTTTCTTGCCGCCTTCGACGTAGGACCTCCGCCTTTCGGTCCTTCTTCTCTTCCTTTTCTTCTGGACTCGGCACTATTTTTTTCTGGCAGCCGGCGAACCTGGGCCTCCAGGATCGTGCATTTGCTTTTTCATAGCGTTCCTTTTTTCGTTTTTTTATTTTTGTATTTCTTGAACGCTCTTTAAACCCTTCTATTATATACTGCGAAAAAACATTTGACTAGACTTGTTAAAAGTTTGAAACAAAAACGAACTGAAAACTATATTTTTGTTCGACTCCAACGCGAATACAACTTTTACAGCTGAACAACACACCAGAGATCAGGATCGCGTTTCCCTTCAGCGGCGGCACGCGCGTCGTGTCTTATGCCTGCCTGATCTCCCAGGAACGCTCACTTAGCGCACTGCGTGCACCGCGCGAGACGCCTCACCGATCGATGAAGGACACGTGTCCGACACCCCGCCTTGGCACGTGCGTGTTCGCATCGCGCTGGAGCGAAAATCAGGTGTCGTAGCTCGGAAACTCACGTAGAGTAATCTCTTGCTATAGGCTCTGTCGCTGGTGCGCGTCGCGGTGCCGCCCTTGACATACAAGGTAATATTGGGGCCTGGCACGATACCTCGCGATGATTCCAGCTGGCACGCTCCGCCATGATCGATCATCTGGAGCACGGCGAGGCGCCCGGGCGAACGCAGGCGCAACCCAGCAAGAGGAAGACGTCATGGTAGAGCATTGTTGAATCTAACGAAGAATCCCCGAGTGTCGGATGGTTACCAAGTGCTCAGGACCGCGAGTGTGATTCCTAATGGTGTAGGATTTTGGAATCTAACCTCTGATCCCCAATGATGTGATGGTTATCGGCATCCGGGAAGCAAGCCTACATGGCGCACCGAATCCTCCCAGTCCTCTTTACCGTTATCCAAGCATTGATTCGGGGATAGCGGTCCGTCCACACGATCCTCCGTTCCAGCGACAGCATGGCGTCGCAGTGTCGCTGCGGATTCCCAGGCCGAACGTTGGCGAACGCAGCGGCTGGTCCGAGACTGCGATTCGCCTCGTGTAGTGAACACTCTCGAACTGGGCCAACCGAGCCCTACGAACGGATACGTTGATTCGCCAGCGCACGACGGCGTCAAGGCGCTCGCACGCTCCATGACACGCGCTTTGTCCATGGACTGTATGTACGGACAAAATTGTACCCGCAGGTTCAGCACCGCGCAGTCCGACTGTCGATTCCAGTAGGGATGCTGCACCAGGTTCTCCGTCTGCGAGCAGTGATTCGCATGCGAACAATAGACACACTGCTCTGGTCGAAGGTTGGGCGCAGTAGCAGGCGAATGGCGTGCGGCTGTGTATCGATTCCGCGCGGAGCGCTGCTGCAGGAACATTTGCCGGGTTCAGCGCGCTGGTCAGTACTCTATGCAAAGTTTTAGATGCTGTGCCTGCAGGAAGCAACTTGGCACTTTGTAGCCGACCGCAACGTTCAAGCTATTTTTCATCCTTGCAGAGCAGCAGAAACTGAGGCTTGATCGCAGCGATCAAGCCCCAGTTTCGCCATGTTCGGTTGGTAGGAATGCATCGCTTGCGCGGACGGAAGCTGAGATCTGCGATCCTTTTCCCATCGCCTTCTTCTTTGCATGGTACCCTCGGTGTGTCCTGCGCAGCAGTGACACTCGGTGGAGGTCAAGTGCCCAAATGTATCCGCAATACTTTCTCTACCAACGGCCGTTCTCTGGCACATGAGCGCATGTTTCACTGCACGGTACGTGCCCTGGACGGGTAGAGAAGGTTTCCCTACATGCTTTACTCCGTTTCCGCGCTCGGTGCTGTACCCCAGGATCACAAGCTCTATCTGCGAGATATCCTCGGAGAGTCTTCCGTCAGCTGCGCACGCAAGCGCACGCTGTTCCATTCCATGGAGGATTGTCGGAACGCGATGTTGTTCATGATGAAACAATGAACGGGACGAAAATCCGGGATGGAAATCAAGTCGAGAAACTCCGATCCGACAGCGCTGCCTTCACGCAAAGCGCTGACGCATTCTCCGCCAGAAGCGATCGCCCCGATGACGCAAGCGCGAGTCCAGGGCGCTTTTTCGTGCAAAGAGAAGTGACAGAAGCCGCTGCGAGCAGATCCCGCGACTGGTATCCTACTGCTATGGAATGCAGTTTCGTGGGTATTCAGAAAGACTGGGGAATTTGTTTTTCGACAGCATCGATTATTCGACCTGCCAAGTTCCATCAACTTTCGGGATAGGCTTGAACAGCGGTCGTCAATGCAAGACTGTACGATTTGATCCGCGGTAATCCGGAGCGACGCGCGAGCAGCTGCACCCGCGAGCTGCCGTGGACCAGGAAGACCGTAAAAAACTTGAAGAATGCGTGATTTGAACATGCTACACGTACGAAGGAAAGCCTCATAGAGACCCTTATTGATGAATCCATTAATTTTGTCGCTCATTTTACGAACCATTCTTTGCGAGCTTCCGCGAATCACCACGATTCGCATGACGTAACCGATTCCAGTGATCGAGGGTCATCTGTGCCATTCTGGAAAACAAATTCAACCACGAATCCTAGAACGACGTATGCATCCCTAACCTCTCATCGCCACGCTTTGAACGCCAAGGCTGTACAACTAAAACAAGAGCTGAAAAATACAAAATCGGAAACAGAACGAACAGTTCAATGATCTCCTCGAATCTGAGACACATGGAGGAGCTGGATTTTGGCTTCATTCCATGGCAGTGGCGCCAAACGTGGCTATGCTCTGCCACGCCCCGACCCGCTGAAGCGTACGTCGGCCTCGCGGGAATTCACTCTATCCTTGGCTTTTCGAACATCGACTCGGCAGATCCCTGGGGTGCCTTTGCAGCGTCCTGATTAACGAGACGCTCTCCAGAGTAGCGGTTTGTGTATACGTATTCGTGGGTTGCTTCATGCTCGGGGGCCCACCTGATGCTGGGGCGCAAAACGTCAACCCCGACTGACGCTGCCGTAGCGCTTCCAGTTTGGCTGAAGCGAGGTCGCTGCGTCGAGGTACGCACCGCAGAAGGACTCTGGGAGAGCGGCACCGTCCAATCCATTCGAGAACGTGACGGTGAGACCTGGATTAAGCTGCGGCTTTTTGGGAAAGAAGCAAGTTATCCGCTTCGTAACGTTCACTTGCGCTGTGGTTCCCAGGAGTTTCCCACACCTATCGAGGACGAACGGAAAAAGACTGAAACCCTAGGGTGCAAAAACGGCACGGTTTCGGTAACCAATGGTCACGCTCCAGAGTGTACGGGCTCGGTGTCGAGTTCGCCACAGAAACCGACACGTCCTTGTTTTGCAGCTGAACTTTTGTCCCAGAGGCGCTCTCCTGGCCCTAACGCTGAAAGCGTCCCCGTGCTCGCACCGAATACCCAAAGCCTCGACGAGGTGCTGCTGCAGCGCTCGGACTGGCAAGAAGCTGCAAAAAAACTAGTGGAGTTGTTCGCGCTCAATGACTTCACGCTCTATGCCTCACTGCTGAAGATCGACTTGACAACAGATGCGGTCTGCTTTCAAGTATCACCGTGTCTCGACCGCGTTGACTTGCTGGAACTCATTGTCCACGAGTGTCGGGCGCAGCGCTCACAGCGCCTCAACGCGATATCATTGCCGTCCGCTGGGGTAACTGTGCAACAGCCCGCATTGCCAGAAGCTGTATTCGCAGAGCTGCTCTCGACAGTCACTTTTCTCTGTGATGGCGAGCACCCAGAGACAAAGCACTTGCTTGCCTGCCTGCAGAGGCGCGGCGAACTGCTTCCGACGCTGCAGGCATACATCTGCGAGCGCTTGCATGACTTGGTTGGTGCTGCCCGAGAAGCCGCGCGCGCACCGCAAGAGGAACGGATGACGAGCCCAGAGAAATCGTCGAGGCTGGTAACCGATGCATCCAGTGGCGCTGCGGAGCATCCGAAAGTACCGCAGACCCTGGGCGATCCCTCTTTCATCGCTTTGAATTTGTTCATTACTGCATCAAATCTTCTCGATACTGCAATCCGTGACCTGGCGAAGGAGCAACGAGCGCTTCCACCTGCGACCTCTGGGCAAGAGCGGAACGCGTCCCTGGCTCGTGGCGTTCTGGAGGCGCTCCTCCCGTCGCCTGCGTTCATGCAAAAGCATCTCGTGACCGCACTCGATTGGGTTGACCTGCTCCAGCAGGAGTCCTCCACGAGTCCGAAAAGCGTCATGGGAGAGCGACTCGCGGAGGAACTCGACGAGCATCTGCGGCTATTGCTGGGTGGCTGGATGCTCATGACCGACTCCGACCTGGCGGCGCTTTCGGTTGTGGTCTCGGATCTGCGGATTGCGCAACACTTCTTCCGTCTCTACTCAGTGGAGAGATTACTTGACTCGCTGAGCCGCAGCGATCAAGAACGACTCCGAGGTGAGACAGATGAGGTCGATCCGGCGCTCTGGGCGATGGTGCGCATCTGACCTGATCTTGTAGCTGCCCAGGAGCTGTGTTGGTTGCCAAACAGCGGGTACACGCTGCTTCTGCACTGCCAGAAGATCTGCAAGGAGGCCTGGGGCACCAGTTCGGCCCGGCAGCTGGAGCGCTACGGCGCAAGCACCCTCAGGCATCAACTTTTGGAGACCTTCACCCGTCTGTGTTGTGCGGATTCCAAGCTCCTGCTTCGAGCGCTCAGCGAAGCGAGTGCAGTATCGACCTGGGCAGACCTGCTGAGGCGTCTCTGGGAACTGCTGACAGAGGGCCTGCGCGAAGACGACATCGAGGATTCGTCCAGCGACGAGACTCTCACCGAAGACGCCCTTGCACAACAGACGATGCGCGTCGTTCGAGATGCCTTCTTCCCAGCGGTGATGCGCTTTCTGGCCAGCTGCCACATAGCCTGTTTGCGCGAATCGTCCGAGCTGTTTCTGCAACGAGTCTGCAATGCCTTGGGCTTCTCCAGTCGCCGCGGACTCGATCGACTACTGGCGGTTCTCCGGCGACTGCCGCTTGTCGCTGGACGCCTGACCAATACCGACGATCGCGCTGCCTACATGGTGCTCCTCCACGGATTGGAGAATCGGCGACGGGAGGCGTCGGTTGCAGCGGGCTTGCACCCTCTCCACACCAGTGTAGAAGCAGTAGACGTGTCGCAGGAAAGGCCGTCGACAGCACCTGACGCCGCTGAGCCTTCCACTTGTCTCCGACTGCCAGACTGGGACTGGTCCCGTTTGTCCGCTGGAGACTTTGGCGAGCGTAGCTGGTATACGCTGCTCTCCTACCGACTGGCCATTCTCGAGGACAGGAAGCAGCGGATGCTGGATACGGATGACGGGAAACCGTCACCGTTTATCCATTTAACGGCGAACGAGTATCTGGTTCCACCGTCGGTTGCACCAGCACATGCCGATGTGTGTCAGTGCATTGGAGCATGTGTACCCGGTGTCTGCCTGAACAGCACTGTGTGCGTGGAATGCAATCCGGCGACATGCCCAGTTGCTCGGTCGCGGAGCAGTACGGATCCGCAATGTGGCAACATGCGATTCCAGCGACAAGCCTATGCTCCCGTGGAGCTCTTCTTCAGTCCAAACGGCCGAGGTTGTGGTATCCGCAGCCGAGCGCCGCTCAAGAAAGGTGACTTTATCGTGGAGTACATGGGTGAAGTGATTGGCCCGACGGAACTTGCTCGCCGGAAGCGCGATCACGCCCTCGAACGACATGTCTATTTCATGACGCTTGACCAGAGCACGTTTCTCGATGCAAGTCGCAAAGGAACCTGGGGTCGGTTTCTGAACCACTCGTGCGAGCCGAACTGCCACACGCAGAAATGGCTCGTGCTTGGCAAAGTTCGCGTCGGTATCTTTGCCAGTCGTGATATCGCGGCTGGCGAGGAGCTCACCTTCGACTACCGAATGGAGAGACGCGCTGCTGCTGCTGCTGCCGCCGAGGAGACGTCGCTGTTGCAGCGGGTATCACCGCGTCGCGACCTGGATCTTAATGAGAGCGACGCTTCTGTTCCGATTCGATGCCTCTGTCAAGCAGCCTCGTGCAGCGGTTGGATCAGCGGGGGACCCTTCGCCAGCGCGCTCGACGAACAACAGGCGATGGAGGCGGTTGAGCATCGCCGTGCTGCCTCGTTGCAACACATTACCGAGCAGATTGCGGGGATCAGAAAGGCCCTAGGGCCTCGTCGACGATCAGTTTCAGCGGAAGAGGATACCGGGGCCGCCGTCGACGCCGCCGCCAAGCTTCTCCTCACCGCCTGGGACGACGGCGACGACGACATGAATCGCGAGACACCAGCAGCAGGGGGTCAGCAGGTGCCGGCTTCTGCATCGGTGACATCCGCTATGCTGGTGGATGTATCCGCTGTGCCGTATATTCCGCGGCGGAAACGAGCGTTTCCCCAGGACGACACCACGGACGCGAAAAGGACGCAGCGCTCCGAGGGAAACGTCGCGTCGTCGTCGTCGTCGGAAGAACGTCCAGCAACGCAACAGCATGCCGCGCTTCCCAACAGGAACGGTGCTGATAAGCACTCGGGTCGCGAGTCTGCGACAGAACAAGCGGCTGCGCCCGAGGACACCAGTATCATCGAAAAAAGCGCTCCGGAGGGAGTCGTTGCCGGTGTATCACATCGTTCCGCGAGGATCACTTGTTTTGCTTGCGGCAAAATCGGCCATAAGCGGCGAGACTGCCCTGCTTCGAAAGCAGGTATTCCTCGTCTGCCGTCGATCGGTCGCATTGCATCGAACGGAATCACTGAGCAGAAGCAAGCTGCAGGTCAAATGTTTCAGGGACGAAACATGTGCTCGACCATACATCCGAAAGACGCCGCGGGAAGGCCGGTACAGCACGACCCCAGCGCACAGTGGGCACGTTCAGCGGTTCACGCGAGTTCGGTGCCGCTGGAGACATCTCTGCAAACGCTACAACAACAGGGCTCCGCTTATGGCATGTTCCGTTTTGAAACGAGCACGTATCGAGGTGTTCTCGACGGCTACGCGAGCGACGCAAGCTGTGGACAGGAGCATCGTTGATACTGGGCGCTGGTCAAGCGCTGGGAAACGTGTGCCCCGCCTGCTTGCGTTCTGTAAAGCGACCGTATTCAGGTAGGTCGTGAAGGCGTTCTCTGTGTGTGCAGACGCTTCCGTCGAGAGCAGGCGAGCGTCAACACAACCCCGTTGCGGTAGCGCGGTGTGTGTGTGTGTGCTGTGATCCTCGACGGGCCCGCTTGAGCGCGTTCAGTGTCCCAGTGCCGTGAGACGCGACGCCACTGTGCCTGTTGGCTTGCAGGACCCAAGACGGCCTAGGCACACAGGCGATTGACTGCCGGGTGAGCGACGGATGCGAATGTTCGCCGACACCTCAGAGTGGCAAGTGCGCACACGGCTTACGAGCTTTGTTGAACGCGGTAGAGGAACGGCACGTCCGAGTTGTGCTCTGAGAATTCAGACAGACCCATTTGCGTATACTGAGTATCTCTCTCTGGGAGAGCGCTCTGCTCAGGAGATACGGCAGTGGAGCGTCGATGCAGCTTTGTGACGATTCCTTCATGGGCGCTCCCTTGCACCCCAGGGCGTTGCGGAGCGCTCTGAACGAGGCCTCGTTTAGAGATACCGTCTGCAGTCCTCGTTTTTATCGTATAAGATCAGAAGGTAAAACAAGCGGATGCGAAGGTGCGCGAACGTCTCCGGTGAGCTGGCAAATGACCTCAGCTTACCGTGAAACGTTTGTATTCCCCATAGAGTATAGTCGCGTACGCCCGTCCGAGATACACACCAGACAAGCCAGCTGCTCAAGACATACCGTGAGATTCCACAACACCGGATCCATATTTAAACTATCGAATAATCGTTCGTTCGTTCGTTCGACACTACAGGTGCAGGATGCAACGCAGGCTTCAGCTGCTACCGCTCGACCATCGCTGAAGCGACCATATGCTCGTGGGCGAGCGAGCTGCGATTACCGCGATACACGCGTGGACTCGGAGCGTTCCTTGCCAGTGCTTCATGTTCATTCTTGTGCTATCCGGTGCAACACTTCTCATTCGACACGGTGAAACTGACTGGAACCGAAGTGGTCGGGCCCAGGGTCAGAGCAACGAACCACGCCTGACGAGCACTGGGCACGAGCAGGCGGCACAGACGGCCAAGTGGGTTACCGCGAGTGCTGCGGAGAGAATTCACACCCTGGCGGTGTCAACGCTCAGTCGAGCACAGGAAACTGCCAAGTACTTCGACACGTTTGCAGCGAAACGGAGGAACTGGGTACGTTGGGACACCGAACTGCTCTGGGAGGTTTCCGTGCCCTGGCAGGGTCAACAGCGGGGCGACATTGACGACAAATACGCTGAAGCGTATCGTATTCATCGCAAGGAGCCCGAGAACTGTCCACATTTTGCGGAGCTCTATGCAAGGGCCCAAAAGTTCTGGGAAGCTCGAGACTCGGCAAGCGTATCCGCAGCGTCGCCCGCAAACCACTGGGTCGTGATCGCGCATCAACAGAGTATTCGCGCTTTGTTGAACACTGCTATTGGCCAGCCACGTTCGTACCATCGCATATGGAAGATCTCGAACGCAGGTTGCACGCTCTTAGATCAGCAGAGGCGTGTACACCTCGTGAACGGACCCGCGAGAAGCGCACACGTTCCCGATGATCGCGACCTGGAACTCTATTGCGAGTCGGTGCAGACACTGCATGTGGAGCGTGGTGAGAGAGGTCAGCTCCAGTTGTATGGTCCAGTAGCCGCGTTGCAGGAGTATCTTGCGAAAAACGTCCCAGGAATACAAGCGCAAAGGTTTGTATGGTATCCAGGCGGTCGGAGCTGTTTCCGGATTTCCGCAGGAACGCAATCTCAAGCTTCTGGTGCGGTCTGGTATCATAACATTGGACCAGTCGATGTGGATTGGTCACTTGCTCAGTATCTGGAGGAATGCGAGCGAATGGCTGCCGCTCAGGTTTAGGAGAGCGCGATCTGGCTTGCTAGGAAATGATACGTACCGACACTGGACGCTCGTACGCGAAGCTACCCAGGCAATACTTACGGAAAGCGTGCTCCCCTGGCGAGCGATACTTGTTCGGAAATGAGCCGTCCAGTGCCGCTCGATGCCGAGACCTTTACTTTGCTGCAACGCGCGCTGGCTAGGTTCCAGATGATAGCGATGCCGCCGAGCGTTGTGGTATCGCGTTAGCATTATTTTGGCGCTATGCAGTTACAATCTGGGCATCGTCTGCTTCGGACTGACCACAACGCCAAAGCGCTTGTCGAGCAGCGTTGAACGGCTGT
>Ga0078972_1017514_pt1 | contig 10263 bp, 8 predicted proteins | sample YelNatPaOPGAMG01_FD_67568 | JGI IMG/M metagenome (GOLD analysis project Ga0078972, IMG submission 67568) | Hot spring thermophilic microbial communities from Obsidian Pool, Yellowstone National Park, USA - OP-RAMG-01 (SPADES assembly) (version 2) | ecosystem: Environmental > Aquatic > Thermal...
CTCGAAAAGGCGCAGGGCGGGCGCGGCGTGCTGCTCGGCGGCGTGCCCGGCGTGCCGGCGGGCGAGGTCGTCATCCTCGGCGGCGGCGTCTCGGGCTCACACGCGGCGACCATCGCCGTCGGCATGGGCGCGAACGTCACCATCGTGGATCGGTCGAACGAGGCGCTGCGCCGGCTCGCCGCGCAATTCGGCGCCTCGATCCACACCGCCTATTCGACCCGCGCGGCGGTCGCCGGGCTGGTCCGCCGCGCCGATCTCGTCATCGGCGCCGTGCTCGTGCCAGGCGCCGCGGCGCCGAAGCTCGTCACGCGCGAGATGCTGGCGACGATGCGGCCAGGCGCGGTGATCGTCGACATCGCCATCGATCAGGGCGGCTGCTGCGAGACCTCCAGGCCGACCACGCATTCGCAGCCGACCTATGTCGTCGACGGCGTCGTGCATTATTGCGTCGCCAATATGCCGGGGGCGGTCGCGCGGACCTCGACCTTCGCGCTCAACAACGCCACCCTGCCCTTCGCGCTCGCGCTCGCCGACAAGGGCCTGCGCGCGCTGAACGACGATCCGCACCTGCGCGCCGGCCTCAACGTCCACGACGGCCGCCTGACCTGCCAGCCGGTCGCCGAGGCGCATGGGCTCGCCTACACGCCCGCGGAGCGCGCGCTGGCGGGATAGTCCCGGCGAATGCGAAAGTCTTGTGACGGCGCTCGCGGCGGGAGGTCGGCTTCCCGCTATTGACGCCTGCGCCCGCGCATGGCTTTAACCCGCGCTCGCCAAGCCCGACGGGACCCGCAATGACGCAGTGGCCGAAATACGGACGCATCGAAGGACCGGTCGTGATGATCGGCTTCGGCTCGATCGGGCGCGGCACGCTGCCGCTGATCGAGCGCCATTTCGACTACGACAAGGAGCGCTTCGTCGTCATCGCCCCCGACGATACCGACCGCGCGCTGCTCGACGAGCGCGGAATCAAGTTCGTGCATCTGGCGATCACGCGCGACAATTATCGCGACATTCTCGGCACGTTCCTCAAGGTCGGCGAGGGCCAGGGCTTTTGCGTCAACCTCTCGGTCGACACCTCCTCGCTCGACCTCATGCGCTTCTGCCGCGAGATCGGCGCGCTTTACATCGACACCGTCGTCGAGCCCTGGCCCGGCTTCTATTTCGACAAGTCCAAGGGCAACGAGTCCCGCACGAACTACGCCCTACGCGAGACCGTGCTCGCCGAGCGGCGGGCGCGGCCGGGCGGGACGACCGCCGTCTCCTGCTGCGGCGCCAATCCCGGCATGGTGAGTTGGTTCGTCAAGCAGGCGCTCGTCAATCTCGCCGCTGACATCGGCGACGCGGCCCCAGCGCCGGAGGACCGCGAGCAATGGGGAAGGCTCGCCCAGCGCCTCGGCGTCAAGGGCGTCCACATCGCCGAGCGCGACACGCAGCGCGCCAAGCACCCGAAGCCGCGCGACGTCTTCGTCAACACCTGGTCGGTCGAGGGCTTCCTCTCGGAAGGCATGCAGCCGGCCGAATTGGGCTGGGGCACGCACGAGCGCTGGGCGCCGGCCAACGCCGGCTTCCACAAGGAGGGCTGTGGCGCGGCGATCTATCTGCTGCAACCCGGCGCCAACACGCGCGTGCGCTCCTGGACGCCGACGGCGCGGGCGCAATTCGGCTTCCTCGTCACCCATAACGAGTCGATCTCGATCGCCGACTATTTCACGCTGCGCGACGAGAAGGGCGAGGCGATCTATCGCCCGACCTGCCATTACGCCTATCACCCCTGCGACGACGCGGTGCTGAGCCTGCACGAGCTTTTCGGCCGCGCCGGCAAAATTCAGCCGACCCACCACATTCTGGGCGAGAACGAGATCGTCGACGGAATCGACGAGCTTGGCGTGCTCATCTACGGCCACGGCAAGAACGCCTATTGGTACGGCTCGCAGCTTTCGGTGGAGGAGACCCGCGCGCTCGCGCCCTACCAGAACGCCACCGGCCTGCAGGTCACTTCCGCCGTGCTCGCCGGCATGGTCTGGGCGCTGGAGAACCCCAACGCCGGCATCGTCGAGGCCGACGAGATGGATTTCCGCCGCTGCCTGGAAGTGCAGCGGCCCTATCTCGGCCCCGTCATCGGCGCCTATACCGATTGGAATCCGCTGACCGATAGGCCGGGCCTGTTCCCGGAGGACATCGACGCCAGCGATCCCTGGCAGTTCCGCAACGTCCTGGTGCGGTGAGCGAGCCGACCTTCGTCTATATCGACTACGGCGCCTCGCCCCTCATCGGGCGGGAACTGCGCTATAGCTTGGCGACGCTGCTGGCCGAATACGAAGCGCCGCGCGTCGTCGTCTACACCGACAAGCCGCGCGCCTACGATAGGCTGCACCCGAGCGTCACGCCCCGCCCGCTCGGCGGCGATTACGCGCGCTGGACGCGCGACGGAGCATACGCGCATCGCATCAAGCCCGCCGTCCTCGCCGACGCGCTCGCCGGGCGCGGCGGGCTCTGCGTGCTGATGGATACGGATTCTTACATCCAGCCGGGCTTCGCCGCCGCGCTCGAAGCCGCAACGGAAGGCGGCCCGGCGATGGACCAATTCGAGGGCCGCGACCCCTACCCGGAACTCGCAGGCTGGTCCGCCGCCCTGCCCGGCGGCGCTTATGTCTACGATCCGCAAACCGCGGTCATGTTCAACAGCGGCCTCATCGCCGCGCGCGCCGGCCGCGACGACGCGGCGCTCGCCGACGCCTTGGCGCTCATCGACGCGCTATGGGACGACGGTAAGCGGCTGTTCAAGATCGAGCAGATCGCCGTCAGCGAGGCGTTCCGCCGCGCCGGCCGGCCCATCGGCGAGGTTTGCCCGACCTTCCAGCACTACTTTCGCCGCAGCCTCAAACGTTACATGCACTGGCGCATCGGGGCCTGGCTGAAGCGGGCGCCGCGTCTCGCCCCGACCCGCCCCTGCATCGCCCACCCCCGCAACGCCGTGCGGGTCTTTAACGTCGTCAATCGGCTGGGGCGCTGGTATGGTTGACCTCAGACTTCGCCGGGATGGCGCCCGTAATTGACGCGCTTCACATCGTCGACGACCTGACAGTTGAGCATGATCATCATGCGTCTCATGAACATTTCGTCCGATTCGGTCGGCCATTTGAAGAACGACGGGTTGAAATATTTTCCACGATTGCCAAGACTGCCAAACCAGGCGGCGAAGATCGCCATTTGGTTTGAATTCAATGAATTGATTTCATAGTCTTCCGGCCTGTCTTCAATCCTTTTGCCGAGCGGATATGCGATAATCACATTTCTGGTAAATGTTACATTCTTCTGCATGTACAGGCTTATAAGTTTATACAACAGAGCCATCTCGATTTGATCAAATTCGGCGCCGGTCAGCTGCGTCGTCATAGGCAACAAGCGCTTGGCCATCGTTTCGAGAGTTGGATCAGGGTTGCTCTTGGCTCCATTCATTCGGTTTGCGAATTCCTGATGCAGCGCAGAATCCGCCTTATTGATCGCCGCCAAGCGTATGTATAGCGTGTTGATGAAATCGATCCTGATCTGCTTGGCGATCTCCAGATTGGCGAACGCCTTTGTCGGATCCGGATATTCATCCGCCATCTTCGCAATTGCTTCTTTTGTTGTGGTGTATGTTTCCTTTGTCGTCTTGGCGACCTCGATCGTCTTTCCAACCGCCGGAGAGATTTTATCCACGCGGCTGGCGATTCGCTGTCCCGCGCGCATCACCGGCGCCATCTTTATCGTAAGTTCTTCGGCTTTGACGCAAATAACGAAAAGATTTTCAGCCATTTTGACGCCGCCCAGCAGCGGAACGAAGGTCGACAGCAGGCTCCAGGCTCCGGAAACAACGTCCAGAAAGCGATTGGAGGCGGGCGGAATTTCCAGGAATTTGTAGAATCTTCCTATTGCGGAATCCAACATTTGCGCCGTCGCGTCCTTTTCTACGCCCAGATTCCGCTCATATTGCCTTACATACCTATCGGCGGCGTCCTTATCTATGATAAGCGCCTTTTCATTGACGGTCATGCCGGTCATTTCGCCTATCCTTTCGGTTCGGTTGGGGGCGACCCAAAATTGCTGCTGTCAACATCTTACGGGCCGATCAGGGCGGCCTGTTGTCGAGTTGGCGTTCACTCTCGCGTTGGCGGGTTGCCTGGGCGCGGGCGCGCAATGTCGCCCGGCCCGCGGCACGAAGTGCGCGCGTTCCACTGGATCGATTGTTTTGTTGGGACGCCGGCTCTTTAGAGATCGCGCTCGGCGGGAGACGTGAGCTTAGCCGCGTTCGCCGCAGAGAACCCGGACATCGTAGGATTCGCAGAGGTCAGCCAGGCGCGGCTCCGCCACGCCGAGTTCGGTGACCCGATAGCCCAGCCCTTCCAGCGCGGTCCTGACTGCGCGCGAGGGTGCGCCGAGCCTGCCATGCGCCTCCACGAGAACCACGCGCGGGCGAACAGTCATCTCGGCGAGGATGCCGAGTTCCGCGCCTTCGCAGTCGAGTTCGAGCACGTCGCAGGCCGCCAAGGCCTTGGCCGGCAGGATCGGCGCCGTTTGCTCGTTGTCCCTGCCATAGACGCCGATGGCCGCGCCGACGGTCGCGCATTCCACCCGAACGCGAGCCTCCACGCCATTCAGCTTCGCCGTCCGCATCACGCGACGGGCGTAGGCGGGCGAGCCCTCGTAGCAGACGATGCGGCCTTCCGGACCGGCGAGCTTCGCCGCATGGGCGACGGTGACGCCGAGACCGCCGCCAACCACGACGACGGAGTCCCCGGGACGGACGGTTCGCGTGAGCCCCCGCATCAGCGCAAATTCGTAATCGGCGATGTCTTCCCGGTCCTCGGGCGTCCAATGTTTAGGCGCAACGTCGTCGCCGAGCCTCCGGTCGCCGACGATGACGCCGTTGTAGAGGACATGCCCCCGCAGTGGCAGGCGCGGACGGACCGCGCGCTGATAGAACCTCCCAAGCGCCCGCCGCAAGCGCCGGTCGAAGCGCAACTGGGCGCCGCCGCTCTCGCGCGGCCCGCGCTCAAGCTCCCGCAAGTCTGTCACCGCGGCTCCCTTCGCCGACCCACTATCTCCGAAAGCGCCGCTGCGATAAGCCGTGCGCCCCATGCGAAAACCGGTAGAGGATACGCCTCCCTTTCGGCAAGAGGCCGCCTTGGGCGAAGAAACGGCGTCATCGACGGAATGGACGGGTGCGCCGCCGTCGCCCTTTCGGCTTCGCCCCCTCGCCCGCGCCGAGCGGCAAGGCTTTGTGCAACTGCTGCTGGCTAGGCCCGATTCGGGAGTACGTCGCTGCATCGTCCCCGCGATCGAGGGGGCGCCGCTCATGGTCTTTCCCAACACCCGATCGGTCCACGTGCGCATTCCTCGCGCCGAAGCCGCCGCGGAGCCCGCCGGCCTGGCGAGCCGCGCCTTCTCCAGCCTCAAGGCGATGACGCCGCTCTACCGCAAGGCGGCGCTGCGCTTCGGCGACCTCGTCGTGCGCCCGGACGGCGGACGCGAGGCGACGCGGGCCTATCGCAAGCTGGTCAAATTCGCGCGGGCATCGGGCTTCGCCTTCGATGGCGTGACGTTCGCCCGTCATCCCGAACTCGCGCTTGGCTGGCCGCCCTGCGATCGCGCGCACGAAGTCGCGCCCGGCCCGAAAATCGCCGTCGCCCTGCATCTGCACTATGTCGAGCTTTGGCCGGAGATTGGCGGCCTACTGAAGCGCTGGCGCCGGCGGTTTACTTTGCTCGTCAGCCTCACGCGCCAGGACGAGGCGGCCGAACAGAGCATCCGCGCCGATTTCCCCACCGCCGAGATCGAGGTCGTCGAGAACAGGGGGCGCGACGTGCGCCCCTTCCTCGTCTGGCTGGAGTCGGGGCGGTTCGACAGCTTCGATCTCGTCTGCAAAATCCACGGCAAGCGCTCGCTGCGCGACGGCGCGCCGCCGCTGTTCGGCGAGTTGTTCCGCCGCGCGACCTTCCTCGATCTCATCAGCAGCGACGCGCGCGTGCGCGACATCTGCGCGGCCTTTGAGGCCGCCCCCGATCTCGGCCTCATCGGGCCGGAGCGGTTTCGCGCCCGCTCGCGCCACGGCGACGCGGCCGAGGTCATGGGGCAAAGCCGCGCCACCATCGAGGCGCTTTGCGCCCGCATGGGCGCGGCGGCGCCGGGAGCGGATTACGACGTGTTTCACGGTACGATGTTCTGGGCGCGGCCGCAGGCTTTGACGGCCTTGCGCGACCTCGGCCTCGCGCGCGAGTTCCGGCCCGAGGCCGGGCTCTCCGACGGCGCGCTGGAGCACGCGGTCGAGGGCCTTATCAACCACGCGGTGCGCGCGCGCGGCTTCCGCGTCGCCGGGACGGCGGCGCCATGAGCGATCGCATCGTCGCGCTCTATTGGGACAATATCGACCCGCGCGTCGTCGAGGCGCAGCGCGCGGTGTTCGCGCATTTCGGCTATTGTGTCGACCAGCGCGAGCGCACCGGCCTCAACCACGGCGATTTTCTCGACGCCTATATGGCCGAGCTTGGCCCTGACGACACGGCGCTGCTGACCGACATCGACTGCTTTCCGCTCAACCGCGAGGTCGTGGAGCGCGCCTTCGCCGCCGCCCGCGAAGGCGCGATCTTCGGCTGCGCGCAATCGACCAACCACGTCGATCCCGACCGGCTGTTCGTCGCGCCGATGTTCATGTCGATCTCGCGCCGGACCTGGGACGCGCTCGGCCGCCCGAGCTTCCGCCCCGACGCCGAGAACGACGTCGCGCAGAAGCTCAACGACATCGCGCGCGCGCGCGGGACGCCCATCGAGATGCTCTATCCCTGGGCCGCGATCGTGCCGAAATGGCGGCTCGGCGATATCGGGCTCTATGGCCTCGGCACGTTCTACCGGGGCGGCGTGTTCCATTTGTTCGAATCGCGCTGGACGCCTTTCGCCTTCCTGCTTTTCGACGTCGCCGAGGCGGTGCTGGCCGACCGCGCGATCGACTATTCCGCGCTGATGACCAAGGCGCTCAACACGCGCGGAAGCCAGAAATGGGCGCGCCGCTTCGCGCGCTGGCGCAAGGCGATCTGGTGGAAGCGGCTGAAGAAGCGGCTTAAGCCATGATCCCCGTCTATGTGCTGAACCTCGCCCGCTCTCCCGAGCGCCGCGCCTTCATGGCGCAGGGGTTGGCGCGCGCCGGGGTCGCGGCGAAGTTCGTCGCGGCAGTGGACGGCCGGGCGCGCCGGCTGCCCAGCCATCCCCGTCTCTCGACGGCCGAGACGGCGCTGATCCTCAGCCACCGCAAGGCCTGGCGGCGGCTTCTCGCCAGCGCGGCCGAACATGCGGTCGTGCTGGAGGACGATGCGCATCTCGGCGAGGGATTCGCGGCCCTGCTAGGCGCCGATTGGGGCCGCCTCGGCTTCGATCTCGTCAAGCTGGAGACGAGTTTCGACCGCGTCTGGCTTGCGCGGCGCGGCGCCGCCGTCAGCGGCCGGACCTTGCGCCGCCTCGGCGCCGAGCATCTCTGCGCCGCCGGCTATCTCGTCAGCCGCGCCGGCGCGCAAAAACTCATCGAGGCGACGCGCGCGCTTTCCGAGCCCGTCGATCACGCGCTGTTCGGCCGCGCTGCGATCTTCGAGGGGCGCATCGTCGCCTATCAGCTCGATCCCGCCATCGTCGTGCAGGACAATCTGCATCCCGACGCTTCGGCTCGACGCGGTATCGCGACGACGCTGCACGAAAGCGACCGCGCGCGGCTCGCGGCGGCGGCGAAGCGCGGCAAGCCGCGCGGCCTCGCCCGGCTCGCCCGCGAGGTGGGCCGGCTCGTCGAGCAGGCGCGGCGCGCGGCGCGGCTACTGCCGACGATGCGGCGCGTCCGCGTGAGTTGGCGCTAACGCCCCCAGCGGTCGCGCCAGGAGGGCCGCGCGCCAGGAAACGGCAGCGCCGTCGCGTGATAGACGCCGCGCGCGATGGCGCGGGCAAGACATTCCCCCGCCAGCGTTCCGATCTCGGCGAGGTCGCGGAAGTCCGGAGTCTTCCCGGCGCGCGCCGTCGAGGCGGCGAAGACGAGATCGCCGTCGCCGGGGCCGAAGGCGGGGCGCAGGCCAAGCGCGAAGCCGCCGCTCGCCATGATGGCGATGCGGGTCATGCGCGCCTTGTCGAAGGCGGCGTCGGTGGCGACGACGGCGATGGTGGTGGAGCCGGAGGGATCGCTCTTCAGCGCGAAATCGAGCTTGTCGGCCGCCGGGGCGCCTTCGCCCAAGCCGCCGAACTCGTCGCCCTGCTCGTAGGACGCGGCCCAGAAATGACGGCTCGTCCCGCGCGTCGTCCGGCCGACGCAATTAACGGCGGCGATCGCGCCGACCGTGAAGCCGCGCGAGGAGACGACGCTCGCCGAGCCGATTCCGCCTTTGAGATCGAAGGTCTGCGCGCCGAAGCCGGCGCCGACCGTGCCGAGCGCGAAATCCGGCGCGGCGGCGGCGGCGGCGGCGTAACCGAACTCGATATAAGGCGAGCGGCGCCAGGACTTGTCGCCGCCGCTGGTGAGGTCGAACAGAGCCGCCGTCGGGCAGATCGGCACCCGCATGGCGCCGAACTCGAAGCCGCGCTTCCTTTCCGCCAGCCAGGACAGCGCGCCGCTGCCCGCGTCCAACCCATAGACGGAGCCGCCGGAGAGCGCGAAGGCGTCGATCGTCTCCACCGTCATTTCCGGGGCCAGCAGCAGCCCGTCGCGCAAGGCCGGGGCGCCGCCGGGCGCGGCGAGGCCGCCGACCGCCGGCGCATCGAAAAGCACGACGGTCGTTCCGGAGGCGATGCGGGCGTCGTCGGCATGGCCGACCAGGACGCCGGGCACGTCGGTGATGAGGTTACGCATTCGGGGCGAGGTCTCCGCTCATGAGGACGCGCGGCAGCGCGTCGGCGAGGTCTTCGGCGACGAGGCCCGGCCCGAGGGCGCGGGCGCAGGCCCCGTGAAGCCATACCGCCGCGCTCGCCGCCTCGAAAGCCGGCGCGCCTTGCGCGAGCAGACCGCAGACGAAACCCGCCAGGGTGTCGCCGGAGCCGGCGGTGGCGAGCGTCGGCGGCAGGTCGCAGCCGATGGTCGCCCTGCCATCCGGCGCGGCGACGACGGTGTCGGCGCCCTTGATGAGCACGACCGCGCCCAGCGCGCGCGCGGCGGCGCGGGCGCGGGCGAGCTTGCCGACGGCGCCGAGCACATCGTCGCGGCCTTTGAACAGCCGCGCGAACTCGCCCTCGTGCGGGGTGATGACCACCGGCCGGCCGCGCGCCGCGATCAACCCGGCGAGCGTCGCGGAATCGCCGGCGAAGCTCGTCAGCGCGTCGGCGTCGAGCGCGACGGCGCGGGGGCTGTCGCCGGGGCAGGCCAAGGCAGCTCGCACGTAAGCCCTCGTCGCCTCGCCGACGCCGGCGCCGGGGCCGATGAGGATGGCGTTGCGGCGGGAATCGGCGAGCAACTCGGCAAAGCCAGCCTCGCCCTCGAAGGGCGCGACCATGACGGCTGTCTCGTGGCCGGCGTTGATGGCCACGGCGTCCATCCGGCTTGCGATGGTCACGAGGCCGGCGCCGGCGCGCAAGGCCGCCCGCGCCGCGAGCCGCGCCGCGCCGGTGCGGTAGGAAGCGCCCGACAGCACCAGCGCCGCGCCGCGCGCATATTTGTGCGAATGGGCGCAGAGCCGCGGCAGCGCGGCGCGCCAGACGCTCGGCTGATTGGCGAAGGCCTGCGGGCGGATCGCCTCCAGCGCTACGGGCGGGATGCCGATGTCGGCGAAGGCGAGCGGCCCGGTCGTTCCGCCGCCCGAAGTCAGCAGGTGGCCGGGCTTGAGGCGGAAGAACGTCACCGTCGCCGTCGCCGTCACGGCGATGCCGCGCACCTGCCCCGTTCCCCCGTCGAGCCCGGAGGGCACGTCCACCGCCAGCGCCTTGCCGCCCGCCGCGACGAAGCCGTTGATGGCCCCGACGCAGCGCGCAGCGAGCCCGTCCACGTCGCGCGACAGGCCGGCGCCGTAAAGCGCGTCGACGACGAGATCGGCCCCCTCGGTCGGAAAGCCCTCAGCCGGCGCGATTTCGCCGTTCCAGCGGGCGGCCATTTCGGCCGTGTCCCCGCGCAGCGTGTCCAGGGCGCCGAGCAGATAAACCGCCGTCGGATAGCCCCAGTCGCGGAGATAACGCGCGGCGACGAAGCCGTCGCCGCCATTGCCGCCGGGGCCGCAGAGCACAAGGATGCGCCCGCGCGTCCGCGCGAGCCGCGCCGCCGCGCGCGCG
>Ga0078972_1017516_pt1 | contig 10261 bp, 10 predicted proteins | sample YelNatPaOPGAMG01_FD_67568 | JGI IMG/M metagenome (GOLD analysis project Ga0078972, IMG submission 67568) | Hot spring thermophilic microbial communities from Obsidian Pool, Yellowstone National Park, USA - OP-RAMG-01 (SPADES assembly) (version 2) | ecosystem: Environmental > Aquatic > Thermal...
TGATAAAACTTTTTATTTAAAGGATGGGATTTTAAATTAGAAAGGAGAGAGATGAAGGTTTATATTAACGGTAAATTTTATGATAAAAAAGACGCAAAGATTTCTGTTTTTGACCATGGTCTGCTTTACGGAGATGGTGTTTTTGAGGGGATACGCAGTTATAACCGCTTGGTTTTTAAATTGAAGGAGCATATCCAGAGATTATTTGAGTCAGCGCATTCTATAATGCTAAAGATCCCTTTAAGTAAGGAAGAGCTAATGAAGGCAGTAATTGAGACCCTTAAAGTTAATAAATTAAATGATGCCTATATTCGGCTGATAGTGACGCGCGGTGAAGGTGATTTAGGTTTGGATCCCCGTAAATGCGAAGGGAAAGCTACGGTAATTATTATCGCGGATAAAATTGTTTTATATCCGCAAGAGTTATATAAAAAAGGTATGTCAATTATTACTGTTCCTACAATCAGAAATCTTCCGGAAGCGTTAAACCCCCAGATAAAATCTTTAAATTATCTGAATAATATCTTGGCAAAAATTGAGGCAATAAATGCGGGTTATGAAGAAGCAATTATGCTTGATTCCTTAGGTTATATTGCTGAATGCACGGGAGACAATATCTTTATTGTAAAAAATAATCAACTTTATACCCCTCCTCAGTGTATGGGAACATTAAGGGGAATTACCCGCGACACAGTTTTAGAGATTGCCAAAAAGGACAGTTTGCCGGTCCATGAACATGTGCTTACCCGGCATGAGTTATATATCAGTGATGAATGTTTTCTTACCGGAACTGCTGCGGAGATTGTTCCCGTGGTAAAAGTGGATGGAAGAGTTATTGGCGATGGCAAACCGGGTAAAGTTACCCTAAAACTGATGAAGGAATTCAAAAAACTAACTTTAACTGAGGGAGTAAGGTATTGATGTTATGCGATTTATGTGGTAAAAATCAGGCTACAGTCCATCTTACGGAGATAATTGACAATCAGATTACAGAACTGCATCTCTGCGAGGAATGTGCAAGAGCCAAAAGTTTAGAGATGGAACAGCAGTTTGGTTTAAGTGACCTTTTGGCTGGTCTGGCAGAGTTTGGCAAAGGTATAGAAGAAGCAGAATCAAGTAAAATCAAATGCCCTAACTGTGGACTTTCTTATGATGAATTCAAAAAAATAGGGAAACTTGGTTGTTCCCAGTGTTACACTGCTTTTAAAAGATACCTTAGTTCTTTACTTAAAAAGATTCACGGTTCTAACAAGCATGTGGGTAAATCTCCATTAAAAGTTGCAGTAGGTATTGATAAGGGAAAGAAATATCTTCTTGAGGAGTTACGGCAAAAACTACAGAAGGCAATAGAGCAGGAGGAATTTGAGGAAGCAGCCAAAATTCGTGATCAGATTAGAGAATTAGAAAAAAAACAAAATAAAGATGAAACTGGATGACCTTATTCAACATAGTAGCGAATGGTTAAAAGGAACTGGTCCTTATTCGGATATTGTGATTTCCAGTCGTGTGCGTTTAGCCAGAAATTTGAATAATATCCCTTTTCCTCATCGGATGAATAAAAAGCAGGCAAAAGAGGTTTTGGATACGGTGCGTTTGGCAGGAGAAAAAATAGATTTTTTAAAAAACAGCTTATTTTTGGAATTGCAGAATCTTGATGCCTTAGATAAGCAGTTTCTTATTGAAAGGCATCTTATGTCTTATGAGCATGCCCGTCCGGATAATCAGCGGGCTTTAATTTTAGAAGAAAATGAGGTAATTTCAATTATGGTTAATGAAGAAGACCATTTAAGGATGCAGGTGATGCAATCAGGATTTAATCTGCAGGAGGCATTAAATATTATTAACCAGATAGATGATAGTCTTTCTCAGCATCTTGATTTTGCTTTTTCACCTGATTGGGGTTATCTTACCAGTTGCCCTACTAATACTGGAACGGGTCTGCGTGGTTCAGTGATGTTACATTTGCCCGCCCTGGTAATGACCCGTCAGATAAATAGGATACTTTCCGCAATTGCCAAATTAAGTTTTACGACCCGTGGTCTTTATGGAGAAGGAACTGAAGCAAGGGGCAATTTCTTTCAGGTTTCTAATCAGGTCTCTTTAGGACATAATGAGGATGAGATTATCTCTAATATTAATGCCTTAATTAAACAGGTAATAGAGCAGGAGGAACAGACGCGTCAGAATTTACTTCTTCATCAGCGGGCAATGCTGGAGGATAAAATCTGGAGAAGTTTTGGAATATTAAAGAGCGCTTTTATTATCTCTAGCCAAGAAACCATAGATTTGCTTTCTATGGTAAGGTTAGGGGTGGATTTGGGGATAATTAAAGGCATTGACCGAAGTTTAATCAATAAACTATTTCTTATTACTCAGCCGGCGCATCTACAAAAGATAGAAAATAAAAGGCTTTCTTCTCAAGAAAGAGATGTTAAGCGTGCAGAGATTATTCGCAAGCACCTTGAGGCAGTCAGTTAATTTTTATATTTTAGAGGAGGTAATTTATGTTTAATAGATTTACCGAAAGGGCAAGAAAAGTAATTGTTTTAGCAAAGGAAGAGGCAAGACGTTTTAACCACGATTATATCGGCACCGAACATATCCTTTTGGGACTTATCCGGGAAGGTGAAGGCGTGGCAGCAGCGGTTTTACAGAAATTAGGGCTTAATCTTGAAAATATCCGTTTAGAAATAGAAAAACTGGTTCAGCCTGGTCCAGCTACCCAGATATTAGGTGATATTCCCTTTACTCCCCGGGCAAAAAAAGCTTTGGAGTTGGCAGCCGAGGAGGCACGTAGTTTAGGGCATAATTATATCGGCACCGAACATATCCTTTTGGGACTTATCCGGGAAGGTGAAGGCGTGGCCAGTCAGGTTTTATTAAACTTAGGATTAGATTTAGATACAGTAAGAAATGAGGTGATGAATATTTTGGGTTCGGCTTTACCGGGTTTTGGACAACCCCAGACTAAAACCAAAACTCCTGCCTTAGATGCTTTTGGTAGGGATTTGACTACTTTAGCCAGAGAAGGAAAGCTTGATCCGGTAATTGATCGCAAAAACGAGATTGAGAGAGTAATTCAGATTTTAAGCCGCAGGACCAAAAATAATCCGGTGCTTTTAGGTGAAGCAGGGGTAGGAAAGACCGCTATTGTTGAAGGATTAGCCCAGGCAATTGTCAGTGGTAATGTTCCTGAGGTTTTAAGAAACAAACGGATTGTAATTATTGATTTGGCTTTGATGATTGCGGGAACAAAATACCGCGGGCAATTTGAGGAAAGAATTAAAGCAGTGATGGAGGAGATAAAGCGCTCTCACGATGTAATTATTTTTATTGATGAACTACATACTTTGGTGGGAGCAGGAGCAGCAGAAGGAGCAATCGATGCTTCTAATATCTTAAAACCTGCTCTTTCCAGGGGGGAAATCCAGTGTATCGGTGCTACCACCTTAGATGAATATAGAAAGTATATTGAAAAAGACGCTGCTTTAGAAAGAAGATTTCAGACGATTATGGTAGAGCCGCCTTCCGTAGAGCAGACCATTGAGATATTAAAAGGTTTAAAAGAAAAGTATGAAGCCCACCATAAAGTTATTTATAAAGAGGAAGCATTAGAAGCAGCCGCCAAACTTTCTGACCGTTATATCAGCGGAAGGTTTTTGCCGGATAAGGCTATTGATTTGATTGATGAGGCAGGTTCGCGCGCAAGACTTAATGTTTTAGTGGTTCCTAAAGAGATAAAAGAGTTGGAAGAAAAAATTGAGGCATTAAAAAAGGAAAAAGAAGCGTATATAAAAAGTCAGGATTTTGAAAAGGCAGCCCAGTTAAGGGACCAGGAAAGACAGGCAAGGCAACAGTTAGATATCTTAAACCGAAAATGGGAGGAGACAAAATCTAAATTGCGTCCAGAAATTAGCGCTGAGGATATTGCCAAGATTGTTTCCCAGTGGACAGGAATACCTCTTTTTAGATTGGAAGAAAAGGAATCAGAAAAATTATTAAAGATAGAAGAAGAGATCCATAAAAGGGTGATTGGTCAGGATGAGGCAATTTTAGCCATTGCTCAGGCAATCAGGCGTTCGCGTGCAGGGATAAAAGATCCCCGCAGGCCTATTGGTTCATTTGTATTTTTAGGACCTACCGGTGTAGGTAAAACTCTTTTAGCCAGGGCATTAGCAGAATTTTTATTTGGTGATGAGGAAGCGTTGGTACAATTGGATATGTCCGAATATATGGAAAAGTTTAATGTTTCCCGACTTATCGGTGCGCCTCCTGGTTATGTGGGTTATGAAGAGGGAGGTCAACTTACAGAGAGAATAAGACGCCGGCCTTATGCAGTGGTGCTTTTAGATGAGATAGAAAAAGCTCATCCGGATGTATTTAATTTGCTTTTACAGATCTTAGAAGATGGTCGGCTTACGGATAGTTTCGGTAGAAAAGTAGATTTTAGAAATACGGTAATTATTATGACTTCTAATGTAGGCGCTGAACTTATCCGCAAGACCGGTTCCTTAGGATTTAAGACCCAGAAGGATGAAATTACCTATCAAGAGATGAAGGAAAAACTTTTGGAGGAGGTAAAGCGCACCTTTAAACCTGAATTTTTAAACCGTCTGGATGATATTATTGTTTTTCGACCTTTAACTAAAGAGGATTTAGAAAAAATCGTAGATATTGAGATAGGGTTTGTCTCTGAGAGGTTAAAGGAGCAGAAAATAGAACTGGAGTTAACTAAAGAGGCAAAGGATTTTTTAATTGAGAAAGGCTTTGACCCCATATTCGGTGCCCGTCCTTTAAAGCGCACTATTCAGCGCTATATTGAGGACCCCTTAGCTCAGGAGATTATTGCCAAAAGATTTAAAGAGGGCTCACGCATTAAGGTCCTACGCAAAAATGAAGAACTCATCTTTGAATGAAAAATTTATATTCATTTTTTAATAACTTAGGGAGAAAATTTTTGACGCTTTTATATTTTTTGGGAGGATTAAGTTATTTGACTTTTCAGACTATATTTTTTGTATTTCAGGTTCCTTTTAAAAGAAAAGCAGTCTTTGAGCAGGCAGAAAAAACCGGTTATCAAAGTATGCCGATTGTGGGATTAGTTTCTTTGTTTATCGGAGTAATTTTGGCTTTACAGACCGCGGTACAGATGCAAAGATTAGGTTCTGAGATGTACATCGCCTCTTTAGTGGCGCTTTCCATGGTCAGGGAATTAGGACCGGTGATTACTGCCTTAATTGTTGCGGGAAGAAGTGGCGCAGCCATTACCGCAGAGATCGGTAGTATGGTGGTTACCGAGCAGGTAGATGCTTTAAGAACCTTAGCGGTAAATCCTGTCCATTATCTGGTAGTGCCGAGATTTCTTGCTTTGATGGTAATGCTACCGATTCTTACCGTATATGCAAATATTATCGGAATGATTGGGGGTTATCTTATCTGTGTTTATAAATTGCGTATTTCATCTTCTATGTATATAAATATTACCCTGGAGGCATTAAAATTTAAGGATATATTCACGGGATTATTTAAATCCTGGATTTTTGGGATGGTTATTGCTTTGGTCTGTTGTTTTGAGGCTTTTAAGGTAGAACAGGCTGGGGCTGAGGCGGTAGGACAGGCAACCCGCAATGCAGTGGTGGCCAGTTTTGTTTTGATTTTAGCCTTAGATTGTCTTTTTACCGCTATTTTTTATTTTATCTTTCCTTAAAAAAATGATTAAAATAGAAGGTCTGACTAAATCTTTTAATTCTTTAAAAGTATTGGATAATCTTTATCTGGAAATAAAAGAAGGAGAAACTTTAGTGGTAATCGGCCGTTCAGGTTGTGGTAAGAGTGTTCTTTTAAAGCACATTATAGGTTTGCTTAAGCCAGACAAAGGGAGTATCTTTATAGAAGATAAAGATATTACAAAATTAAATGAAGAACAACTTAAAAATATCCGGATGAAAATGGGAATGGTCTTTCAGGGTGGAGCACTTTTTGATTCTTTAAATGTGGCAGGAAATGTAGGTTTTGTTTTAAGAGAGCATTATCGTTTAGATGAAATAGAAATTTTGAATCAGGTAAAACAGGCTTTAAAGTTGGTAGAATTGGAAGGTATAGAGGAGTTTATGCCTGCACAGTTAAGCGGAGGGATGAAAAAACGGGTAGCCATTGCGAGAGCATTGTGTATGCAACCTAAAATTATTCTTTATGACGAACCGACTACCGGGGTGGATCCGATTAGCGCAGATAGTATAAATAATTTGATCCGCAGCCTTCATGATAAACTAAAAGTAACTTCAGTCGTAGTTACCCATGATATGCGCAGTGCCTATAAAATTGCGGATAGGATTGCTATGCTTTATCAGGGTAGAATTATTGCCGAAGGTTTGCCTTCGGAAATTCAGAATACCCAAGACCCAGTAGTATTTCAGTTTATAAATGGAATGTCTCAAGGTCCGATAACTACAGAACATAATTTTAGTCAATTCTAAAAGGAGAAGGAATATGCCTAAAGATTTAAGATTGGAATTAAAATTGGGGATATTTGTTTTTATAGGAATCATTATTTTGGTATCCTTAGTACTTTCCATAAGAGATTTTAGAAGTTGGCAGGCAGGGTATAATATCTTTGTAAAATTTGGATTTTTAAATGGGGTAAAATTAGGCGCACCCGTAAGATTTAGGGGAGTAGATGTGGGTGAAGTAAGGGATATTCAAATAGTTAATCAACCCCAAACCAAAGAATCTTTTATAAAAGTTAGCTGTTGGATAAAAAATCCGGTAAAGATTCCTGAAGGCTCAAGCATCTGGGTGAATACCTTAGGGATTTTGGGAGAAAAATACTTAGAGATTATGCCGCCTAAAGAAGAAAGGGTATTTTTAGAACCAAATGCTTTTATTGTCGGCAATGACCCCGTGGCTATGCATGAGGTGCAGGAACTTGCCAGAAAAATAATTTCTGAGATAGACAGAGAGTTATTAAATTTAAAAACCAAAGAGACAACTTTGGCAAAATTACTCTACGATGATAAATTATATAAAAAATTAGAAAGTATCTTAGATGATTTAAAGGAACTAACTTCGGATCTTAAATTACACCCTTGGAAACTTTTCTTTGTACCAAAAGAAAAAAAGAGATAAACTAGCAATGAAAACAAAAAAAGTATTTATGTGTCAGAATTGTGGTTATCAGTCATCTAAATGGTTAGGAAGATGTCCGGATTGTAATATGTGGAATTCCTTTGTTGAGGAGGATTATCAGGCTCCTTTAGGAAAGACAAAAGAAAGGGTTTCTTTCTATAAGGATGAACCGGTACTTTTGAAAGATATAAAAGTAGATGAAAAAACAAGGATAAAGACGCATATTGAGGAACTCGATCGACTGTTGGGAGGAGGATTGGTTTCTGGTTCAGTAATCCTTTTAGGTGGAGAGCCGGGTATTGGTAAATCCACACTTTCTTTACAAATTTCTTACGCTTTAACTAAACAGGGATTAACTTTACTTTATGTAAGTGGTGAAGAGTCTGTAGCCCAGACACGGATGCGTGCGAATCGTCTGTTTACAGATAGAACTAAAGATAATTTCTATATTGTCAGTCAGACCGACCTTTCTTTAATATTAGAATATATTAAAAAGATAAAACCTAAAGTGGTAATCATTGATTCTATTCAGGTAATTTTTGAGCCATCCATAACTTCTTCACCCGGAAGCGTAAGTCAGGTAAGAGAATGCTCTGGGATACTGGTTCAGTTGGCTAAAAGTACAGATACGATTTTGATTATTATTGGTCATGTAACTAAGGAAGGAACCATTGCCGGACCTAAGGTTTTAGAGCATATCGTCGATACCGTGCTTTATTTTGAAGGAGAAAGATTTTCTACTTTTAGAATTTTACGGGCAGTAAAGAACCGTTTTGGCTCTACCAATGAAATCGGGGTCTTTGAGATGACCGAGGCAGGGCTTAAGCCGGTGATTAACCCTTCTGAGATTTTTCTTGCGGAAAGACTAATTGATGTTTCCGGTTCCTGTGTTTCCGCAATATTAGAGGGAAGCAGGCCTATTTTAGTAGAGATACAGGCACTGGTATCTCGCTCGGGTTTTGGTTATGCCCGACGCAGAACCCAAGGATTTGATTATAACCGTTTAGGGATGCTTTTAGCAGTATTAGAAAAAAGATTAGGAATGGCATTATCAGGTGAAGATGTTTTTGTAAATGTAGTGGGAGGGATAAACATTGAGGATCCTGCGGTGGATCTGGCAGTTTGTTTAGCCATAGTTTCTGCGTTTAAAGAAAAACCTATTCTAAAAGAGAGTATAACTTTAGGCGAAGTGGGATTAGGAGGTGAAATAAGGAGCGTAACCCAGGTGGCTATGCGTGTAAAAGAAGCGGAAAAGTTAGGTTTTAAAAATGTAGTCTTACCTAAAAATAATCTTAAAAACTTAGATTACAAAGGAAAGATTAATTTAATAGGGATAAATACACTTAAAGAGGTTTTGCCTTTGGTTTTTTCTTAATAAAAGGAGGAGGGGATAATGGCTTTATTATTTGTAAGAATTCTATTTCTTTTAGGTTGTGTCTTGGTGGGATATCAGAGTATGGATACGCGCTCAGCTCAGATTATTGCAGGACTTTTAGGAGCTTTATTAGGAGGGATTATTATTCTCTTAGAGATGGGGATGCGCAAGGTTTCTCTGCGTGGTCTTTCCGGTTCTGTTTTTGGTCTAATCTTAGGTTTAATTATGGCAAAACTGGTGGGTGATGCTTTTAACCTCGTGCCACTTCCATTATTTACCATTTCGCTGATAAGAGTAGTATTAACCCTTATTTTCTGTTATTTGGGTTTTGTGATTGGTCTGCGGGGAAAGGATGAGTTTAATGTTATTATTCCTTATGTGCGCTTAAGAAGAGAAAAAGAAGCGCAGGAAATTGTACTTTTAGATACCAGTATAATTATTGATGGAAGGATTGTCGATATTTACAAGAGTGGTTTTTTAGAAGCAAGGTTAGTAATCCCCAGATTCGTCTTAAAGGAATTGCAACAGATTGCTGACTCTACGGACCCGATTAAACGCCAGAGGGGAAGAAGGGGTTTAGATATATTACACACTTTACAGGAGGAATTAAAGGCACAGCTTATTGTGCATGAAGAAGATTTTAATGATATTCAAGAGGTAGATGCAAAATTAGTAAAACTGGCTAAAATTTTAGATGCTAAAATATTAACCGTGGATTTTAATCTAAATCGAATTGCCAGTTTACAGCAGGTTAAGGTTTTAAATATAAATGAATTGGCTAATGCTTTAAAACCAGTAGTTTTTCCCGGAGAAGTTTTGCAATTAAAACTTATTAAGGCAGGTAAAGAATACAATCAGGCAGTAGGCTACCTTGATGATGGAACAATGGTGGTGGTAGAAGATGCTATTCGTTATATTGGTCAGGAAGTAAAGGTAGTGGTTACCAGTGTTCTCCAGACCCAGGCAGGCAGGATGATCTTTACTAAGTTAGAAAAGTAATATGTCTTTTGTGAGTGCAGTTATTCCCGCAGCAGGCTTAGGCAAAAGGATAGGTAAAGGTATTCCCAAGGCACTTATAAAATTAGAAGACAAGCCGATTTTTATTCATACATTAAATGTGGTAACTAAGCATCCCCAGATAAATGAAGTGATATTGGCAGTACCTTTTGCCTATTTAGATTTATTTAAAAAGAAAATAAAACATTATCGCATAAGAAAGATAAAAGCAGTAATATCAGGAGGCATAACGCGTCAAGAATCAGTAAGTAATGCTCTTTTATATATTGATAAGCAAGCCAAATGGGTATTGATACATGATGCGGTAAGACCCTTTATTAATTTTAAGATGATTTCCGAATTAATTTCTCTGGTAAAAAAATACAAAGCAGTAAGTTTTGGTATACCTATAAATTCTACGCTAAAAAGAGTGGATAAGGAAGGATGGGTAAAAGAAACTATTTCGCGTGATTGCCTCTGGGAAGCTCAGACGCCTCAGGTTTTTGAAAAGAACTTGATCCTTAAAGCACACAGTATATTTAGAAATAATACATTCACGGATGACGCAGGGATGATTGAAAGATTGGGATTCAAGGTAAAGATGATTAGGGGCTCTTTTTTCAATATAAAGATTACTGAGCCAGATGACCTTAGGATAGCAAAGGCGATATTGAAAGATAAAAAAAGATATGGATTATAGAACAGGTATTGGTTACGATATCCATCGTCTTGTAGAGGAAAGAAAGTTAATTTTGGGGGGAATAG
>Ga0078972_1017517_pt1 | contig 10260 bp, 13 predicted proteins | sample YelNatPaOPGAMG01_FD_67568 | JGI IMG/M metagenome (GOLD analysis project Ga0078972, IMG submission 67568) | Hot spring thermophilic microbial communities from Obsidian Pool, Yellowstone National Park, USA - OP-RAMG-01 (SPADES assembly) (version 2) | ecosystem: Environmental > Aquatic > Thermal...
TGTTGCGGTTGTTTCCTTTGCTGTTGTAGCGGTTGGGTCTAGTAGGGTGAGCATTGCGGCGGTTAGTGCGTGTGGTTGGGCTGCGTCTTTTGGTACGGATGTTGGTGTGAGTGATGCGCCGTCGGTCTCTTTGTAGAAATTGTAGAAGGATGCTATGTAGTCGGCGATGCGCTGCGCGTCGCGTTCTATGGCTGGTTTTGTGGTGAGTATGGAGTGAGCTATTGATTTGCCGGTTCGTATGAAGCGGGTTAGGTCGTCCTGCCATTGGGCGCGTGTCCATGCTTTGAGGGCTGCGACGGGTTCGCGTGGGTTGACGTTTTTTAGTAGTGGTGTTGGGTCAAACATTAGGCGTGATGTTACGTTGTCTGTGATTGCTCCCATGATGCCGCCTAGGCAGACGCCGACGCCGAAGAGTTGATCTGTTGTTTGTAGGATCTCGAGGGCCTCGCCGAAGGTTGGCATGAATCGCTTTAGGCGTTGGGCTCGTGCGGCGCGTGACTCGGCGTGGAAAGGGTTTTTGCCGAGGATTTCGTCGGTGGCGCGTTTGCGGTCCATGGTAGTCAGTGTTACGTAGCTGAGGAGGTTGAAGGCGTTGAGTACGTCTGCTCCCAGTAGGAGCCATCCGAGTCCTGGGATTGCGTAGCCGGTTCGGGTGAGTAGTAGTTTTGAGCCGACGCGTCCCATAACGGCTATGGAGGTTATCAGGTCTTCCCAGTTGTCGAGGAGTGTTTGTACTGCGCCGAAGTTTCGCAGCCATGTTGGGGTTGGGCTGGTGAGGGCGCGGAGGAATCTGTATTTTCTGGCGGCTAGTTGGGTGAGCTCGTCCTTGGTTAGTGGTGATGGTAGGCCGCGTTTTACTGCGAGGTTGTGGGCTGCTAGTCGTTCCGGCGCGATCTTTCCTGATGGCCATATGTGGATTACGTCGTTAAATTGGGGGATTGTTATCGAGGTTCCGTATCTGGCCTGGTATGAGAGTCTGCGTTTCTCAAATTCGGCGGGGGTGAATTTTGGTGTGAATCCTGATAAGTCTATCCATGAGCGGGTGCGGTAGGTGTTGGTCACGCGCTTTAGTTCGCGTTGGTATTCGTTCGATTGGGTGAGTCTGGTATAGTAGGCGGCGGTGCCGAAGGCTTCCATGATGTGTTGCTGCTCTGCGTCGGTCATGGTGTCAGTATAGCGGTATATGTGTTTTTTGTCCAGCGTTGGGTGGTTGCTGGTGGCGTTGTGGTGAATGTTTTAAGGGGGGGGTGCTATCATACCCTTATGTCTGTCTGAAAAAGCCTTCTGGGGTTAGGAGGTGTAGGGTGACGCCGTATTGTTGGAGTACGTAGCGGACGTCGGCGTCGCAGTAACGGCAGAGTATGGTTGTGGTTGGTGGTTTAGGTATTTTTGGGTCTAGGTTCCATAGGTGGAGGTATGAGAGTATTTGTCCGACGGCGCGTAGGCCTGGGGCTTGGGTGACTTCGATTATTTCTACGGTTTCTATGGTTTCTCCGATGGCGTCGATGCGTTTTGCTGTTGATGCGTACCACTGGCGCTTTAGGTAGTCTGGAGCGTCTATTTTGGTTGTGTCTGGGCCGCCGACTTTTACGTTGTAGTAGAATCGGAGGTATTGGTAGCGGTTCTGTTCTAGGTATTGGTGCCATATTGGTATATCTGGTTCTAGCATCTGGGGTGGGGATCCGTTCCAGGTTATTGGGTATTCTGGGCCTAGGTCTGTTGGCATGTTTGCTAGCCTATACCTGTCAGTGGTAGGTGGTCTGTTCCGCCTGTTGAGATCCTGTAGATTGTGGCGGTTGTTGTGGAGGGTGTGGTAGTGGTGGCGTATATGGTGTCGCCGGTGGGGTGGATGAACATTGCGGCTGCTGGCGTTGGTATGCCTGTGTAGAGGGTCAGTGAGTCTCGTTTTGAGCGGGAGGTTGTGTCGAAGGTTACGATGTCGGTGTTGGTGTTTGTGGTGAGTATGGCGAGTGTTCGTGACGCTGGGTTTATTGCTGCTGCTCTGGTGTCTCCGCTGAGGGTAGGGGCTGAGTACCACGCGATTTCGTCTAGGGAGTCTGGGTCGAGCTCTACTGCAGGGGTGGTTGGGTTGGCACCGACGCACAGGAGCGTGTCGCGGGAGGTGTCGTAGAGTAGTGTTAGAGGCAGGAATGTTGATATTGAGAGGGTATGCTGTGTCAGTGGTGATAGGGCAGGTAGTGGTATTCTGATGATGGTTGCTGGTGGTATGACCGACGCAGCGTATAGGGCTGTTTGGTTTGTGTCTGTGGTGAGTGGTCTCAGTGAGTGTGGAAAAGACGGGTCGGTTATTGGGGTGAGTTCGGCGGCGTCGATCAGTCTGTTGGCGGAGAGGGAGTTTCCGGTTGGCCAGAGGCCGCCTATGAGAGTTCCGATTGATGTTGCGGGTATGAGGTGTGATGCGTATAGGCCGTAGTTGGTGTGTGCGACGAGGGAGAGTAGGCTGAGCGGGTCGGCCTGGATACGGGCGCAGTAGGGTGGGTTACGGGTGTGCATGAGGATTATATCCAGTGTTGGGTGGGGTGCGATGCCTATGGGGTCTCCGCCGTAGGGTATTGGTGTTATTCGTGCGGTCTCGGCGAGTGATGTCGGGTGTATGCTGGTTACGTGGGTTGATGAGTCTGTGCCAGCGCAGAGTAGGGTGTTTGAGAGCTGTGATTTCGTTATCAGTAGGGGGTGGTAGGTTGTGTGTTGTATCTGGCGCTGTGCGGCGATCTGCATAGGCTGGGTCAGTCCTCCTCCTCGTAGTAGTAGGTGAACCATCCGCCTACGGTGACGCCTGAGCCTGTGGAGGTTAGGGCGCATCCTGCGGGTCCGCATGGCAGGGGGCTGTTGCCCATAGCAATTACCATGCCGTAGGGTTTGCCTGAGCCTCCGAGGGTGAGGGGGCCTGAGTTTCCGAAGGATCCCATAGAGAGGGTGATGGTTGTTTCTCCGGTTACCGTTAGTACGATGTTTGATATGTAGGTTCGGTAGCCTGGGGTTGGGGAAATTAGTTGTTGGGTGGCCGGGCCGATGATGTGTATTGGCCAGGCGCGGGCATCTTTCCACCAGCGAGGGTATGGTGTTCTTGGGAATGTTAGTTGGGTAGGCTGTGCGGGGTCTGTTGGCATGTTGTCTGATCTAGTAGGAGAGCATTGTTAGCTGGTTTGAGTAGGTGGTGTTTTGTCCCCATAAGAGGTAGAGGTGGCCGTTGACGTTGGTCAATGAGCTGTAGGTGAGTTGCATGGATGGGTAGGTGGTGTTCTGTGTCCAGGTGTCTGTGGTGGTGTCGTATTCCCACCAGTCGGTTGCGGCTGATGTCGGATTGCCTGGTGAGACTAGTATGGTGGTTCCGAGTGGCGCTGCGGTGTGTTGTGAGCGAGCCGAGCCGGTGAGGTCGGTCAGCTGTGTCCAGGTGTCTGTGGTCGTGTCGTATCGCCAGAGCTCCTTTGAGACCGTAGAGAGTATACCGCCGATCACGTATATGTTTGTGCCAATGGCGACGCATGCGGCTTCTCTGCGTGTTGCACCCGGGAGGTCTGTTTTTTGGGTCCAGGTGTCTGTGGTGGTGTCGTATTCCCACCAGTCTTTGTACTGTGAGGAGCCTAAACCGAGGCCGGCGTATATTTTGGTGCCGACGGCGGCGGCTGACTGCATCATGCGTGTTGGACCCGGGAGGTCTGTTTTTTGGGTCCAGGTGTCTGTGGTTGTGTCGTATTGCCACCAGTCTTTTGCGTAGGTGCCGGTGGCACCGAGTCCTAGGTAGATGTGCGTACCTACTGTCAGGAGTGCGTGTAGGCGTCTGCTGCCTGATGGGTGTGGTGTTTTTTGGGTCCAGGTGTCTGTGGTGGTGTCGTATTCCCACCAGTCTGAGTAGGGTGTATCGCCTAGTCCGAGTCCGGTGTAGATTTTGGTTTGCAGGGATGTGGCAGGCGCTTGGTGGCGGCCGGTTAGGCCGTGTGGCGTTTTTATGTGCATGGTGAGGGTGATGGGTACGGTTGAGATGGCGTTTAGTGTTGCGAGTAGTGATTGTGTGGTTGTTCCTAGTTTGGGCATGTTAGGTTATGTAGAGTGTGATGCCCTGGTAGGTCATTGTGATCTGGTCTCCGACTGTTGCGCCTCGGATGCGTGCGGTTAGCCTGTCTCGTGGTTTGAGGATGATGTAGCTCGTGGACCAGTAGGGTAGGTTTGCGGTGGGTGATGTTTGCTGCTCTAGGATGTTGAAGCTGCCGTCTGTTGTGGTTCCGAGGTCGATGTAGTCTGCGTCGTGTCCGGCAATGGTGATGCTGGTCAGTGTGATGAGGGTTATGCTGTTGTCTGGTGTTGGCGGCGAGTAGAGGTAGTCGGTGCCGCCGGACCCTGCGGCGCCGACTACCTTGTCGGAGATTATGTTGGTTAGTCGTGGTGTCCAGCGGTCCATGTTGGTCTACCGTTGGTATGTTCGTAGCTGCTGGGTCACGATCTGGCAGGTACTGCCCGACTCGACGGATGATCCGGCTGTGATTTTGAGGCGTGCCTTTGTGAGTTTGGTTGTGTCCCACCAGTCGTCTGGCTGGTTCTGGTCGCCCATCGGTATCGGTAGTGCGCCGTGGGGGGCCTGTCCTGTATAGAGGCCGTGGAAATTGGTTGTGGTGTTTGCGTAGATGGTTTTCTGGCCTCCGTTTGTGAAGGTTTCGGCGTAGATGTATGCGCTGGTGCCTTCTGGGTTGATGGCTGGGTAGGCGTCCATGGTTGGGGTGATGTAGTGGGCGACGCCGGAGGTTCCGGCGGATCCGTAGATCCTGTCGGTGTAGAGTTTGTAGCGGCCTGCGAGTACTTTCAGGAAATCTGAGGTGTAGCCTTCGAGGAGTATTTTCTTATCTGTCTCCTCGCTCAGGCGCAGTACGTTGTACTGCTCGTAGGGTGCTTTGGAGTTGGCGCGACTCATGATCATGAGCATACGGATTGGCGCGTCTACCGGCAGGTCTACGTATTCGTTGCCTGAGCTCGCGAGAGAGTATGAGTAGATTTCCTTTGCCTGGAGGAACCCGTCTGGGGTCGGTGGGTTGTCGTCGAATACTTCGGCCCTGACGCGTAGGTCCATGCTGTCTGGTGAAGAACCTCCCGTTGACAGGGAGTGGACGATCTTTAACTGGAGGTTCTTGAACATCTTTGGGTCGAGGGCGAGCTTGGGATCGTGTATGTAGCGGCCGAAGTATATATCGTACTGTGCGAGGGCCATTACGTTGTCGAGGTAGATCAGGTTTTGGTATGGTTCGTAGCCTGTGTGGTAGAATGACAGAGCCTGGGTCTCGTATCCGTTTAGTGATGTGAGTACGTCGCTTCCGTCTACGATCTCGATTTTAGAGATTGCTGCTGCTGGGTGGGCCGTCGGTGTTGAGCCGTTATTTGTGAGCTTTACGAGCACGGAGATTCGAGATATAGGGTCGGCTAGATCAATGTCGATGGTTCTGGTTCCTGCTGCTGTGATTGTTTCTGCGGCTAGTATTTCGCTCCATCTGTGTTTCATGGGTCAGTCCTCCTCCTCTGTGTGGTTAACCTGTCTTTTTCTTTCTAAGAGCCTGTGAGAGCACTTTTACCCTGTCCAGGTTTCGGACATCGCCTTTTGGGTAGCGAGCGGGGAGGGGAGTTGACTTGATGGTTTCGGCGTATGGAGCGAAGGCCTTTGCGTAGTCTGCTGCTCCGACGACGACGCCTTCAGCGAAGCGGGCCGGTCCTTTTTTGATGGCTTTCTCTGACCAGGTGGCAGTGCCGGCGCGCGCGACGCCTTTGGCGTAAGCGTCGTTCTGTGCGGCCTGGGCCATGGCGGCCTTGTGGGCCTCTTTTGCGTCCTGTGCGGCTTTTGCCCAGTCTCGCTTTGGGTTCTTTATGCCGAGCTGGTAGTCGTCGGTGCGGGTCGGGGTCACGCGGCCCCACTTTTCCTGTATCGCGTCTATCGTTTTTATTTCTGCCATTGGGTGGTCCTCCTGGTATAGGGATATTGTGTTACAGTTATAGCAGTTGGTGATGGTGGGTGTCAAGTGTTTTTTTTGTAGGGTGGGTTAGTGGGTGTAGGATGGTCGGCCCACCCTTGCAGGTGGGCCGTCGAGCGTTAGTCGGTGTCTGATTCTGCGAGCCGTAGCGTCTGCTCGCGGTTGTGGAGTGCGTCTAGGAGTTTTTGTATTTCGGTGGTTGCCCATTCTTGCGCTGCGGGCATTGCGGCCTTGCAGGTCGTTGTTGTGTGCGATTCATGTGCCATGGTTCCGTCGTCGCGGCCCGTTCTTCGGACCGTTGGACTCGGTTTACTGCTGCCGTCTGGCCGTATTTGCGGCGACGCCCGGCGGTTGGAACTTTTTCAACCCCTCATGGTGTGGTGGGGGTTGAAAAAGGGCGTGAGCCATAATTGTTCCGTCGGCTAGCAGGCGACGTGACACGCTGTAGTTTGCGTGGCGCGTCGCCTGCCGCTTCCTTGGTGTTTGTTGGTTGTTGAGGTGGTAGGTTTGGTGTTGGGTTCGTGCCGCGTGAGCGTGAGGTCGCGGCGGAGCCGGTCAGGCCGAGCGCGGAGCGGGCCGGACGTGTTTAGCGGGAACCGTTGAGCCTGTGGCTCGTGGGTTCCCGTTGTTGTTGTGTTTCCGGGCCTTGGGGTTTGTATGCGATGCGCGGGCAATAGGTTGTTGATGTGAGTTGTTGGGCTTGGTTGGGTGGTTTGTTCGTGCCGCGTGAGCGTGAGGTCGCGGCGGAGCCGGTCGTGCCGAACGCGGAGCGGGCCGGACCGGTTTAGCGGGAACCGTTGAGCCTGTGGCTCGTGGGTTCCCGTTGTTGTTGTGTTTCCGCGCCTTGGGGTTTGTATCCGATGCGCGGGCAATAGGTTGTTGATGTGAGTTGTTGCGGGTAGGTGTTTGTGCGCGTTGGCGCGGTGGGGGCGGTCTTTGGCTGTCGAGGTGGTGTTTGTATTTATGGTAGTAGGATGTTTGTTGGTATGAGTCCCAGTAGTGAGAGTTGGTTTGTGAGCCATTTTATTCCCTCTCCCTGGAGGATGGCGTAGAGGGCTAGGGTTGAGCCGCCGAACTCGCCGGCCTGGTAGGCGTCGGTTGAGGTGTCGGCGTGGCTGGATATGGTCTGTATGAGTTTCCAGATTGATGTGGGAAATTGTTGCTCGAAGGGGCGTGTTGCGCCTACCAGGAAGCCGGCCCTTGCGTCGCGTTGTGTGTAGGCGGTGACTGACCAGTCGTGGATCATGGCCGCCCAGGCCGTTTCTTCTGTGAGGGCTGGTTGGATCGCGTTTGTGCGTATTGCTGCGCAAGAGGAGAGTGATAGGAGCATGAGTAGTAGGGTAATGGTGGGTAGAGGGTTGATTTTGTGGTGGTGATGGTTTGTGGGGTTTGTTGTGTTCATGGTCCCGTGTCCTTTGTGTAGGGTAGGTAGGTCATATTTTGGGGTATGTCATGATTTTGACGCTGCCCTCCCTATTGATTCTCCTGTTGTTGGTATTTTGTGGCTAGTTGCGTGAAGTAGGCGTGGGCTATTAGGGGCGTTTTTCTATGAATAGGGGGCGCGTGCGCCTCCGAGTTGTGGTTTGGTTTCTTTTCTAATTTGGGTTTATTTTCTATGTGTGACGAAACCGTCACACGGTGGAGGAGGTTGCGGGTTGCTTTTTTGATTCCGTAAATGATTTTGCATAGTTCCTGTCCGAGTTTGTAGAGGTTGGTCTGCCAGCGGCCGCGGACTTTACGGCGGTGGATGACGTGTATGAGTCCTAGTTTGGATAGGCGGGTTACTGATCGCGAGACGGTTTCTCGGCTGCATACAAGGCGGGACGCTATCCATCGCTGGCTTGGGATGCAGTATTCTGAGCCGGAGATGTCTTTGAAGGGGGTTACCTTCATGACTGCTAGGATGATTTCTAGGACGTGGCCGGTTGTGCCGCGGAGGGGTTTTAGTTTGGTTCGTGGTATGCGTTCTAGCATTGGGGGTCCTCCGTTATTTTTGTGGTGTGGGTCGTTGTTTGGGTTGGGTTGGTCGTAGGTAGGTGCCGTTGGCGCGGATTGCTAGGAGGATGTCGCGTAGGTCTGTTATGGAGTCTCTGGTCATGTTCAGGCAGACTTCTAGTTGTGCGATTTTGGAGTTGTGTTGCTCTAGTTTTGACATTATTGATAAGGCCCAGTGGGTTGTGAAGGAGAGGTATGCCAGGAGTAGGGTGGCGATGGTGCTTATCTTGAGGGTTAGGGATGTGTTCTCGGTCATGGTAGGTAGAGTATGATGACTAAGCCTTTTGGGGTTAGAGGTGCGGTAGCTATGGCTGGCCTGGTGAATGTGAGGGATGCAGGGGGTGAGCAGATGGTTTCGCCTCCCCATAGAGGGTCTGGGTCGAGGCATGCCGTGACGGTCGCTGTATGTGTTCCTGGGGGGATGTTAGCGAGGTCGTATGCGAGGGCGCGGGTGGGTGTTGGTGCGCTGCGGACTGGGTTTGAGTTGTCTATGGAAACGAGGTAGTGACTTGGGGGTGTTGATTCCGGTGGGGGCGGGTCTGATATTAGGTATGGTTGGGCGCCGGCTGTGAGGGCGTAGCCGGTGATGATGGCCGCGTATAGTAGGTGGCGCATGGTTAGATTGTAGTACGTAGTCGCTGTGCGGTCAAGTGAAATTATTGCATGTTGGTTATTGAATATTGGAGTTGTAGGGTGTATGTTATAGGAAATTATAGGGGGTGGTGGTATGTCTGGAGATGTTCAGGAGATACCGTTGGGTCTGGTTGACAGGCCCGGGAATGTTTTGCGTGATGTTATAGATCCTGACGGTGTGCGGGAGCTGGCGGAGAGTATACGGGAGGTTGGGCTGATTGAGCCTATCATAGTTAGGCGACGGGGAGAGCGGTACGAGGTGGTTGCGGGTGATAGGCGGTTTCTGGCTCATAGGCTTTTGAGAGCGGAGACGATACGGGCTGTTGTGCGAGATATGGATGATGCGGAGGTATCTGTTGTACGTGCGGTTGAGAATTTGCAGCGGGTAGGGTTGACGCCTTCTGAGGAGGGTCGGGTCTATCTGGACCTGCACGATTCACTTGGGATAGGTTACAAGGAAGTTGCGCGGCGGTGTGGTAAAAGCGAGAATACTGTCTTGCGGTATGTGAACGTTGCCAGGCAGTCCGAGGAGGTGCGGCGAGGGGTTGATGAGGGTCGTGTGGCGCTGCGGGTTTTGGAGATCTTGCAGGGCATTGATGATGAGGAGATGTTCCTGTACTACTTCCGGATGGCGCGGGACAATGGAGTGTCCGCGCACGTGGCGCAGTTGTGGGTGAGTGATTATCAGAAGACGTTGGCGGGTACGTATTATGTTGATGGCGGGGGTATGTCCCCGAAGCAGTATCCTGTTGAGGTGAAGCCGGTATATGTGACGTGTGATGTTTGTCACGCTGCTGTGGAGGTGAATAAGGTACGGACGTTGGCGGTGTGCGCTGGGTGCGCTTCTCAGGCTACTCGGTTGAGGGCAGTTGATGGGTCGAGCGCTTGCACAGGGTAAGGGTAGTAGTTCGTACGTCGGTCCGCGTTGGATTGATGAGGCGAGTTTTTGGGGCATGGCATCGGGCGTTGAGGATGTTGTGTTGGCGGTTCTTGATGCTATGGATGGTGGTGTAACGATCGTGGCGGTGTATGATGGTTTTGATCGGGAGGTGGTGCCTGTTGTTGTTGGGGCGAGTTCGTTGGGCGAGCCGTTGGTGCGTGTTGTGCAAGTTGGGGGGTTTTCGAGGAGCGGTCATAGGGCTGGATGGCGGGTTATGAGGATTCGGGAGTTGTCGGAAGTTTCGGTGGGGTGGTCGTACGGTGGGGATGTACTTGGTGGGTACGATCCGTTCTATCCGTGGGTGTATTACGTATACGCTATGGTTCAGTAGGGGGTTGTGGTATGGCTGGTGACCTGAAGAAGCACGAGGTTGAGCGGTTGGCGGCGTTGGCGCTGGCGTTGGGTTGGCATGTTGAGGATGAGCAGTATTTGGACGCTAGGGTGGAGGTACGTTTGAGCAGGGTTTTTGACGCTGCGGTTTTAGATGCGCTTGGTGAGTATTTCAAAGACGAGGTGTTTTAGTTCTTGGTGTTTCGCAGAACAGCTCAGGGGTAATTGATCATTTATTGTAACGGCCGCGGAGGGGTGGGGAAGAGGCCCATCGTCCGGCCCTACGCGATAGCGGCGCGCTCGGTCAGTCGGTGACTGACCGAGTGTGCTAGGGGGCTACCGCCGGAGACGGCGGGAGTAGCCCCCGTATGGGGGTGGACGATGGGCCTC
>Ga0078972_1017519_pt1 | contig 10260 bp, 7 predicted proteins | sample YelNatPaOPGAMG01_FD_67568 | JGI IMG/M metagenome (GOLD analysis project Ga0078972, IMG submission 67568) | Hot spring thermophilic microbial communities from Obsidian Pool, Yellowstone National Park, USA - OP-RAMG-01 (SPADES assembly) (version 2) | ecosystem: Environmental > Aquatic > Thermal...
CGGACAAAGTGGTGTAGGAGGGGTCTCCAGACCCCGAATCCACTGGCGTCACGCTCGCAGATCGCCGTCTGGAGACGGCTCCTACAACCGAGTGCGGCTTTATCCGCAGGCTGCTAGCCAACGCCCGGCGGCGGTTTGCCGGGCAGCGAGTTGTGACACGAACCGGGGCGCCCGACGCGCCTCGGGAAGATTGAAGGAGACAGAAGCCACTATGAGAAAGACACATCTGATCGCCTTGGCCGCAATTCTGATGCTGGCCGTCTGTGCGACCACCTATGCCGCTCCCGGCTATCAGCTCATCCTGCGCAACCCGATGCCTGCCGCTACCGGCAACATCTGGACTACTGGCCTGAGCGGTTACGAGAACTGCTACATCGGCCCGCTCACCCTTGAGGTGCGCAAGCTCAATGCTCAGACTGGCACTTACGATTTTCTGACATATCAGCGCAGCCTCTGCGTGGATATCCTGGGCACGATCACCGCCAATGGAGTCTGGTACGCCGACCTCGCCACCGATGTCCCCAACGGCGTCCTCGGAGCCGACGCCGCGGCCAAGAGCGCCAGTTGGGACAGGATCGTATGGATGGCGCAGAAGAACCCGGGCTGGACCTACACCGAGGGACCTGACGCCTTCGACGCCGTCCAGAACGCGGGCCTGCAGGTCGCTATATGGGAGGTGCTGCGCGACGGCAGCAACTTCGACCTTGCCAACGGCAACTTCAAGCTCGGCTCCACATCCGCCGGCACGTCAATCGCCGACGCGGCCCAGCAGTTCTTCGCGGCCTCGAACAATTACACTTCAGGCTACGCAAACGGGCGCCTGTACTTCGAAGCCGGCAACTGGGATGCAAACGGCAACAAGATAACCAGCCAGAACGGCCAGGATCAGTTGTTCTTCATCATCGAGCCGAACTCGCCGCCCGTGCCGGAGTTCCCCGCCGCGATGCTCAGCCCGCTCGGCCTCATCGCCGTCGGTGCCATCAGGCGCAGGTTCGCGAAGCGATAGCATCTCCGTGAGGCATTCCCGCCTCGGTACATAACACAACGGCCGGCGGAGCATCGCTCCGCCGGCCGTTCATTTCTCACATCCGCTGCGCAAAATCGTGGCGGAGGGGGTGGGATTCGAACCCACGGTGGCTTTCACCACGACGGTTTTCAAGACCGTTGCCTTAAACCGCTCGACCACCCCTCCGAACCGCCTCTCAAAGCGCGAGACCGAAACCACGACCTCGCCCACGCGCCCGGCGGCGCTAGCCCGGATCATGCATCTTCCGCATAATCCGGGGCCTCAAGAGCATTATTCATGATCCTCGTGAATAATGCGGGCTAGTTGATTATACCGCAAGGCCGACGATTCTGCCAATCATGATGCCTGGTCTCGAAACAGGCAGGTCAGCACCTTGAACGGCCCCAGCTCCATAGCCCCCGACATCCGCCTCGGCTCACGCTCCAGGAAGTTGACGAGCTCGACCATCCTCCCCGCGCCCTCGATTGCGACCGATGCCTTCCCCGGCTTCCCGCCGGTCTCCGCGATGCGAGCCACCACGCCGTCCGACCCCTCAGCCTTCTTGATGGCCGTCACGATCACGTTGTCGGTCGCGTCAAACGTCAGGAACGAGTGCGTCAAGCCGAGCTTTCCATCACCTATGGATTCGAGCCCGCACGCATACAGCGGGCAGTTTGCCTCCCTGCCGCGCTTCTCGATATGTGCCCTACGCCAGTCGCCCGAGTGTGGGATCAGAGAATAGGAGAACTCGTGCACGCCTGCATCCCGCGCGCCGTCGAAATCCGGCAGGTCATAGAACTCCGGCTCGTTGAGGCACCAGGAATCCGTCGGGCTGCGCAGCACAGACATGAATATGACTCCATCCTCGACCTTATGCGATGGCGTGCCTGTGTTGATCAGCGCGACGCCCCGGTCGTCACCCTCGTCATAGACATCCACCCAGTTGATGGCCGGCCAGTCGCCATTCGTGCTCGGCATCTGGTTCATATCCGGCTCGTAAGCCGATCGCTCGATCGCGCCGTACGGAATAGCGTAGACCCCTGAATCGGTCTTGATCCCCGTGGGAAACGCGACGCGTATACGTCGCTGCGCGGTGTCCCAGTCCACGACCGTCTCGAAATCCACGCGGTCATACCCATCGGCCAGCTTGATCGACTGCCGCCACGTCAGGACCTTCACGTTCGGATCATCACCCTTGTATTGCCCGGTGACGATCACCTCGCCCAACCCCGCGCGCCTGCGTATCTGCACGCCAGTCGTATACTGGCCCAGCCCATGTGCGAAGCTCGGGGCCTTCATCGTCCCCCATGGATGCCCGATATCCTCTTCCAGGATCAGCTCATTGACGAGGTAGGCCGACGTGTCGAATGCCTCCCGTCCGGTGCGCTTGTCGAAGATCGACTCGATTCCCCGCTCCGACACGCGTATCCTGAGGAACTCGTTCTCGATCTCGCCCGGCCCCTGCGTCACCTCCCCGGAGTCTACGGGCTTGGTGTCCGGAATCACCTCGACCGCCGTATAGCCCAGCGCGGGGACTTTTGGCGGCCTGAACGTCACGCACACGTCCTCCCCTCGCGCCGTCACATCGATCACCGGCACGTCCTTACCCGACGCGTCACGCAGCGTCGGGCAGCCGTGTGTGCCGGATAGCGTGACCGTCACCGGGTCGTCGCGTTCCCAGCTCTCCGAGTTGAACACCATCAGGTAGTCCTTGTCGGCGTCCGCGTTCACGTGCTCGCCGATTGCCTCGAGCGCGTCGCCGAGGATGTGCGAGGCCTCGTGTTCCGCGTCCGCCAGCATATCCTGAAGCTCGTAGTAGGCCTGATCCACGTGCGTCGATGTGATCGCGTCGTGGAAGGCCACGAAGACGATGCTCCGCCAGGCCTCGGTGAGGCATTCGGACGGATACTCGGCGCCGAGCAGATACGCCACCGTCGCCCATCGCTCAGCCGAATTGAGCAGGTTTTCCACCCGCCTGAACCCCTGCTTGATGCCGATCCGGGTCACATAGCAGCCCGTGGAGACCGGGTTGGCCTCCACCTGATCCGGCGTTTCGAGACTCGGGTCATCGATCCTCGCCAGTTCCTCTGACAGATGGCTCAACACCTTCTCATAGCCGCCAAACTCCACCGCCGCGCCGGCTTCGCGCGCCTTCTCGACCAGTTCCGCGATGCGTTCGCTCGGTATCGCTTCCTCGCCGCCCACCGTAACCAGCTTGCACGGATCCCCGGCCTCCGCAAGCGCTGCGGATATCTCGTCATCGGTGATGGTCGCGGCCTCCGCGAATCCTATGCCGTCGCACTTCTCGCAGCCCACGCCGCTGCACATGGGGCAGGCGGGGTTCTTGACGAACGTTCCGACGTAGTGCGAGGACGGAATTCCCATGTAGATAACGCTCCCGTCCAGCCCCTTCCAATACTGGCCCGGTACCTTCTTATAGGAAAGGCACTGCACGCTGGTGCATTCGACGCCGCGGAAAAGCTGAGGGATCTGCGCGCTCTGCCCGAACGCGTCCTCCAGCCACCCCACGCTGGGGACGACCCCGAAAGTCTCATCGAAGTAGAGCTGGCCCATCACCAGGTTACGCAGCAGTGTCTCACCCGAGGGCATGTTGGTGTCCGCGACCGTCTCTCCGGCCGCCGTGAGCTCGATCAGGCCCTCTTTCACCAACTTCTGCATCTCCCCAAGCCGGTCGGGGTTGCGTTCCAGGTACTTGCGAAACACCACCGACTGCCCCTCCGAAAACGCCGCGCCCTTGGCCGCGTTACGGAGCCAGTCGTTTATGATGTGCTCTTCGATGTCGGCATAGGACCGTATGCGCTTCCCGCGATAGTCGAAAGGCCGGTCCCAGCATCTGCGCCAGATGGGGTCGAAGTGGTTGTGCTGGATGACATAGATAGGATTCGTGGTCGCCAAAATCCGTTCCCTCTCTTGCTGTGGGTCTTAACATGCAGTTCCACCGCGAACCACATGGCTCCTTCAGTCCAGCGTCGCCGCTACAGCGCGGCTATCTCGATCCCGCACACGATTGCGTCCACCTTCGTGGGTCTGAAGCTCAGTTGCAGCCCATTGCCGTCGGTGACGCTGACCTGGACTTCCTTCACCAGTGCCTTCATCCTGCCGCCCGCCGCGGCGAACACGTCAAGAGCCTTGACTACCTGCTTGTTCTCCGCGTACACATCGAATGCGCGGCAGCCCTTCTTTGTGTAGGTGGGTTCGACGAAGTGCAGCCTCACGGTATACTTCCCGTTGGGAACGTCACGGAGGCTGTAGTCGAACTTGCCCGTCCGCTGCGTCTGATACACCGCCACCGGCACGGGCCCCGCGCCGGACACCGCCCCCGACGCGCACGTCGCCCGCCCCCCAGTGAACGACCCGTCCTGGCCCCAACCCCCCACCTTCGGCCCCCCGCAGTTGACGAGCTTAGCGATCGGCTCAGGCAGCCGCTGCCAATCGACCACGTAGACGTCCTGCACGCCATTGCCGTCGCCTTCCACCAGGTTGGTTGCCAGACTTCCGAAAGCGACGAACCGGCCGTTGCCCGAGATGACTGGGCGCGCGCTCGCGCCGTTTCCAACTGTCACCCCGCTTCTGCTCACCAGCGTCGTCTTTCCTGTCTGGCGGTCGTGGACGAAGACGTCCGCAACGCCGTTCGTGTCGTACGAGACCAGGTTGTCGGCGAGACTGTTGAATGCGACATACCTGCCGTCGTCGGAGATCGATGGGCCGCCGCTTGGCCCGTTCGCCTGCTCGCCGGCCGAGCTTACGCTTACCCTCTCCGTCACGCCGGCGACGCAGTCACGCACGAAGAGGTCCGTAGCATTGTTGGTGTCGTTGGGAACGAGGTCAGTTGCGTCGCTCCAGAACGCCACATACCTGCCGTTGCCGCTGACTGACGGCCATGCGCTGTCGCCGTTGCCCTCCACACCGTCCGAGCCAACGCTGATCACTGTGCTGGATCCGGCGTTCAGCTCGCGCAGCAGAACCTGGTCGTACCGCCCGATCGCGCCCGCCTTGCCGTATGCTACGTATTGCCCGTCCGCCGATACGGCCACGCCTGAATCCGACCAGGCCAAGCCGCGTTCCACAAGTCTGATCTGACCGGTTGACCGCTCCTTGACGTGCAACTGGGCGTCTGCAGGGACCTCACAAATCGCCATGCCAGTGAGATAGAGGTGTCCGGCAAAGCCGAACAGGCATTGCTTTCCGTTGCCGGATAGCACGCAATAGCTGGTATAAAGCGCTTCGGGAAGCCCACACTCCCACGGCGGCGGATAATCGAGGAAGTACCAGCCCATCTGCCATCCCTCAGGCGTCTCGCTGATCCGCTCGATGGTTCCAGCAAGACGGTCCCGAACGAATCCATCCCAGATGGAGTTGGTGTCCGCCGCGACCAGGTTCGACGCAGGAGTCACAAACGACACAAACCTGCCTGTGGATGATAGGGTTGGGTAGTACACGCCCGGATACGGAAAGACCCAGGCGTCAGGCAGATAGCACTGCGGATAGAGCGCCGATTCTCCGTAGTCATTCACATCAGGACTGGAGAACTGGGCAGAAACCCGATCGAAAACCAGCGGCGTCTGCAGAAGCGGCACCTCCGTGGGAACGCCCACTCCCACAAACCTCCCATCCGCAGATATCGACAGGTTTCTCCAATTCCCGAATCCTGCGCTGAGCCCGCTGCCGATCCTCTCCATGACCGGCCAGTCCTCTCTCACCACCTGAGTAGTTGCGCTAACCCGGTTATTCGATGGATCCGGGTCTGTCTCGCTGGAGACAACGGTTGTCGCGTTCGTCAGTGTCCCGACCGCGGTCGGAGTAACAGCAATCTCCAGCGCTGCCTTCGCTGCTGCATCCAGTGTCCCCAGATTCCAGGTGACGTGGCTTGCCGAGCGCGTGAAAGCGCCGCAAGTTGCTTCGGCGCGTACGAAGTTGACCCCAGATGGGAGGTCGTTCGTGACGACAACTCCAGTGACAGCCTGCGAGGAGTTGTTCCGCACGCTGATTCGGTATTCCAGGCTGCCCCCAACAACTACCGGCTCCGGCCACGCCCGCGACGATATGGACAGCACGTCCGGCCGCTCGATAATCGTCGTGACCTCTCGGGCTGCAATGCCATCGGCATACCAATAGTTGGGATTCGCATTGAACACGTCATACACATACTCTGCGTAGTTCATGCACCAGTTCGACTCCGACTCTCCAAGCTCCGCCCAGCACTCCGCCTTGCCCGGCGAAGCACACTCTGTCGCTATCTCGACCGTATCACTCGTGCCTGCTGGGAACAGGTCATACGACACGCGCACGACACCGCCCGAGTAGCTCCAGCTTCCCTTGCTGGTTGCTGCCGAAACGAACCTCGCCTCTCGAGGCAAGTGTACGAAGACATCCGCCAACCCCCAGTCGTAGCTGCCGTTGGCTAGGGTCACCGAGTACGTGAGCGCATCGCCCACTCTGGCTGTCTCAGCGCTACCGATGACGGTCAGCGAGGACCGGGCAAGGACGCTGCACGGATTTGGTGTTTCGGCTATCGCGGGCACTCGCATGCCCGTCACATATATGAAGGCCAACGCCAATAGCAGGCACAACCCTCTATGAACCATTGCACTCCCTCCTGTCAGTGAGGCGGCCAGCGTTTACCACACATACCCAACGTGCGCATTGACCACCCCGTCCGTTCCCGCCGGCGTCAGCAGGCCGTTCGTGAGAAGCTGCCTGAACAGCCGCCCTGAACCGACCGTGACATACGCGGGTATATGCCGATCCAACGTGACAACGTCGGCTATCGGGGTGTAGTCCATGTTCGAGTTGCGCCCGTCAGTGCAGAACGCTTCCTCGATCATCGGAAGCTGGCCGGCGGGCTTGGGGCCGTTCATCAGCCATAGGTTCTGTGTCGCGTCCGCCGGCATCAGCCCCAGCCGCGGCGCGTGGTTCGCTCCCAGAAGCCTGGCGAGGCCCCCGTCGGACGCCTCTGTGATGGCGACGTCGGCTGTCATCGGCAGATTCGTTGCCACATTCACCACCTGCATTGCGTACTGCGGCAGCAGAACCCACTTGGGCAGCGAGGACACATCGGCGTCCAACCCTTGAGCCATTCTGTAGCCCCCAGTTGGTGCATTTCGCCAAGGCCCTCCCAACCTGCCCAGTGCCAGAATCGGACAGTCCACGACAACACAAGTCTCAGCTATCTCCGCCTCGGACGCATCGGGCAGGCCGCACGGGTTCGTGCCGGACACCGGCGACGAATCCGTGAACCCCCGCTGACTCCCTGGCAGCCACGTGACGAGATACACCTGCCACAACCCCGAGTAATCGTCCGCGCCTGGCCGCGTATCGAACACGGGCGGCTGGTTGGAGTTGGTCACGACATAGACCGGGCGGGCAACCTTCGGCTGTGTGTCCAGAGCCGCGCTAAGTCTTGGCGCGAGGTCGGGCTTGCAGGGAAACCACGGCGACCAGAAATCGGTCCACCGCACAGTGGTCAGCCACTGCATGTTGTTCGTGCTCGTGCACGTGAACCACGCAGCGCCGCCGCCGTAATACCCCTGCTGGAGGGCGTACACTTCGTAGTAGTCCGGGTTGGGAAACGCGGCACAGCAGTCCGTCGAGAGCAGCGCGGTCAGAGCCAACACGGCCACGGCTAGGGCGCGGATACGCGGCTTCATAACCCTTTCCCCCTCGGCAAAAGTTAGCAGATGTGTGATTCTAGCAGGTATTATGTGCGCAGTTGTGCTAGTTGCGAGCAAACTGCGAACACCGCCCATCTGCTACCCGCGTCTGGCAGCTATCCAAACATGCGCGCACAAAGCTCCGGGTGGAGGGCAGCCTGTCCCTCGGAACCATTGCATCTGCCGCCGTTGGTGAAGTAATGAGATGGCTGACCTTCTAAGGATGCATTTTGTTGTTTCGGGATTTTGGCTATCCACAGACCCAGGCGTTTCTCTTTGTATTGAACGCGGCGCGGCCCGGCAGCCTGAGCACATCCGAAATCCCGAAAGAACGAAACTTCATACATCTGGCAACATCCATCGTATGGAACCATGCCGTGATCATTCTCGCACTTTCGACCAATAGATCACCCAGCACGCGATTATCAGCACCAGACCTCCTGGCAGTCTTCCTATACCGAGCATAACGATGCCCACCAACCACATCCACAACGGGATGGCTTGGTCTATCGCATCGATGATCCACCATACTACAGTGGACAACGCCGTGATAAGAAAGACCGTGAATCCATATTCTGATCGGCTGGCCAGATAAGGAATCAGAAACGAGCATACGAAAAGTGCCCATCCCAGAAACCCCCACCAATCCGCTAGTGCCACAACAATGCTGTTACACAGACTCCTCACTAGAAGTCACCACTTATGCGTCTACCGAATCGGCAGACTAACCAACAAACCGGGCCACTTAGTTGTTTCGGGATTTTGGCTATCCACCCGCCTTGCTCCTTGGATACGCCCTGGTTGTTCCTGGAAGCCGGCTCCATCCTCGGCCCAAATCCCGAAACAGGGGCGCACAACTCAGATCAGCTCCTCGGGAGGCGTGATCGGCAAGGCAACAGCCTGCCCATTTTCATACCAGACCCAACTGGAATGCGGCCAGTCTCCCAGCTCGGCGACCAGTCGGCTCCGAACCGGATTAGCGTGAATGTAGTCGATCTTGATCCGCAGCACGGTCTTGCTGACGGTCGGAAGAACTCGCGGCTGCTCCTTCCACGCCGCGTACTTGCATCCGCCGTTAGCATGCCGCGCCATGACCTCCAGCGTCCGCTGATCGCCCTGCCTGACCAGCATATCTATGATGTGCCGCGCCGATCTGCCTCGCCAGCACTTGCAGAAGCCGTGCAGCAGCCCGGCCTCTGGCAGACAGACCAGCAGGTGCAGATGGGTCGGCATCACCACAAACGCCGCCAGAGAGGCGTTATACCGCCGCAACGCCAAGTTGATCTCGTAGTATACCGCTCGGCGTATGTCCTCACGCGCCAGCAAGGGCAGCCACTCGGTCAGCGTGCCCGTTATGTAGTAGTAGCCGGGGCCGTTGTCGTAGTTCTTCCACTTCATCCGCCCGCCCACCTGCTCCCGATGCGACGCGGTTTCGGGATTTCGGCTATCGCACTAGCCGCACTCCACCCACATGCTGAGCCCATCGATCACCGCTGACTCCGAGCACAGCCCAAATCCCGAAACAACAATTGCCTTCGTTTCTCGGGATTTTGGCTATCCACAGACCCAGGCGTTTCTCTTTGTATTGAACGCGGCGCGGCCCGGCAGCCTGAGCACATCCGAAATCCCGAAAGAACGACAACCGGGTACAGGCCATCGCCAGTGCATAATCGGAAACATGAACTGCCCTTCCGCCTCACAGTAACGCCGGATCAGGTGTAGTACTCCTCATAGCGGTGCCAGTCGTCATCATCGGAGTTCTCATCGAGAATCTCCTGAGCTCTACCTTTGCCAAGCAGCAGTTCTATCTCGTCCGCATCGTCCAACGCGAACCCGCAGTTGTCGCATGCGTATTTGTTGTTTCGGGATTTTGGCTATCCACAGACCCAGGCGTTTCTCTTTGTATTGAACGCGGCGAGGCCCGGCAGACTGAGCACATCCGAAATCCCGAAAGAACGAACGCCGGCCGGTGGGCGCATCACGAAGGCTTCTTGCTTACTCGCTTCTATGTCTCGGGGCCTCGCCGCGCACCTCGCCCCGGCGGCGCGCGCACGCCCATCGCCGCTCGATCCGGCAAAGCCCCCAACGACGATACTTCGGGGCTGCTTTTCGCCCCGAAGGCCCTGGGCTATCCACCAGGCTGCCAACCGCGGACGGCACAGACCGCGCTCCGGCTACTCACCAAACCAGTCGACGCTGATCGGTCGGCCGCCTCTCGCACGCTGCCCAGCCCGTCGTAGAGATACCACGCGACCGCACCCCACTCGAATCCTGCCTATATTCTACACCACGCGGCGCAAGGCTGCCAGCTTTCAGCTATCAGCCGTCAGCCCTGCTTTCGTGCTCCTCCCTTCCCTTCAATCTGCAATCTCAAATCTGCAATCTGCAATCTCACCTCGGCGCTCCGTGTCCATCCGTCTAATCCGTGTATGTCCGTGTTCGGTTTCCCCATTGGACACGGATGGACACGGATTGCGCGGAGTTCCACGGATGAACCTCAGACCCCAGGCCGCCCTCCACATTCCCAGTCGGCGAAGGCCGACTTCGCGCCCTCGTAGCCGCGGTTTCAACCGCCCGGCCCAC
>Ga0078972_1004743_pt1 | contig 10259 bp, 6 predicted proteins | sample YelNatPaOPGAMG01_FD_67568 | JGI IMG/M metagenome (GOLD analysis project Ga0078972, IMG submission 67568) | Hot spring thermophilic microbial communities from Obsidian Pool, Yellowstone National Park, USA - OP-RAMG-01 (SPADES assembly) (version 2) | ecosystem: Environmental > Aquatic > Thermal...
AAATTCATCATATGAATATAGATGAAAAATTATGAATCATGAACAATCTTACGAAACAAATCTTGAACTTAATAAAATTCCTGTAATACCTTCTCAAGATTAATTGGTTTATTCTGTTGTCTAACAAGTGTTGAGTCTTTAATAACTGGTATCCTTTCTTCAAGGATAGGACGATTGTTCTTATAAATAATTCCAATCGGAATCTTATCACCCCACTCCAGAGCCTTTTTAAATGCCTCTACCCTGTCTTCTGTATCATATTCTTCTTCAATATGATAAACACGTTGTCTATACCAATCATACGTATTAATCTTATTGAACGTAACACATGGCTGAAGAATATCAATTAATGAAAAACCTTTATGCTGAATTGCTGATTTCATCAAGTTTTTCAGATGTTCCATATCACCAGCAAATCCTCTTGCTACAAAACTGCAATCAAGCGCAACTGCAAGGGCGATAGGATTCATCTGCTCTGACATCACTCCAAAAGGCTGGTTTTTTGTTACCACTCCTTCCATAGTTGTCGGTGAAGGCTGCCCCTTTGTTAAACCATAAATCTGATTGTCATGAACAAAAAGCTTAACATTTACATTTCTTCTAATTGCATGGATCAAATGGTTACCCCCTTCGCCGTAGCAATCTCCATCTCCCGTTACAGCAATTACCAGCATCTCGTGATTTGCAAGCTTGATTCCTGTTGCAACAGGCAGTGTTCTACCATGCAGTCCATTAAATGTATTACACCTTGTATAATGTGGAAATTTACCTGCCTGTCCAATGCCAGACACTATCGTTATCTGATGAGGTTCTAATCCAAGTTCTACCATTGCATCTTTAAATGTTTTAAGAATTGCGTAATTTCCACAACCTGGGCACCACGCTGGTTGTAATCCTTTATAATCTTCTAAGCCAGCCATCTATTTCTCCTACTAACTTTTCAACTGTAAAAGGTCTCCCATCATACTTATTAATGTTGATTTTGAATTCATAACCCATCTCTGCTCTCATTAGCCTTGCAAATTGTCCAGTTGCATTCTGTTCAACACAAAACGAAAACCTTGCATTCTTCATTATAGAAATATAATCAAATTTACTAATATCCGGTAGAGGATAGAGTTCGCTAAAATGTAACATTGCTATCTTATTATGCATTGATAAAATATCAACAGCCTCTTTCATGATTCCATAAGTTGAGCCCCATCCAACAATTACAATATCAGGCTCAGCGTTTCCATAAAATAAAGGCGGTGCAATCTCTTGCTTTATTAAAGGAAGTTTTTTGAAAAGTCTTTTTTGAACCATCCTTACCCTCGTCTCAGCATCCTCTATCAAATGCCCTTCTTCATTATGTTCGTCGCTGTCTGTCACTATTAGATGAACAGAATCACCAGGAACACCTAATGGAGATACGCCTGTCTCAGTGATTTTATGTCTTTTATAACCCTCGAGATTCTTTAATTGTTCACCCCTTAATCTATAATCAATATACTTAATATTTCTCAAATCAATACCATCTAATGTCCATTCTGCATCCGCAATATACTGGTCAAACATAACAAAAACAGGTATCTGATATTTTTCTGAAAGGTCAAATGCCTTGTTAGTAAGATAAAATGCCTGTTCAGGACTACCAGGAGCAAAAACCACCCTTGGGAATTCTCCGTGTGCAGCATTCACTACAAACAAAAGGGAAGCCTGTTCCGTCCTTGTTGGTAGCCCAGTTGCTGGAGCAGGTCTCTGTCCTATACATATAACTATTGGTGTTTCAGTCATTGCAGCCAATGAGAGTCCTTCTACCATTAAAGCAAAACCACCATCTGCAGTACCAGTCATTGCTCTAACACCTGCAAAAGACGCACCCAAAGCCATATTTATTGCCGCTATCTCATCTTCTGCTTGCTCAACTATAATCCCATAATCTTTTTCTTTTTCAGCAAGATAATTCATAATTCCAGTTGAAGGCGTCATTGGATAAGCCGAATAAAACTTACAACCAGACGCTATAGCTCCAAAACCTATCGCTTCAACAGTGTTTAAAAGCATTTTTGCCTTTGAGGTATCAGCAGGCGTAAAACGACATGTCAGACAGTTTTTCACTGCAAAATCATAGCCTGCCTTAGCTGACTTTACATTTGCCTGTATGATATCCCCACCTTTCTTTTTAAAAGTATCTTTTATAATATCCTCAAGGATATTAAGCTTCATCCTAAGCATCCCGAGTATAGCACCAATTGCAACAGTATTTGCCATTATCTTATCACCACCGTGCTCAATAGCAAGTTTAGTAAAAGGTATGTCAAGAGTATTTAACTTAACATCCGATCCCATCTCAATAACTCCAAGAGCCGAACTATCATATACCAATTGACCATCCTCATTTATCTCCTTTAAATGTTCTGAAATGCTCTCTTTATCAAAAGCAATTAAGATATCGACCTTTTCTCTTGCAGCCATAACAGGTTTATCTGAGACCCTGATCTGAAAAAAGTTGTGCCCACCTCTAATACGTGATTCATAATCCTGGTTAGTAAATACATGATAGCCCGAACGCGAGAAGACCCTTGCCAGAGTATCTCCAATTGTCTGTATCCCCTGACCTGCCTCTCCACCTATCTTAATCGTATAATCCATAAACTACCTCATAAATCAAAAAGTCCTTGCACTTCCAAGATGCAAGGACTTTCATAACAATTAGCAACCTTCAAACCTTATCCCTTAACATTTGCCCTTAAGACTACACTTAATGTTGGCTTTTTAGGGTCATTGTTAGAAATAACCATAGTAGCATTCTTCCTTCCAGTCACAGCATCTGGAGTAAATGTCACATTAACAGTGCAGAAGGTCTTTGAACCGAGACTTGAACAATCATTGGTCTGACTGAATTGCGAAGAATTATCTCCTGTAATTGTTATACTACTAATTATAAGGTCAGAAACTCCTTTATTATTTATCTTTAAAGTCTTTGTAATAGGTGAGCCCGTTGATTTTACATTACCAAAATTTATAGATGCTGGCTTAACAGTTATTACAGGCGGTAAGGTTTTACCCAAAAGTTTCACTCTTATAATTGGTTTTTTCGGGTCATTTGATGATATCTCTAAGTAACCAACCTTATTTCCATAATTATATTTAGGTGTAAAAATAACAGATACAGTACACAACCCCTTTGGCTCAATAATAGAGCATTCATTCGTCTGAGCAAATTCATCAGACCCTTTGATTCCGATAGAATTTATTATTAATTGACCATTTCCCGTATTTCTTATAGTAACCCTTTTTGCAGAAGATGTACCCTCAATCTTCACAGTACCAAAATTGAGACTATTAGGATTTGTTGATATCTTAGGTGTCCCTGAACCTTGCTTTAAACTAAATACTGCAGTAATAACCTTACCTGCATTCATCGTCACACTACATGTACCCTTACCAGAACATCCTCCACCAGACCAACCATCAAAATTAGAATTTTCATCTGGTGTTGCAGTTAAATTCACAGTCATGCCTTCTTCAAACATCTCCGAACAATCAGAACCACAATCTATCCCCGATGGCGTGCTTATCACCCTGCCACTTCCTGAACCAATTTTATTAATACTTAATGAATATCGATTAGTCCTTTTCTTAAATACTTGAATACGATTATTCTGTGAATCTGACACATACATGTATTCATCACCATTTCTGAAAGCTATCGAATAAGGAGAGTTCAAACTTCCTTCCTCATCACCATATTCAAAATACTTAGAGATAAAATTTCCATTAGAATCAAACTTCTGCACCCTGTGATTCCCAGTGTCAACTACGTATATAAACCCATTAGCATCTATTGCTATACCCTCGGGGAAATAAAATTTACCATCTTCGAAACCAAATTCACCCCACTTGCCTGAAAGATTTCCATCAGGCGTAAACTTCTGTACCCTATGATTCCAAGTGTCAACTACGTATATAAACCCATTAGCATCTATTGCTATACCCTCAGGATAATTGAATTGGCCATCTCCATTACCCCTTGAACCCCACTTGCCTGAAAAATTGCCATCAGGCGTAAACTTCTGTACCCTATGATTCTCAGTGTCAACTACGTATATAAACCCATTAGCATCTATTGCTATACCCTCAGGATAATTGAATTGGCCATCTCCATTACCCCTTGAACCCCAATTCTTCTCATATACTCCTTCAGATGTAAACACCTGCACCCTATGATTACTCGTATCAGTAACATATAGTTTATTATCTGAGCTAATAGCAATCCCTGTTGGAAAATTAAATTGGCTGTTTCCACTCCCTTTACTACCCCACTTCCTAATAAAACCACCATTAAAATCGAACTTCTGTATCCTATTATTCTTAGAATCCACAACATAAACATTATTATCATTGTCCATTGCTATCCCTAAAGGCATGTTAAAAAACCCATCAATATAATCATTACTTCCCCATCTTCCAACAAAATCGCCCTCAGAACTAAATACTTGAATGCAATCATTATTCGAATCCGCTACATAAAGACTATCATTCACTCCTACTATTAGCCCACCTGGCGAATCAAATTGACCATTTCCACTTCCTTTAGACCCCCAGGCTTTAATAAAAATACCATTAGAATTAAATTTCTGTATCCTATTGTTGCCGGTATCAGAAACATATATATTACCACTCATATCCATTGTTATCTTCTCAGGTAAATTAAATTCACCATCCCCTGAGCCAGGAGTTCCCCAACTCGTTAAAAAATTACCTGATGTATCAAATTTTTGTATTCTATTATTCATGGTATCTGCAACATAAACAAATCCATAAGCTGCAACAATACCCATAGGATAACGAAAACTTCCATCGTCATCTCCTTCAGAACCCCATTTTGTTATAAATTGACCGTTCGATGTAAACTTTTGAATCCTGTGATTAAAAGTATCAACCACATAAACATATCCAGATTCATCTACAGTAATACCTTTTGGTTGATTAAACTGTTCATCTCCACTACCAAAACTACCCCACTTTAAAATAAAATCCCCATTTTTCGAAAACTTCTGTATCCTATTATTCAAAGTATCAGCCACATAAACATTTCCAGATTTATCTACTGCAATGCCTTCTGGCTTGAAAAACTCCCCATCTCCACTACCAAAACTACCCCACTTTAAAATAAACCTTCCATCCGAAGTATATTTCTTAACAGAATAATTTAACTCATCTAAAACATAAATATCTCCATCATTATCAACCGCAACATCAGAAGGCAGATTAAAATACCAACGATCTTGTAAAACTGGCCACATCAGATAGAAATCATAACCATCTTCTGACATAGCCTCATTTACATTAAAAAAACTTAGTGAAAAAAAGAGAACAATATACAAGTATAGGAGTAATCTTCTACTCATTTTCCCTCCAAAAGATAAATATCAACATTCTTTAGTTCTTTTTATATCTTAGGATTGATATAAAAATAAAAGGCAGTAAAAACACAAGTATGCTTGCAATTGTATCTGGCACATCTTGAGAACCACCTATCGAACATCCACCACCTCCACCACCTCTTCTTAAAGAAACCCTCGACTCATTTGAATATGATGAAGTAGTCACAGAATTATAAGCCTTTACCCTATAGGTATAATTACCCCTTGGAAGGTCTAAATCATCGTAGCTCGTGACATTAGCACCTACTGTTCCAATCTCCTCATATGAACCATCGCCCATCTTCCTTTCTATCTTAAATCCACTCTCAGAACTTGAATTATCAACCCAATTAAGACTGACCTCAGATGATGTTATCTTTGTAGCCTTCAAATTTGAAGGTGGGTTCAATTTGGGTGCGCCAACAACCTCAGCATTCATGGATTCAGCAGGTATATTATTAAACGCCCTCACCCTGTAATAATTTATCGAACCATCCGCAAGGCCTGTGTGCCTAAATGTATTCGAATTAGCAGGAAGGGTAGCTAACAAGGTATAAGTCGACCCTCCAGAGGGTTTCCATTCAACCCTATAACCATCTTCACCTGTCGCCCTATCTATCCAGCTTAAAGTAACCTCTGATGTCGAAGTCCCCGTGGCAGTAAGATTTTCAGGTGTTAAAAGAGAAGATAAAGCCTTATATGCATTAATCCTTCCACCAGTCAAAATCCAACCAGAAAGTGGAGATGGGTCAACATACCTGAGTATCGTCCATTTAACTTGATAATGATTAAACCAGCTATAGTAAGTCCATAGCAAACCAGCAAGTCCAGAGACATGTGGAGCAGCCATCGAAGTTCCAGAACAAAAATCATAACCAGCATATACAGAACCCGTACACATAGAATATGTATTAATATTCGGTACAGTGCTTAAGATATAAACACCAGGCGCACTCACATGTACAGTTCCTGGTCCCCAATTACTAAATGATGCCCGCCTATCATTCTGGTCGGTTGCCGCAACTGATATAATATTTGGAAGATTATAACTTGCAGGATATAATGGTAAAAGGTCATTATTATTAGCATCATTTCCAGCAGCAGCAACGAATAAAATTCCCGCACCATCTGCCTCTGCTATCTTATTAAACTCTAAGGGGTCGAAGTCATAAGAACCAAAACTTGCATTTATAATCTTCGCTCCTTTTCTTATTGCATAATCTATTGCTTCAATCTCACCAGCTGTATCCCCACACCAATGTGTATCTCCTCCACAGTCGAGTTCGTTTTCATGATAGCCAATAAACTTCAAAGGAATCATTTTGACATACCATATAACCCCAGCCGTCCCCATATGATTATGACCTCTCGCACCAATAATACCAGCAACATGTGTCCCATGACCCATATCATCAATCGGATAGGGATTATCATCAAAGAAATTCCACCCAACACAGTCATCAACATATCCATTGCCATCGTCATCTATACCATTGTTACAATTCTCGTTCGGATTCTGCCAGATATTACCCACAAGGTCAGGATGAGTATAATAAATCCCGGTATCAATAACTGCGATATTCACAACATAGTTTCCTGATGTTATATCCCATGCCTCTGGTGCATCAATATCAGCATCATATGTCCCACCAGCGTATCTTCCGGTATTATGTAATGCCCATTGGTCACCAAAATACGTATCATTCGGTATTCCTAAGGGTTTCTTTATAAAATTAGGCTGAGCGTATTCCACTTGAGGCAAAGAGACGTAATAAGACAAAGCCTCTTTAACGCTCACATTATCAGGTAACTTAACGAGCTCAATACCTTGCATACCCTTCAAACTCTTAATAACCGTAGCACCAACAGCCTTATGGATTTTATCTGCATTCGCCTTAATAATGTCTGGTTTAAACTTAATAAGCAATTCTCCTTCTCTATATCTTGCCTTATCAAGTTGTGAGATTACGGTATCAACCATAACTTTTTCTATCTTTATCTTTTTCTCTCCATCTGATGAAACCTTCATACCTTTATCAGCACTGTTACCACATGCTACCAATAAAACAATAATGAAGATTAATAAAAATCTACTCATAAACCTCCCTCGATTTGAAAATTAAGGACTCACACCCCTACCCGTCAAACTCACTCTCACCTTTGGACGTTCAGTATCATTAGTATTTATAGTAAGGTAATAATTACTATAGTAAGCTACCCTTGTAGGGTTAAAAACAATGCCAATAGAGCAAGTCTCATTTGTAACAAGTGTTTTATTCTTACAAGTATCTCTTATTATTATGAAAGGCGAACCTGGATATTTCACAGAAGTTATTACCAAATCCCTAACACCTGTATTCGTCACGGTAACTGTCCTTTCAGTGGATCTTGAGCCAACATTAACACTACCAAAATCAATAGACAAAGGATTAACATCATAATTCGTTAAAGTAGAGGTGCCTGTTAAATTAACAGTCACTGTTGGCGTTCCAGGGTCATTAGAATTAATACTTATGCTCGAATTATATGTCCCAGCAGCAGTTGGAGCAAATCTAATACTCAATTGGCACGTTTCGCTTGGTTCTAAAGTTGTATAAGCGCATGTATTACTTGTTATAGAAAATGGTAAAGCTGGCGATGAGACACCCGATATTATTAAATCGGCTGAACCAGTATTAGTCACTGTTAAACTTAAGGTAGCGGTCTGCCCTACCGCTAAAGTCCCAAAACTCAACTGTGGGGGTGATACGCTAATATCCGGTTCAGTATAACCCCTGCCAGATAGATACACAGTGTATGAAGGTACATCAGGGTCATTAGAATTTATCTGAAATGTCGCCTGTTTGAACCCCGCACTCGTAGGACTAAACGCTACCGTTATCGTACAAGTCCCTGAAGGTGCTAATGTCCTTATACAATTACTCCCTACTATCCTAAAATCACCCCCAGGATTCGTAATACCAGATATAGATAAATTACCACTACCATTATTCGTTACAGTTATAGTTTGTGTATTAGTCGTATTTACAAGCGTATCTGGGAAAACGACTGATGAAGGATTAACATCAATATCAGGCATAATAACTGATGTTCCTGAAATATTGACATCTACAACGCTCTCATCTGGGTCATTAGATTGTACAGAAATGACTGATGAAAAGACCCCTTGAAATGTTGGCGCAAACTGTATAGTCAATTTACAACTACTTCCCGATGTTAAAGTAGCTGGACATGTATTTGAAGTTATACTAAATGGTGCGACTGGACCAACAATGGAATTAATAGTCAGATTGGCACTACCATCATTCCTTATATTTATATCTCTTTGTAATGTCTGCCCAACTGACAAATAGCCAAAATTGATTGTTAATGGACTTACAGTTATATCCTGTATACCAACACCCGTCCCATTTATGTTGATAGCCAGTGACGGGGTATCAGGGTCATTAGAGTTTACAGAAAAAGTAGAACTGAACGAGCCAGTAGATGTTGGCGCCATTCTTATTACTATATTACAAGAATTCCCTGGCTGGAGGTTCGCACCTGAACATCCATCAGTCCTGATACTAAATGGAAAAGTCGGACCTTCAACAGAACTTATAGATAATTGACTCGTTCCATTATTACTTATAACAAAGGAAACATCCCTATAAAAGCCCACATTAACACTACCAAAATCAAACGGATTACCTGGAGATGAAAGAACTATGTCAGGCTCCTTTGCAACCCCAGAAAGATTAACCCTTTGAATACCTCCATTAGACTCAATAACAAAACATCTGTTATAGCTAACCCCATCAGTAGGTGAGAATCTGACTGTTAAAACAGCCTGTGCACCAGGTACGAGGTCGAGCGTAGAACCATCTCCCCTTGCTTGAAGCTCCAAAGGTAAAAGGTCAATAGAAAACGGCTCGATTGTCCTACTCCCTGGAGTTCCTGGATTACAGTCAAGATCCTCATCAATATAATCAACATTCAACACTATATCGCCCGTATTCATTATCTTAAACGATTTAATATCAGAAAGACCCACTGCCACACCACCGCTACCTGCTGGATTCTCAAATTTTGTAATTAGTGGCGGCATCAAAGGTGTATTATCCATATTCAATAAAGTCAAAGCAGGATTTCCAAGAGTGAATCGCTGTCCATAAATATCTGAACCGCATGGCTTATCATTACTTGAGCCACAATCAGACTTTTCTGCATTTCTTGCATCCTTCCACACGACAAGGAAATTACTACTCGATGGATTATAAGCAGCAACTGGTGATTCTTGATTAAAAGAATAAGTAAAAACTGGAAAATTATTCCCCCTCAATGAGCCTTCAGAATCAACCTTCTGTCCATAAATATCTATGTTTTCCATTGAATATAGGCTATTTCTGCCATCCTGCCACAAGACGAAGAACCTCTGATTCACAGGGTCATAAGAAACAAATGGTCTCGTCTGCTTGGAATACTTAACATTATCATCAAGGTTTCCATCATTATTTAAATCTTGATAACTAATCATGAAATCAAGTCCATATAAATCTCCACCAGAGTAAACGAGCCTCCCCCATACCTTCTTAGTATTCAAATCAACCATATCGTTAGATATACAGGTTTGTCTTACAATATCACTTCTCATATCCTCCCAAGAAACAAGATACTTCTTCGATACGTAGTCAAAACCAATCGAAGGATAGTATAAACCAGGATAAAAAGAAAACTTTGCAGTATCAATCTTCTTAGACTCGATTACACCATTATGAATCTGGTCATCAAATATTCCAAATACATGTGTAAAACATTGAGAATCACTACAATCTGTATTAAAACAAGACAAATCCAATGTGTCAGTCA
>Ga0078972_1017520_pt1 | contig 10259 bp, 15 predicted proteins | sample YelNatPaOPGAMG01_FD_67568 | JGI IMG/M metagenome (GOLD analysis project Ga0078972, IMG submission 67568) | Hot spring thermophilic microbial communities from Obsidian Pool, Yellowstone National Park, USA - OP-RAMG-01 (SPADES assembly) (version 2) | ecosystem: Environmental > Aquatic > Thermal...
CAGCATGATTCCCGCCTTCCAGTGTCCGGAACTGAGGAAGCATCCCGGAGTGGGTCTCAACGACCTGTGTGTGACGTAGATCAGCGTCTTTCGACTCCTTTCTCTCCCTGGTCAACCGAGCCTGTCTCTCAACAAGCTCCGCCCTTTAGGGCGGGGTAGTTGACGCCCGCCTCTCTTGCACCGCCTTGAGCGCGGCGTTCAGCGCCGCCCAACCCGCGCTGTCATCAACGGCCAAGGTCAAGTCGAGATCACGGCTCTCGCCAGTATTCAGATGCAGCGCCCGGTAGTGCGCATCCATGTCGGGAAGTGTAATTTCCAGGGACACATCCCACGCGCCCAGCGTCCATTCGGCCTGCACGCCGCCCTCGGCGGTGGGATAGAGATAGGGCGGCGGCAAATCGGGCGCGTAATGGTCGTCAAAAGCCCGCGCCAAGCGCAACAAAGCGGCGCGTTCCGGCGCTCGCCCCTTGCCATCCAGCCAGCCATTACGCATCTGGGCCAGTTCTTCCACGCGGGTTTTGATGTCCAACGGGAAAGATCGCTTCATAGAATCTCCGCAAGGAAACCCCTGACTTGAGTCAGGGGAGGAATTGCGGGTGCGCGAAGCGCACCATGTGGTATAAACTGTGACGCATGGTCGATGTCGTCACAAACGTGGAGAGTTGGGGAAGCGCTCGAAACATCGTTTCGAGTGCCCTCACTGTGGTCTCCGGGCGCACAGCGACTTGAACGCAAGTCGGAACCTTGCCCGGATCGGCAGCGGTGCCCCGCTGTCGAGGGCGGTCGTAAATACGCCTGATGTTGGGAGTGTGGATATGGGCAACCATGTCTGCGCTTCACAATAAAGCCTGCGACTTCAGTCGCGGGCTATTTACTTTCGAGCCTGCCCCGCAATCTCACCCCAACGCACCGCCAGCAGTCGGGCGTAATCCACCGGCGAACACGTCCCCTTGTAGATCCCAATGGCCCAGCCGTCCGTGACCTCCACCAGAATAGTTCTTCCGTCAGATAGTCGCGCAACATCGAGGGCATACCCGGCAGGGGCTTCCCCGCTTGCGGTATAGATGTCCACCCACGTCTGCACAAGATCTGCATCGAAGGCTGCGAAGTCATCCGGGCCGTCGTCATAGCGACCCTCTCCGACGATCCGCCCCTCGACGACGTACACCCGCCATTCCGCAACCCAGTGTTCGGATGGAATGGGCTGTGTTTCCCACACCAACTCCGTGAGATCCCGCCCTTCTTGCATATCCTGCAAGGTGACGATTTTGGCATCCCAGGCTTTGGTCTTGTATGGCTTGATCCATTGCCCAGGACGGACTTCGCCCAAGGGTTTGAGGGTGATCCTGCGGCACAAGGCATCGCGCAAGCATTCTGGGTAGTCGATGGGTTCGGGTATGGGGATATTCCACGCACGCATCCACTGCGTGCAAAACTCGACCGTTCCGACCGGGCAATCAGCCCGCGTCCCCTCTGATGCGGGAACGATGCGAAATTCATCCCGCAGGGCACAGGCCATGCGCACTGCGCCTTTTTCCATCGCGGAATAGGGTGGGTTTTGCAGGATGAAGTTCATGAGCTGAATGTACATGACGGTTCTTTATTTAGTCATTGACGTTTTTTATCGCCGCCTACAGAGCGTTAGGCTCAGAACATCGCAGAACGAACCGCATCAGTTCTCCGGTGAGGCATCCTCACTGGCACCAGGAAGCCAGCGTTCAAACAGTCCGGACCGCGGCATGCCAGCCTTGGCCGCAAGGTGTGTTGCCGGCCCAGTGACAACCAGAACGCCATCAACGGTCCCGTGAGTTGCCACGCGCCCAGCTGGAAACCAGAGGATGGGCGATCCCTTGAGGATGGCCGCATTTCTGGCCGCCTGAGACAACATGGAATCGATGTCAGGGAATGGTTTTTCACCCTTGTTTTGAGGTGCAGGGCGAACGACCTGGCAGCGACCAAACATTCCTCGATTGACCCGAACGGCCACGTGAGACTTGACTTCGACAACCCATCTGCCTTGACTGGATGTCACCACGATGTCGGCATCCCCATAGCCAGGAATCAGCACGCTATGTTCGATGGAAACGGAACGCTTGAGCACCTTGCGCAAACGCTTGACCGCAAGTTCCTCGACGCGCTTGCCGTGAAGCCTTGCAGCGCCACTGCGGTACGCCCCATGACCCATGATGAATGACAAGGCCGCAAGGCCTGCCAACACCAGGCGAAACACCATGGAGATCTCGAAGAGGTGCGTGACCGCAGCAGCAAGTAAACCTGACCCGATCAACCAGAGAAAAAACGCGCGCTGAAAGTCTTTTCGCCAGGGTGTGAATGTTTTTCGTGCCATCGGATCAAGCGGCAAGAGCCATCGGTTCTTCTGCCAGCGCCGCGAACACCGCGGCCTGCTTTTCTTCTGGGATCAACAGAATGAAACGGTTCAGCCCACCCCTGCTCTTTCCGATCTCCAGCACGGATGATTCAGGCAGCCCAACGAGTTTGGCAAGCGTCAATTGATCGAGTTGGGATTCAACCTCCATCGGCAGGTCATTGACGTCCAGGACGACAACACCCGTGTCTTTGGATTCCTGCGCCTCCTGGAGCAACATCCCGCTTTCATAGACGTGGTGAATGACCCCTTCACGCAGATGCCGCGCCTCGTAGTAGATCCCGTCTGCAAGAACCTCCATGGCCGATATGTCTCCAGCAAGAGCACGATGCGTGAGGTCGTCTTCGCCAATACGGACGCCGGAGAACACGTAGTCGAACAACACATAGCGATCCCCAAGGGCGCGCACCATGCGCTCACAACCACGACCGCCTCTTGGGTATGAATCATCCTCGCCCAGCAAATCGACATTCATCGCGCTGTAACGCGGGATAATGACCCCGACGCGCACCTCGCCAAGCCGGATGGCGATGCTCAACCTGAGAACGGGTGATCGCCATGCGATCTCGAAAATCCCGCGCTGAACATCGATGGTCGCTTTCCCACCGATAAAAACCTCAACGCGACTCCAGACAGACTCGGCCGGACCTCGATTGAGGGCAATACGGTCGCCCAGATCAAACGCCTGGCTGACGGATTCGCAAATGGATCGACGCGCCCAGGAAGGCTTATCCAGAAGGGATGGTGATGGAACAGTCATATCAAACCCAGGAATCGCAACAGTCCAAAAATATTGAGTACGGCATAGATAGTATTCAAACTCAAAACACCCCAAGCCTTGACGCGATAAGACCAGATAATGAATCCAGCATCAGCAATCATCCACGACCACCACATCCACAACACGGTGTGATCGGGGTGCCAAGCCAAAGCAAAACTCCCCGCCATCGCAAGGGCTGATGAGGTTGCCTCCAAACCTCGGTTAACCCAGCTCTTCACTCCCGATTCCGATTCACACATCTTCCTCCGCCTTCTCTATCATCTGAATAAGGCGGATTCGGACATCACGCAGCCTGTTTCCTGCTTGCACAGCGTTTTGGTAGGGTTGGGCCTGAATGTCCCCGTCGCAAAGATGCAGCACCCAATCCTCGGACTCTTTTGCCCGGCGCAGGCTCTCGGCAACGCACGACAGGCACACCTTCATTTCGTTGATGCTCAGTTCATTCATGGCTTGATCTCCAGGATGGATCTGCGCGCGTGCACAAGGCACTCGAAGCTGGATCGCCGCATGATGGCCGGGATGACCCGCAGATTCTTGAGGCGCGCAGCCGAAACGCGGTGGCCACCATCCATGACGTTGGCATGCGGCCGGCCAAGACGTTGAAGTTTTGGGCCGTACGACAGATACACAGGGGTGTCGATCTCCAATTGTGCGTAACGCCGCATGCGATCCGCATCGACAGTGCCATCGTACCGTTCGCCCAACTCATTCGGCCTGATCCAGTCCAGCGGCATGAGCAGTTCCACGTAGCCCGACCCGTCATCGTTGGATGTGAGGTCGATGGCGTTGGAGATTGGCATGTCCGCATTCTTCCCGCCGAACCAGGCCGCGTGGAGTTCCGATCGCGCCATCTCTCGGGAAATTACCCGCACGATTTTTGCCTCGGTGGTGGTTTCCTGAACCATTTTTAAGCGCCAGGAAAAAGCTCGGGTTGTTCAGTCTTGAAATCAGGCTGGCACTGCCGCTTTATCTCGGATTTCAGGCTCTTGAGAGCTTCCTCGCCCCGCTTGATCTGCACACGCTTTGAAGGTCGGCTCGAACGATGGATCAGCCTCTCCGATCGATTCATGCGCGTGTCGCAGCCAATCCCTGTATTCAGAGATCAGGCGATCCTTGTCTTGATGACGGATACCCACCTGACGCTCAGCCAGAAACTGCTGAAGCGAACGCAGCCCCGCGCCGATCCGTGCAGCACCATGTTTTTTCTTGGGTGTTGATTGCGAAGTTTTCATGAGTTTTCCCCTTATGGTATTGCATGTATTTTACCGCTTGTTTGACGGTTGTTTATCCTTTCTGCTCAACGCAGAAGTAACAAAATGCACCAGTCAACACCGGCGGCTCCTGAAAAGCGCCGGCACAGCCCAAACCAAATCGCGCCATTTTGCGCTGTGGATAACCGGATCAGGCTACCCACCCCTTGACCGGAATCCGTTCTCCTCTCCTGCGGCCTTCTATCGCGTCAGGAAGGGTTCTTGATGTTCACCCGACCCCTACTTTTCGCTTGACCCTCGGTCTTTGGGGTTCCTCCACGGTCTCCTCGACCCGATCGGAGAGTTCTCCCCAGGTCTGCGTGTCGCCGTTGAAGGCTAGCGTGATTCCGCCGATTCGGCCCTGACGGTTCTTTTCGATTGCGCAGCCAATGCGCTGCACTTCGCCGGGAACGGGTGGCGCCAGGCGCCAGAGGAACATCACCACGTCGGCGTCCTGCTCGATTTCTCCCGAATCCCGCAGGTCGCTCATGACCGGACGGCCTCCCACGCGCTTTTCGACGTCACGGTTGAGTTGTGAGAGCGCCAGCACGGAGATGCCGAACTCCTTTGCCATCGCTTTCAGACCGCGGCTAATCTCACCAATCTCGATGGCCCGGTTTTGCTTTCCAGCCGTCGCGCAAAGCTGCAGGTAGTCGAGCACCAACAGCTTGATGCCCGGCCGGGTCAACAACTTGCTTCGGATTCTCGCCAGATTCAGCGCGGGTTCGTCGTCCACCCAAAGCGGTGTGTTCGCCAGAATATCCGCACCATCGGCCAACCGCATCCAGTGCTCGTCCTGATCGCATTTGGCCTGCGTGATCAGGTCGTAACGCACCTTGGACTCGTGCGACAGGGCCCGGTCTGCAACCTCCTCGGCTGACATTTCCTGCGACAGAAAAAGTGCCGGATGGCCCTGCCCGGCCACCCAAAGCGCCAGCGATTCGGCAAAACTGGACTTCCCGACGGACGGCCTTGCCGCCAGGATGTATAGCCCTCCTGACCGAAACCCGCCACCCAGCAAAGCGTCTACAGCCGGAATGCCCAAAGCGACTGCCACAGGCTCTCCCTTGCCTTCCGATGCAGCTTGCAGTCGGTCGAGGCGTTTCAGCGCCAATTCACCAACCTTGATGGGGACACGCGCCTTGCGCTGCATCACCAGGCTGGAAAAAACCGACTGCATCTCGTCAACCACGCTCTCCGGATCTCTACCCGATTCCATGCCGATGCGGTAGATCTCGGTTGCCACCCTCTCGATTTCACGTCGTTGCCATCCGGCCACCACATGGGATGCCAGCGCCTTGGCCATCCTGCTCGAACCGACCATCGAGATTGTGGCGTGGATCTGTTCGACTGGCACGTCCAGACCATCCGACTTCATGGACAGCCACACGTCCACGACATCCGGCTCCTTGCCCTCGCCAATCAATCGCGACAAGCAACGAAACGCGGCACGGTACACCGCATGGCCGAACATGCGCTCATCAACCCCGGCGTTCAGCGCATCGTCCAAGGCTTGCGCGTTCAGCAGGATTGCGCCGATCAGACCGGCTTCGCTTTGCAGGGTTATGTCCTTGATCTTCATTCGCCAGACTTGAGAGTGGGGTGGTTGAAATGCCGCATAGCCTGCATCCCGGCTGTGGTCAAGACCGGATTTTCTCCCTCTTTGATGTACCAGAGCTTGAACCAGTTGCGACGCACGGACAGGCGGAACACGCGCCGCCATTCAGCGTACTTCTTTGGCGAATCCCAATACTGCTCGCGGAACTCGTGCCACTGCAGCTCGAGAAAGTCTTCAGGCAGTCCAACCTGCTCGGTGTAGTCAAAGATCGGATCTTCAGGCGGAATGGGCTTTTCACCGGCGGCCTTCACCCGGTCATGCCATGTTCGGAACGTCATCAACCCCTGGCTTGCACGACCCCGCTTGCGGGCCGGGGCGGGCGCAACGATCTCATTTTCCCCGAACAGGTCTTGGGGCTTGGCAAGGGATCCCTCCTTGGGCGCCTCGGCTTCCACGACCTCCGCGCTTTCCGGCTTTCCGAACAACGCATCGAGTTCGTCATCGGCGTCCTGATTCGGATGTGAACCGCCGTCCGGCGTCGCGGGTTTGGATGCTTGCATCTCCCGCCCCAATTCCCCCCCTCCGGGGGGTTCAGGGGGGCCATCCGAAGATGGCGCAGTTGTGGGGGCTAATGGGGGTTCTTTTATGTTTTTTTCTTCTACTGAAGTATGAAGATGAAGGGGTTGGAATTTGCTTGACGGTTTGCTTGCGTTTTGCTTGGACGTTTGGTTAAGCAAAAAATCATCAGCGGCAGCAGGAGCAGGCGGATTTGCTTGAAAATTGCTTAACCTTTTGCTTGGATTTTGGTTAAGCAAAATGGCTTGAGCGTCGGTCGAATTCCGCTTCACCAAATTCGGGTTGCCGCCTTTTTTTCCAGCAATGGCGCGTACTTGGCGGATTTTTTCGTCCTTGACCATGCGCTTTGAGTAGATCATCCCGTTCTCGTCCACGTCCGGGATGTTTCGGCGAAAAAGTTCTTCCAGTCCGGATCGAACATCCTCAACCTTCATCGATGTCATCTGCGCAAGATCGGAGATGATGGGCAAGCAAAGCGCGACCATACCCTCAACCATGGGGTTAACTTGCACCTTAACCTCTTGCTTGGAATTTGCTTGATCGTTTGCTTGCGTTTTGCTTGGATGTTTGCTTGAAATTTGGTTAAGCAAAAAAGATGGCATGCAGCCATAATTGTCTGATTGGTGGAAGATGCAGAGCAGTTCCAACCACAGGCAGCGAGCGACTGGTGAGCAAGAACGCAGCTTGTGATCGTTCTGCCAGTCGCCTGGGTAAAACTGAAATGAGGGTCGCTTCATCGCGAAGTCTCCTGTGAATTCGGGTGCCTCGGATCAGCCGTGGGTAGGATTGCTATCGCCGGGTGCGGCGTCTTGCGCCTCGCCAGTGATCTGGCTGATGGCTTGCTTGAGTAGCTTGTTGGCGACCTCTTCCTTTCGGACGCCCAGCTTGCTTTTCCACTTGAATCGTCCCGATTCGGTTCGCGGCACATCATGGACGCGCGCGTAGTCGTCGAGCATGGCGCCCAACTTCCCTCGAATATCCAGCCCCATTTCGAGGCAGCGTTTGATGATCTGGCTTTCAACGAGTACGACGTCTAAAGAGCCGTCAACCGATTGATAGGCGACAAATCGATGTGATCGGCCCATCGTTGCCTGGGGTGATTGGTGGTTGTCTTCATTGAGATTGGGTGACATGCTGGTTGACCTCATAAAAAACTGCCAGTGAACAATAAAAAACTGTCAATGAAGGCATCATACGCCCAGCCCGCAGCGCCTGCAAGCGCCCAATAGAGCGCATCGGCACATTCAGGGCAAAACCGGCGAGACCTTGACTTTGCCCGTGAAGTCTTGCCCGTGAGGTGGCTTGCTTGATCTTTGGTTGGGTGTTTGCTTGAGGTTTGCTTGAAATTTGGTTAAGCAAAACTCACGCACCTCGACTATACGTCGATCTCCCCCTCAGACTGCAAGGCGCTGAGCAGTCGGTCCACCACGATCATTTTTTTCCGGACCGCTTGACATACACTCTAAAACGTGTATAGTAGAGGACATGGAAAGCACAGTGCTTCCCCGCGCTTCGGGGATCAGTATCTAGGAGAAAGAAATGCACGAAAAAGCACTTGAAAAAGCACGGAAACTTGAACTTGACGGCGTCGCGCCGGATGCTGAATACATGGCCGTTGCCGGCAGCGACTACGGGTGGGTAAAGGCGTGGAAAGTCGAGGATGGATATGTCGTCCTGTACGGCGACGGTGACAACACTTACGCCGATGTCGATAAAAGCAGCCACCTCGAAGATGACGATTTGGCCCCGTGGCTTGAGTGGCAAGACTTGGATCCACTGGAGTCCATCGAACAACGGGCAAACGTCCGTGGAGCGGATGCTATACCGGATGCGACCGGTGATGAAGATGGGCCGTTTTATATCCTCGTGACGCGGTATTTGTACGGATCGCGAGAAATCACCGGTTTTGTCACTAACGATAGGCACGAGCCGCTAGAGTTTGACTCGATCAAGGATGCGCACGAGTGGATCAAGCGCACCGACACCGCGGTCTGGTGCCTGTCGTGGGGTGAGTACGCGCGTCCATCTTACAAGGTCGTGACGGCAGTCTGAATCATCAACCATCAAAAAGGAGAATGTCTATGAAAGCTATCGTATACCCGATTATCACTGGCGATGACTGGTACCAGACCGCGCCACCGATCCCTCTGGATCGTGACTCAAAGGCAGCCGCCATCCGTGCGCTGCGTGAGCGCGGATACCGCATCATGTGGAGCGGTGTGGAACATGCCGTCTTGTCAACAACGGCGCAAGATCTGCGGGACTCCAGGACCGATATACAGGCAGTCATGGAACGAGAGCGGGAAATTGGACATGCGTTGCCAGAGGACGCACAGATCACGAAATATCTAATTACCGTCTGGCCGGGAGAGCGTACGTGATCCACATCGTCTCGCCCGACGGCCGCCGCCAGCGGCTACGCTGGACCGACAAGCACCCCTGTCACGCTACGGCCTTGGCGTCGTGCTGCGCGTCAAGTCCAGCGTCCCCATCGACGGCGCGATTTTTTCCTACCTGGCCCGCGACGGGTGGCGCATCGAGTGCGACACCGACCTCGATCTCCGCCGGGTTGCGGGCGCACTGGCTCTCAATGCGGGCGGGCTGGCATGGTCGGCCCTCAGGCTACCTACCGAGGCTCTGATGGTGCGTCATGAAGTCTGAGCGTTTCTCCGCCCTCGCCCGCCTCATCCGCATGCGTGGCGGTGCCGCGCAAGATGCCTCTCGCCTTGTGCTGGTGCGTGGCATGCGCTCCTCCGATGCAGCGCGGGCAACGGGCATCACGCCGCAATCGGTTTGCAACGCGGTCGCGCGGGTGCGGCGAGCCGATGCGCTTTTGGAGAATAAGCGTGATAAATGACATGCAAAGCATTCTGTTTCAGAACAACCAAGGCGAGATGCAAATCAGACTGGCTGATGCTGATCAGTATGACCTGCCAGCGTGGCCTGGTCAATGGTCGCAAGACGAGATCGACGTTGTGGCCAGCAGCCCTCTCGCCAAAAGAGTTCTTCCCGAAACGGGCCTGTCCTACAAGCAGCTGGCTAACATGCTGCGAAAAGGTCGTTACGCCGTCCAGCAACCCGCAAAGGGCTACGGCGTGGGCTTGGACCGCGAAAAGATTGTGGTGTGCAACCCGTATACGGAAAATTTTTTCCGTCTGAAGATTTCCAAGAACTGGCGTTTGGAAGATGGTGTGCCGCAGATCGGCATCCTCACCTTGGGTCCTTTGGTGTTGTGGGATTTCGATTATCTACTTTCACATCGCATCGATGCTGCGAAAAAAGCGATGACCCCATCCCGATTCAATACCTGGTATCAGGGGATCGAGCGGTTCAAGAACGATCCCAATGTGCCACTCAAGGTCCGCATGCATCGCAGGGATGCGGCTATTGTGGATGTCCTCCTGTATGATGGACGATCTCTGGAGATCGGAGTTCTTCCTCTGGAAATCACGAGCCTGCCCAGTAGCGAGATGGCATCCACACCCCTGTTTTGGGAATGGGTGGATCGACGCATCCGCGAAACACGGGAATATCAATCGAGAAGGTATGGCGTGGACATTCATGACGACTTCGCGCTGGAAAACATCGATTCCATCCGTGTGCACACCCGTCGTGAGCCTGTCGAGCACGATTTCATTCTCTGGAGACGGGCTTGAACAATCAACTTTCCGCCTTGTTTGCCACGGGGTCTAGGCTGGCCGGACTTCT
>Ga0078972_1017521_pt1 | contig 10258 bp, 26 predicted proteins | sample YelNatPaOPGAMG01_FD_67568 | JGI IMG/M metagenome (GOLD analysis project Ga0078972, IMG submission 67568) | Hot spring thermophilic microbial communities from Obsidian Pool, Yellowstone National Park, USA - OP-RAMG-01 (SPADES assembly) (version 2) | ecosystem: Environmental > Aquatic > Thermal...
TATATTATTATTAACAACACTACTATTAATAACTACTACTACTAAATATATACTAATACTACTACTAATACTACTACCAACAACAACACAAACAAAAACACCAACGTAAGGCTAACGCCCTACCACCAAAAACAACAACAAAAAAAGAAAAAAATAATTAACTACTAACCCTACCAAACAACCTATAAACACTCTCCAAACAATCAACATAAAACCTCAAAAAATACTCAAAATACATCTTAGCAGGCTTCTCACCACTCTGAAGATAAAGCGTCAAAAGATCATTAAACTTATCAGGATCACTTAACAATTTATTCAAAAACTCCTGAAGAACAACCCTAAAATCCTCACTAAACTCAACTTCAATATCCTCAATAGGGCTCTTAACCTCAGACTCCTCATCCTCATCAATACGTTTACCTAACCCCTCATTATACCCTCCCTTAGGCAATTAAACCACCACTATAAAATAGGCTAAACATACATATAAACCCTACCCTAACCTATAAGCTATACTATACACTAACAAAAAAATAGGAAAAAAATATTTTAAATTAAACCCCTACTTTAACCCATCAACCCACCAAGAAAGTCCTTTATACCCGGTAGAAACCTTGAAAGAACCCTCTTATACACGAAATAGAACATTCCAACACCAATAACAAGCTCAGCTATAGTAGTAGCATTAGCACCAAGGTAGTCGGCAACACCCTTTATCACGTTACCAATAGCAGTAAGTACGGAATTTATTAGGGTTCCCCAATCAAAGGTTGCAGGAGTGGACATTTCCACTTATCACCTATTCAATATATTAGTGTAAGGAGGTTTATAAACATGGTAGGTGCTATTTAGCATACTTCTCCGCAACCTTCTTAAGACGGTCAATTTCCTCAGGTGTCAATTCATTTTCTTCCCTCTCTTCACTTATCTGTTTACCGGTCATCTGTTGCATAAACATCTTCATAAGCATACTCTTCTCATCCAATCTACCACCATAACGCTTAAGTCTTGAAGCCAACCTCTCAAACTCCTCAATCTGCTCAAGAAACTTATTAATAATTTTGAATGCTATTTTAACATCATCAATAGTTATCTTAACCTCTCCCCCACTTTCTTCCTTACTCATTTCTTATACGCCTCCAATTGCAAAGCTTTAATTTTTGATGGAGGTTCACCCTTCCAGAAAAAGATAACTAAAGTCTTATCATTACGATCATAATGAATATAAAACTTATTATAAGTAATATTCTTACTAATAATACGCTTAACCGCCTCTATTATGCTTTCACCATCAACCACAATAATACAACTATTCTCACTACTATCAGTAAGAAAAACCTTCAAACCAATATTCTTCAATCGCCTAAGGCTCTTCTGAATAACCGGATTCTGTGATAACGTCATCAAACAAAAAAATGTAAAATGTAAATATAAGTTTTATGCCACTATAATACTATTTACGCTCCCTTAGGTGCAGGCTTCTCAACACCCTTCTTTACAACCCTAATTACCACATCAGCAATCTCATCAAGATGCATATCAGGATCAAGTGATTTAAATGCACTCCTCCATGCTTCAATAACATCCTCAGGATCAGCAACCTTCTTAACCTGACATTTATGAATTAATTCATTAACAAAAGCTTTAATTAAACCCCACAATTTTGAGGAAACACCTAACTCTTGAAGCTTTGGAACAACCTCTTGATAAGCCATCTTATACAAACCATATCCTGAAGCTCTGGCTAAAGTAAGGGTTTCAGCGTACTCTTTGGCTATTTCTTCACTCCCCGATATACCCATACCAACCCTATGCATTTTACCCTTATACCTTGCATATGTGGTTAAACCTTCACGTCTTTTTCTTGGCAAATTAAACCACCCCTACATTATAAACGTAAAAAAATAAATATATATTTTACCATCATACAACAACAATTTGCTACATGGTTGAAGCAGGAATAAACTTTACTTCACCACGCCCAAACATATCAGTCCTAACATACTTAACCGTATTACCAAAATGAAAACAGAAAACCCTCAAATCAACAACATTCTTTACCCCCAACTTCTTCAATTCAATAGCAAACTGTAAATCATGCATAAAACCATCCTTAAACATTTTATTACCCAACACTTTATAATCAACCTTATACCCCTTAAAACTTAATTTCTCAACTATATCTCTCCTAATCAAAGTTAATGGCATTCCTTGAAAGAATACTTCAACAAATGGGTTTTGTAAATTATGCTTAAGTATGTAGTCTATGCTTGGAAACTCATATTGTTCAGCCCACGTTACTTTTATCTTACTTAAATCCTTAAAGTTGAATGCAACCCAATCATGCTTCAAATCAAAATTACACCAACCAGATATCACGGGTAAATCATATTCCTCAGCATCCTTGATAAGTAGTTTAACCATATCTGGACTTGTTATAATATCCTCAGCATAAATAAGCAAATGAGAGTAATCATGACTTAAAAAGTATTCCTTAGCAATTTTAAAAGCTTCATCATGTAAAAAATATTTGATTTTAAGTTTATCAATGAAATTCACTTGGTCAATCCAATACTCACATATTGGAAACCATCTAACACCACACGTAACCATCAATGGTTTAATTTTGCTGGACATCAAGATTATACCTCTGCTTAATGAAATTTATAACATCAAGTGCAACTGTTTTTCTATCTTTACCTTCATATTCAGCTTCCACATCAATCAATAGCAAAATCAAATCATGTGGTTGAAGCTTACCATCACTAAGTGCTTCAAGCAAATCAGTAAACCCAATCTTAATGTAATTCCTATATTTGTATATGAACGCAATTGAGCCACCTAAGAAACCAATGACAAAGCTAACTAAACTATAAAATACATCCATCAACTATCATCACCATCATTTAACATTCTATTCAATATAAGATTTAAAGTTTTCTCAACCTGATCAAACCTTCCCTCAAGTTTTGAGATTCTATCACTTACACCTTCAAGGAATTTGTATAGTGTTATGATTTGGCCAACGAAAAAAGTGATAATTGTAATTATAACTTGAAAGTCATCCATATTAACCACTCCTAATTATATCTTTAACCATATCATAAAACATTTTAACAAGAAACGCTATATATAGACTGCTCTCCCCAGGAGATGCAGGTATAACCATTTTCTCAGAATCAACACATAAACCAAACATTCCAGATAGATATGCAAATATGGTTCCCAACTCATCATAATCAACTGTTAAACCTAACATTCCAGAAAGATAGCCATTTATAGGTCTTAAATCAATACTATCAGTATTTAAACCGACACTGCCATCAAGAATAGGAATACATGTAGATAACTTATCACTATCAGCTTCAATGCCAAGTGAACCGCTGATTGGTGCACTAATAGGAGTTAAAGATTCTCCATCCACTGATAAGCCTAAGCCCCCTGAAGTTACACCCCACACTCTTGTTAATGTTCCCCTATCCACAGTTAAACCTAAGCCATTTGAAGTAACGCCTAATGGTGGAGCCATCTTTTCACTATCAATAGTTAAACCTAAACCTCCACTTATAACAACAGACATCTATAAGCCTCCATTTCAGCTTATACCATATGCTATGTTTATTGCTTCATGAACTTTAACTACGACAATTATCCTCTTAGAAGATAACAATGAAACCCTAATATACTTTGTGCTTGGATTATGCGTTAAATATCCGCTACTACCAGCAGTTGCAGGTATAAGTGTGCTGTCAAGAGTATTCCTACTTGAATCAAGCAGTTCAACTTTAACCTTATCAACATTTGGATCAGTATTGCCCGTAACACTATCAATAGTAAAATACCACTCAAGAATATATGGACTTGTATTATTAATTGTAATACTGATCTCCCTAACCGGATTTTCACTTATAACTTGAACATCCTCATAATTCTTAGACATACCAATACCACGAGAACATGTAATCCTTAAACTACTTGTCTCATTACCACTGCTATCAAGTGAAGCAATCCTAATAACCTCGTTTCCAGTTCCACTATTAACTGAGTCTACAGCTGTATATGGAGCACCACTATAATTAGCTTCCCTGTAAAACTCAAAATACGTTATCAATAGTTCAACATGATCTACATCACTTACGGCAGGTATAGTTTGACTGCCACCTTTACTAATATTTACAGAGGTTTCATTTAACAGATTGTTAGATGCATCATATTGTCTAAATGTTCCCTTAATATTATTTATATAATAGCTAACACCATAATAACCATCAGTCCAGTAAAGATACTTAACATTAAACACCGTTATCTTCCATGATGCAATAGTTATGCCTGCAGGCGGATAATATTTTATGCTTCCTCCACGTGAATATCCACCCCAAGTATAAGTTTGGCTAGAAAAATACATGGCTGGTAAATTTATTCCCTTAGTTATATATGACATCTATCAATCACCAAAAAATATAATGTAAAAAGATGGTATATTAAGGTTTTCATCCATGATAATGTATATCTACAGTTTCATCAGTTACTTGGCTATGTGAGTAACCTTCATTTATTCTAACAACCATAAGTGTTCCAAAACTCTCATCAGTTACCTGATCATGTGAACAGCTTTCACTTATAATTAGAGGTTTAGAACCAATGAATACGCTTTCACTCCATATTTGGTTATGTCTACTTGCCTCAACAATTGTTAAAAGCCTTAAACCTATATACACATTTTCCTCCATAATTTGGTTATGCAATAATTGTTCAATTATACCACGTGAAATATTAACAACCTCATCAATATACTGTGAATGAGCATATGTCTCATCAAGAATAAGATTCTCATGAATATATGATGCTCTCGGTAAACTGATAGCGTTAGGTAGAAATGAAGTTAAAATCTCTCCAGCAAGCCATGAAAGAAGTGGTGTAGCAAACAAACCTATAACCCTATTCTTTACACTCATTGATTCACTTCCAATTATTTTTCTAATTCCATAGTATGTCATCCATAAAGTTATTATATTGGCCAAATATGGTCTAATACTATTATAAATCCACTCTAACCCTCCAACAATCCAATTATAGAAGCCCACCAAAGAATTGTATATGAATTTGTAAACTTGCATAAGCCAATAATAAATACTGTTAATAAGGTAGTCTATTCCACCCTTAACCCAATTTAGTGCACCGCCAAGCCATTGTCCACTAACCAAATAATTAACGAAATTCCATACTGCACCAGCAATATCGCTCATACGCTAATGCACCATTAAATTTAACCGCTTACACATCCAGTGATTCCTGTTTTAACAGTTATATCTGCTATTTGATCGCTATTCTTAGTGTATGTTTGTGAGAATGTATGTATTATTGCATGTGCAACGGTGCTACCATACTGATATAAAACATACAGGTATAGAAAACTATACGTGTCAGTGCTGTCATCAACAATCCTAACCCTAATCCATTGATTTGCACCATCATTAATTGTGTCAAGAGTATAATAACTCGTAAACTCCTTAATAAGCTGGTTACTTGAGTTATAAAGTCTACACTTACTTGCGGATGCAATAGCGCTTCTACCCTGCTCCATAAGGTAGTTTCCAAATCCAACTGTGAAACTTGCATGCTTACATCTTTTAGGTTTAAACCTTTTAGCATCCTCCTCCTCAATCAGCCTCTTTATTCTCTCATACTCATCCCTATTAACTATTACAACTCTCTCCTCAGCTAATTGTTTATGGGTGAATTTATACATTACTACATCACCCTAAAACTAATTATCACTTTGTTATTTATAATTTTTATGTCAAACGATGGGAATGGAAACGGCGTCTTACTTTTAGAGCTATACTCCATGAACATGCGTTTCAAATCGTTTTCCGTCAATTCAATCTTAAGCATATTTGAATCAATACTTACCTCGCTCTCAGGTAATACTTTTTTAATCTCATTCTTTACCATGTCAAGCAAACTCATAAATCAACACCAAAAATAAAAAAGTGAAAAGTAATATTTAACTATTGCTTCTCCTCTTTAAGTTTCTCTACCTTTCTACTCAAGTATAATATTGACATTGCTAAGCTTAACCAATATGATGCTTCACGTATGCTTATAGCTCCATAAATTACATCAAAAAGCACACATAAAAATAGTAACAACGCAAATATATTACTAAGAAACATCACCAATCACCTATTCATGTCTTTCTTATTTATTTGCTATTTCCATCCATTTCTGCCTTATTGCTTCGCCTAATGCGTTATTAATGGGTTGTTGATTTGGGTATACAATTATAAGGAATGCTTCAACCTTATTTCTTCCAGTCTTAACATATGCTTTCACTATTCTTTCACCCTTATCTTTATTGATATTTACAAATTCATCAGTTGCATCCACCACCTTAATTATTCTTTTCTTCCAATACTCAACACTCATATTAATGCACCCTTTCCTATTTTAACCAACACCACATATTTATCTCTCAATATGAATTCATTCAGCCATAATAAGATTGACAATAGAAAAACCTTAAGTATAGTTGGCTTCACCTTCAAACAGCTTACATACATTTTGTATAGTCGTGGATGGAATAGCTGACATGTCCAACTTAAGTTATGCTCAACAATAAATCTTCTAAGTCTTGGGTAATCAACATCCCTAACCACAAAAATCCTATACATAGGTGGTCACTTTACTTTTTTCCTTCCTTCTCATCTTCGCTTTCAATTAATGCAATCTTTATCCTTATGACCTTATGACAATATGGACATCTGGCTGTAAGGTTGGTTTTGCGATATGTTTCCTTTTTCACACTCATAGTGGTTCACTATTAATGTTACTGTTACAACTAATATATAAATCTTTCCATATTATAGTTACCGGTCGCATTTGGTGTAACATTTTAACATTAATAGTAATACATTATTTATATTTAATAGTAAAATCAACCCTACATTTTTTAAAAGCTTTAATAATGTTTTTTGTAAAAGAAAAACGAATAACAAAAACCTTTATATACCACTTGTAACATAATATGTAACAAAAGGGTGTATAGTGGAAATGATAAAAGCAAAAGCACAATACAAAAGTTGGGGCGACTTTGGTGCAGATATGCGTGTAATTATTTGTGAAATTCAAAGATTGTTAGGTTACTTAGTCTACCATGACTTAATAAGTGTTGAAGAATGCCAAAAAATAAATGAAATACTAAATAAAGCATATAAACAAGTGGATTTTCCATAAATAAACACCTTTATTTTTTTATCGTTACTTTTTCACCATAAGGTTTATATATTACTTGTAACATAATATGTTACAAGGTGGTTTAAGTGGAAATTGAAGAAAAACCCTTCACAATTGAAGAAAATCTACCACCAAAAGCGTTAGAATTAGCGGAAAAAATAGTGAACACAAAAAACGTTATAGCTATAAGGTTCGGAAATAAGGGATGGAAAGAGTTAATTGAAGAATTCAAAATGACAAAAAGAAATCCTACTGAGCTTTTTTTGGAGAGAATAATCATAACTTTGGGAAATGAAGGATATGACTTAATGCAAATTACACGTTGGATTTTTGAGGACGCTATTGATGTTGTAGTAACATTACAGTTAAAAGCTATTGCTAAAGTTATTCAACAAACAAATAAGGTAGCAAAATGGGTTTTTCTACCAAATACAATAGATAAGTATATTGATTAGAATACCTTTTTTTCTTTTTTTCTCTTTTTTCTTAAACCACTATCGTTATGTTGGTCATTTTTATATTGTTTTGTTTTTTTAGGGTTTTTTATTTTAACCCTTATTTGGGAATATGCGTAACCAAAAGCTTTATATATGGTTTGTAGCATATTTTGTTACAACAAAAAAGGAGGTGGTTGAAAAAATGGAAAATTCAAACCCAACCCAAAAAGAAAACCAAGAACAAATAGGGGAAAAACCCAAAAGTAGAGTGGATAGAGAGTTAAGCGAATTAAGTGAATTCCTAAAGAAGTTGGTGATGAGCAATATAGACGAACAACTAAGAAGAGAAGCATTAGAGTTGTTAGAGAAGGTTAGTGATGTGAAAAGCTATTTGGATTGGGCTAATGGTAAGTTAAGGTTTTATATTAAGCAAAGAAGTCAAAGTGGTAAGGAGGGTAAAAGATGGGTAAGACAAAAATAAACATATATGAGTTGGTTGATGAAGAGTTACTTAAAGACGCACTATTTATTAGCAATAGAATACGTAAGGAGCTTAAGGATTGGAAAGAGATAGGTGTAAGTAGCAAAGCTATTGCTATAGCAATATTGTTTTGGAATTTGGTTCTTGAGGAAGCAAAAGTGTTAAGTGATGATGAACGTAAAATCTATACGAAATACTTTAAGAAGTGTTTGGAGGTTGATAGGAAATGAGTGATTATCCAAATGTGATAAGAGATAAAGAAGGTAGAATAATTAAGTCAAAAGTTTATGGCTTAGACATTTATGTTGGTAGTTGTCTTAAAGTGGTTTACGGTCGCTTTTGTTGGTATATAAGAGTGGTAGAGTTCAGTGAAAACCCAACACGTTTAGTAGGTGAAGACATATACGGTAATACTGTTGTAATCAACCTTAGCAAAGCTACTTTAGTGATGACAATAAATGAAGAGGAATATTATGCTAAGAAATATGCTACAGAACAAAGACAAAAGAAAAAAGAAGAGGAAGCACTAACCAAAAAAGAAGAGGAAAAACCAAAGGAAACTAAGAAGAAAAGCAAAAAGAAAAAAGAGGAAACCACTCAACCACAAAAAGAAGGTGAAAAACCATGAATAAAACGGAAACTATTGAAACCTATTATTTAATTCTTTATAAGCTTTATGAAATTAAAGTGATAAGCAAAAAGGTAAAAGATGAAAGTCTAAAAGAGAAAATTGATGACATAATAGAGATAGTAAACGGAAAAATCAGAATTTTATCGAAAATCATGGTTTGAAAGGTGGTAGTTATGGCTTTGAGGGTTGAATTTGAGGACACGGAAACAGGAAACATAATCGTTTATGTAAGGAGACGTAAAAGGTTCTATCCTGTTCTTCAAGATAAGAAGACCAGAATTTACATTAAGTGGCTTAAAGGAATAACTATCCGAGTAATTGGAACAGTGGATTATGAGGGTCGTAAAAAGAACCCTATTTACATTGATAGTGTAATCTACACAACGGTTAAAAGGGAAACAACAATGAATATGGTTAATGAAATTCAACTTAAAGAATTCTTTAAAGAAGTTAAAAGAAAACTTGAGAAAAATTTAATTGATATAATTAAGAGAGAGTTTAATGATAAAGTTAGTGGTTATTTGTTAAGGTTGGGAACTGAATATAGTAGTGAAATAACATCTTACTATTATAATAAAGCTAAAGTGATAGTGGTTTGGGGTAGAGATGAGAGTGTTCATGAAGGAATTGGAAAGGTAAAGGAGTTTGAGGTGAAATTATGAAAGACTGCACAAAAGGTTATGTGTTTAAGGTTGATGTTGATGTAAAGCTACCACAACCCTACTTTAAACTTTTTATTAGAACCAGAATAGCAATCCTTAAAGCTTTACGATTGAAGGTTGGTAAGATATATTGGAGTGAAACAACTAAGGGTTATCATTTTTGGTTTGTGGCGTTTACTAAGCGTAATCTCAGTGATTTGGATAAGTGTTATATTCAGTTTATGTTAGGTGATGATCATAACAGGACTAACTTTAATTTGATAAGGGTTAAATTCGGTTATTTCAAAGAGTTTAATTGTCTATTTAGCAGTAAGGAGGAGGTTAGAGTAGAATGCACTTAGATCAAAATTTGCATAAATGTCAATTTTGTAGGTTTGGTTTTAAGACGGTTAAGGGTGGTAGAGAGGTTTATTATTGTAAACGTAAACAACATTACATCTTATATGTGGTGTTGAGATGTAGTTTTTATTGTGTTGATGAGGATAGGGTTAAGAGGATTGTTAAGGGTGATCTTGAGGTTAGAAAAGGGGTTGAGAGGGGGGTTAGAACTCTTGATAGTTGGTTTAAGTAATACTTATTTTATTATTTTTTATAATGTCGTTGGTGTTTTTGTTTGTGTTGTTGTTGGTAGTAGTATTAGTAGTAGTATTAGTATATATTTAGTAGTAGTAGTTATTAATAGTAGTGTTGTTAATAATAATATATATAATAATAATAGGGTTGATGATAATGTTGGTGTTTTGTAACTTTAATATTGTTAGTAGTAGTAGTAGTTGTAGTAGTAACAATTATAATTACATTTAAATAATCT
>Ga0078972_1001083_pt2 | contig 10257 bp, 10 predicted proteins | sample YelNatPaOPGAMG01_FD_67568 | JGI IMG/M metagenome (GOLD analysis project Ga0078972, IMG submission 67568) | Hot spring thermophilic microbial communities from Obsidian Pool, Yellowstone National Park, USA - OP-RAMG-01 (SPADES assembly) (version 2) | ecosystem: Environmental > Aquatic > Thermal...
TATTTTACGGTTGGAGACCGTGAGTTGGTTGTCTTTAAACTAAATGGTTCATATCCGGACGAGAATAAAATTTTACTGAATTCTGTTGACATGGGGTTAATAATAAATAATTTATATATTGCCTGAGCGGGAAAGGGCAGGTTCCCTTTCCCGGGGCAAACGAAAGGATGTGAGAATGGCATGACTGAGGTCAGAGTTAAAAAAGGCGAACCTATTGATAAAGCGCTGCGGCGTTTGAAAAAGAAATTAGACCGCGAGGGCGTACTTAAAGAAGTACGCAATCATCGCCATTACGAAAAACCAAGCGAAAAACGCCGCCGCAAAGAGAAAGCTGCAAAGTTTGCAGCTATGCTCAGCGCGCGATACGCTGAAATGTAATTAAATTTATTGTTCAATTCACCTTGAAACGCCCCGCTTTGGGGCGTTTCAGGTTTTTTTAGTTTTTATTTGCGCGGTTTTTCCCTATCATTTGGCGTTAAAATGTATTCGCTTTCTACATGCTGGAATTCGCATCGGCATACCGACGGACGGAAGATGCTGGAAGAGATTAGAGAACTCGGCTTTGAGTATGCCGAGTTAAGCCATGGCATCAGAATAAGTCTGCTTGAGGGTATTTTTGCTGCCGTGGACGCAAAAGAAATAAAGATTTCAAGCCTTCATAATTTTTGCCCCCTTCCGCTTGGCATAAACCGCGCAGCCCCCAATGTTTACCAGTTCAGCGCCCTTGATAAAAAGGAAAGAGAAAGCGCCCTGCGCCATACCTTGCGCACGATTGAAACTGCAGTCCGTGTCGGAGCTCAGGTTGTCGTCCTGCATCTCGGTTCAGTTGATATGCCGGATTATTCATCAAAATTGCGGCGACTTGCCAGAGAGGGTAAAATCCAGAGCCCGGAATACCACCGGTTATGCGAAGAGACAATCCTTACCCGCGAGAGTTTAAAACGGGAACATATAGACAACGTCCTCGATACGCTCGCAAAGATTGCCGAAGAGGCAAAGAAAAACAGCATTAAACTCGGAATCGAAAACCGCGATGGCGTCGAAGAAATCCCGTTCGAACCGGACTTTGAAATAATCTTCCGCGAGTTCCCGGATTCTTCCGTGTTTTATTGGCATGATACTGGTCACGCGCAGATTAAAGAAAATCTCGGTTTCATCCACCACGATTTGCATCTTGAAATGCTTGCAGACAGGCTTGCAGGCTTTCATATCCATGATGTACGATTTCCGGATGTTGACCACTGTCCGCCGGGAACCGGCTGTGTGGATTTTGCCAAATTGAAGCCTTTCGTAAAACCGGAACACGTTAAAGTATTTGAACTTAATCCATCTCTGACTGTCGAAGAAGTTAAAACCGGTGTTTCATTTTTGAAACAAATATGGGGCGAAGAATAACATGGGGAAGAAACTGGTAAAACTTGCGCCTAAATTGCTCATCTGTCTGCTGTTAATGGGATGGATTATACAAGCGATTTTCTGGGATGAGGGCAAACGGGCGTGGGAACAGCAGGGAAAATCTCCATCGTGGGACGAACTTACAAGGGTTGAACGATTGGAGATTTCGTGGCAATATGGTCCGCCGGAACTCTGGAATAGCCTTACAACAGTCGATACTGGTTATTTCCTCCTATCCGTGTTGCTTGTTGGAGTAACCTTGCTGATTGGAATGGTTCGGTGGAGACTGTTTCTGCGGATGCAGGGTTTTGCGCTTCCTTTCTCACGCGTCGCTGAAATTTCGTTCGTCGCGCACTTTTTTAATGCATTTCTGCTTGGTTCAACCGGTGGCGACCTGATCAAAGCCTATTACGTCGCCCGCGAGACTCATCACCGTAAAACCGAAGCGGCAACTACGGTTTTTGCTGACAGATTAATCGGGTTATTTTCCATGCTGTTTTTATCTGTCGTGATGGTTCTGCCGAACCTGAACTGGGTTTTAAGTCACCGCGGGACAAAGGCAGCCGTGTTCCTTTTGTTTATGATGTTTGCCGGATGTGCTGCTCTTGTATTTCTTGCATTTCAGGGTGGAGTTTCAAAATTCTTCCCAGGGGCACGGCGGATTCTCAGAAAACTACCTTTCGGCGAATTACTGGAAACCAGTATCGATTCCTGTCGCGAACTTGGCAGGCAGAAACTTATGTTGTTCTACGCTTTCCTTTTATCCATGCTTTTAAACGTGTTCTGCGTGTTCCAGTTTACAGCAATTGCCAAAGGTTTAAACCTCGAAATTCCGGTTTCGGCTATGTTCTGCATTGTTCCGATGATTATCTCAATAGCGGCTCTGCCTATTACACCAAGCGGTCTCGGCGTAAGGGAAAACCTCTTTGTAATTATGCTTTCGAGTGGCGATTTCAACGTTGAACCCACCCCTGCTCTGTCGCTTTCTTTGCTTGCCCTTGCCGGCAGTCTGTTCTGGAGTCTTGTCGGCGGAATTGTCTATCTCACCTTCCGCGAGAAACACCACCTCAAAGACATTGCCGCTGCGGCACCGGCAAATAATAACGACGTCGGATAACGTCTCTGCTTCTGCATAATTGTTGTCCGCCTGTATGTTATCGGTTAAATTTATTTTATTTAAGGTGTTTATAGATGGACGAAATTAAAAAACAAAAGGCGATAGAAATTGTAAAGACCCTTAGAAATAACGGGTTCACGGCTTATCTTGTCGGGGGGTGTGTGAGGGATCTACTCCTTAAACGGGAACCACGCGATTACGATATCGCCACAAACGCCCTGCCAGATGTTGTTCAGAAGTTATTTCCAAAAACAGTCGAAGTCGGGAAACAGTTCGGCGTCCTTGTTGTTGTAATAAACGGCTACCAGTTTCAGGTCGCAACTTTCCGTAGCGAATCGGACTACCGCGACGGACGTCACCCCGGACGTGTCGAATTCGGTAATCCAATCGCCGACGCTATACGACGCGATTTTACAATCAATGGAATGTTTTACGACCCGATTGAGGATAAATTCTACGACTATGTTGGCGGACAGGAAGACCTAAAAAACCGTGTAATCCGAGCAATCGGCAATCCATACGAGCGTTTTAACGAAGATTACCTTCGCATGTTACGCGCAGTGCGTTTTGCCGCCGAACTGGATTTCAGAATTGATGAGACAACATTCAAAGCGATTCAGGAAAATGCTGATAAGATTGCAAACATAAGCGCCGAAAGGATTCGGGATGAATTGCTAAAACTGTTTCTGCCTCCGCATGCCGCACGCGGTCTTGAATTACTCAGGGAAAGCGGGCTGCTTCGTGTTATCCTTCCGGAGATTCACGACATGATTGGCTGCGAACAATCCCCCGTGTATCACCCCGAAGGCGATGTTTACACCCACACCCTTAGGATGCTGGAGAACCTGCCTGCGGACGCCTCATACATCCTTGTCTGGGCAGTTCTGCTTCATGATGTCGGCAAACCACGCGTTGCGGCAATTATGCCGGACGACGAAAAGCACTTTTATCATCACGACAAGGTTGGCGCCGAAATGGCTAAAGAAATCCTCGGCAGGCTCCGCTTTACTTCAAAAGAAATTGAAGATATCGCCACATGCGTCCACTTTCACATGCAATTAAAGGACGCAGCTAAAATGAGGAAATCCACATTGAGGCGGATTTTTTCCAGACCAACATTTCCTGTCGAACTTGAATTGCACAGACTCGATTGTATTGCGTCGCAAAGAAAACTCGATAATTACGAGTTCCTGAAAAAAAAGATGGAGGAATTCGCCAGTTCAAACCAGCCGATTATCCCGCAGCCACTCGTTAAAGGCGATGACCTGAAACAAATTGGCTTCACCGAAGGCAAATTTCTCGGCGAGGTTTTAAAAGAGATTCACGAAAAACAGTTGATGGACGAAATCACTACGCGCGAACAGGCTATTGAATATGCAAAAAAACGCTTGCAAGAATCTAACACCCTCGCGCGATAGTTTGTGTATTTTATAATTAACCTAAATCTCCCCAATTTTTGTAAATTATATATTTTATTAAATATTGATTCTATTCTTAACAGAAAAATGGGAAACAATATTATCGATTAAAATTGACTAATAAATTTTAATGTGGTATAAATTATACCATGAATAAAAAAACAGATATGCGGCAACCATGCAGCCAACCAAATGCATGTACCCCCCAAAGAGAAGATATGAGCTTTGGCGAACTTGTAAAAAGTTTGCGCATTGCTCAGAAAAAGACACTACGGCAATTTTGTTTGGAGCATGGACATGATCCAAGTAATTGGAGCAAGATTGAACGCGGCATCAACCGACCACCCTATGATGATAAAATCTTAGAGCGATGGGCAAGGCAATTAGGGTTGAAACCCGGAACGGAAGCGTGGCAGGACTTTATGGATAAAGCGGCGATAGCGCGAGGTGAATTACCAAAATCGGTGTTGAGCGATGAAGATCTCGTTAAAAAATTGCCTGTATTCTTCCGCACTGTCCAAGGGTCAGAACTTGGGAAAAAAGAGCTTGAAGATTTAATTCGGAAAATTAAAGAAGCCCACACACCAGATGAGTATTAAAGTTAAGTTCCGCGACGATGAAACGATTCGGCGTGCAGCAGATGAGTTTCGCAATTCCCCGCTTCTAAGTGGTTTTGAAATACCGCCAATCGACGTAATTTACATAGCCGAGGTTATCCTTAAGCTTGATGTAATTCCTCTACCAAATCTATTTTCCGAACAACATAAAGATGCCGCTTTGTTGGCTGACCTGACAGGTATTTATGTCGATGAGGATGCTTATTTAGCTTGGGAGAATAAAGAAGGATGGGTGGAGAAACGGCTACGATTCTCCTTTGCCCACGAGCTGGCGCATTACATTCTGCACCGGGATGAGATTATTGCCGGGCGTCCTACTTCCGAAACGGAGTTCATTCTTTGGGAAGCTGGACAAAACAACTACACTAGCGCTGAGTATCAGGCCGACGAATTTGCAGGACGTTTCCTTGTTCCGCTTGATATTCTTAAATATGAGTTTAATGCTCAATGCCAGAAACTTGATAATTCCGGAATAGCATGGAGGGAAATAGAAGGAATGCGTGAATATGTCGCCAAACAAATCGCCCCGCGGTTTGGCGTCAATCATCAGGTAATTGAAGTGCGTTTCGACCGCGAAGGCATCTGGCGAGCCAGGTAATGATAAAAACTATCCATTTAGAAAAATAATATCATAGCGGTAAATCCCACAATATTTCAGAAAATTGTGCTTTAGCACAGCACCTGAAATGAAGGGTTGTCCAATGAAATCATCATCCGTTTTAGTGGAATCCCGCATTTTTTTATTCATGGTTTTGATATTTACAATTCTAACGGAAATGTTACGCTTGATTGTGTTGAATTATGAAAAACCAGCAGAATAAAACTAACGTTTCCAAGATTTTCTCATTGAATCCGGAGTTTTCAGCAATTGACCGGAGACGCTTTCTTAAGGCTTCGATAATCGCCGCAGGCGCAGGAGCAATCCCGCTTTTTAACATCCGCGGGGCAGAAACAACTGGCAAAGAAAAGCCCATCGGCATCGGCAAGGGAATTCACCCCGGACGCGTCGTCTGGGTTTATGACCGCGAGGTGATTAAGTGGACAGGACCGGATGACGGCTACTGGTGGGCTGGTAACCATCTGCGTGAGGAACGCGCAATCGCCATGATGGACAATGCTGTCTGCCAGTTAACCGGCGCTTCAAAAGTTGCAGAGGCATGGGACAAATTATTCAGACATCTGAACAAATCCCGCGGCAAGGGCGATGTTGGCTATAAACAGGGCGAGAAGGTTTTGATTAAACCAAACTGGGTCGGGATGATTTACAGAGAAGGACACGTTGACCTCCAGAAATGCGAGTTCATCCGCAGGCATAATTACATGAACACTGCGCCGCAGTTAATAGTCGCCCTGATACATCAGCTTGTCAGCGTAGGCGTCAGGCCATCAGACATTACCGTGTGCGATACGCTTGCATGTGTTGTCAACGATTTTTACGAAATAATAACAAAGAATTATTCCGGCGTAACGGTCGAAGACCAGTTCGGCAAATCAGGACGCAAAAAGGCTGATTTCTCGAAAATGCCGTTGTACTGGAGTTGTCGTCCTGAGGGCAAAAAACAGGATTACGTTCCCGAAAGTTATGCTCAGGCAGAGTATCTTATAAACTTTGCGAATCTTAAATCCCACGGCGGCAGCGGCGTAACATTATGCGCAAAAAATCACTTCGGCTCGCTCGTTCGCTGGCCTGTCCAGCCCGGTTATTATGACCTGCATCCGAATTGTTTCTCCACTCAAAGCGGCTTATACCGTCCGCTTGTGGACTTAACCGGGCATAATCACATTGGCGGCAAAACCGTTCTGTATTTAATCGACGGCATGTTTAGCGGATTGCATCCGCGGGACCCGTTGCCGCAGAAATTCACAATGCAACCGTTCAACAACAACTGGAGCTGCAGTCTGTTTGCCTCACAGGATCCAGTGGCAATAGACTCGGTGGCTCTGGACTTTATAAAGAGTGAACAATCCGAATGGGCAAACCCTGCCCGCAAAACCGGTGTGGATGATTACCTCCACGAAGCAGCGCTTGCTAACGACCCGCCATCAAAAACATTTTACGACCCGAACCACGAAAAGCCTACCCAGCGGCTGGCAAGTCTCGGTGTCCACGAACACTGGAACAACCCGGCTGAAAAGAAATATTCGCGCAACCTGAACGAAGGCGAAGGAATCGAACTCATCAGCGTGAGGCTCGGATAACCAACGTGCGGGAAAGAACACTTTTGCGGGAGTTTGTCAACACCATTCGGTACATCGTTTTTTTGAGAATTTAATGATAATAGTAATTATTTGGTAGGAATCTTGTAATTCCGCCGGCGCAACCTCCGAAGCCAAAACATCAATCCGACATTACAAAGGGGAATCTAAATGATTTCCTCTTCTGCGTTCGTATTTGCCAGAATTCTGTGCCCTCTGCTTTATATTTTTAATATTTTAACTACAAACGTATAATATTGGCTTTAGTGTTATTGAGAGCTGCTGGGTTTTAACTAAATTAATTTAAACATCAGAAATTGCATACGAAAATATCAACACTAGTCAATGTATCACCTGCCCCATGCGATGCGCTGTAAATAACCCTTCCTTTTGTATCAGCTGAATTGATATCCGTTGCAGACAAACCATCTCCATCAATTTTCTGGCTTAGTTTCCATGCCAACTTCCGTGGTAATGGACTAATATGGAATTTCACAATTCTATTAGAAGAATCACTCAAATCAACGGTACCGTCGCCATTTAAATCCCATCTTGTAACATTTCCATTTATAATGCCTATCCCGACATAAGTATATTGCGGATTTGTATCTCCAACGCCAATTTTGTTGGCGACACGACTGTCTAACAAACCTTGTTTAACCAATTCGGCATCAACAGTTGTGCTATATGTTATTGGCGTTCCGTTTTGATCCGCAAGCCTGCCATTTTTTGCAATATTCATAGCGACTGCTGCTTTTACGGCATTATATGCCGATATAACTGAGTTTATTTTTACGTTCTCTATAACCTCGAATATCTTTGGTATAAGATAACCTGCTAAAATTGCAATTATTGCCAAAATACCTATTGCTTCAGTAAGTGTAAAACCATCTTTTTTATTGAGAATAACTCTTTTCATTTCCAGATGATTTCTATTAGACTTATTTATAAAAGTCAAGATTTTTAATTTATCTTCGTCGTGGATTGTTATTACCAAACTTTGCTAGATAAAAATATTCAACCACTAATTTATTGTTTTACCGATGAATTAGTATAAATCTTCAACCATATCCAATCACTCACGATGGTTTTTATTAATTGGAATGCGGTTTTACCTTGATTTATTATATCTAAAATTTTTGGTTCCGAATGAACTCGGAAAAAGAAAACTGGTATTTGTGGGACTGCGGCGATTGCGATCCGTACCGCAACATGGAAATTGACGCCGTTCTGCTCGAAAACGCAAATGCGTGCGGCAAACCGCTGTTGCGGCTTTACGGATGGTCAACGCCAGCAGCAACATTCGGTTTTTTCCAAAAAGAAGAAGACGTCGCAAAACTAACCGCACTCCGACCGCTTGTTCGCAGACCAACCGGCGGCGGACTTGTCCCGCACCTCAACGATTTTACTTACTCAATCGTTTTTCCAAACACCCATTACTGGTACAGACTTCGCGCAACGGAAAGTTATAGGCGCGTCCACACATTGCTGATGAAAGCGTTTGAATTCCTTGGCGTCAAAACTGAACTCGCCCCGCAGACCTTCCGTCCCACCCGCGGACAATGCTTTGTCGGACACGAACAATTTGACCTTTTGCTTAACGGGGCGAAGATTGCCGGGGCAGCTCAGCGACGCACTAAAACTGGCTTATTAATTCAAGGTTCCGTCCAGCCGCGTCCGTCCGGAATCACCCATGCCCAGTGGAAAGACGCCCTCCAAAAATCCGTCCTCGCCCTTTTTAACGTAGCATTCGAAGAATTTAATCCTCGCCAATACAAGTTTCTGGGGGATTTGGGTTAATGAAGATGAAATCAGCATATCTTTATTCATTGCAATTATTCCATTGTCTCGATGAAAAATAATCTGTGAAATTTTTTTAAACGTTTAATTTTTTTCTGGCTTTTAAAAACTCCTATTACATTTTTTTCTTAAACATCTAAAAACCAATGTGAAATATTGTATACTAATCATTTGCTCAAGAAATAGATGCATTGCTTGTTGGTGTATAAATAAATAAACAAATAAAGGAAAAACAACTATGAAAAAACTCTTATACGCCGCCTATGGGTCTAATCTTCTAAAGGAACGATTTATGGTTTATATTAAAGGGGGTGAATTTAATGGCAGACATTATGATGGATGTGTAGATAAAACAGAACCTGAAGACTACGGATATATTAAAGTTCCTTATAGGATATACTTTGCCAAGGAGTCTTCAAGATGGGGAGATAAGGGCGTTGCATTTATGGATTATCGTGAAGAGGAAAATGAAGAATACCACGCAGTAGTCAGGTTATGGAAAATATCAGAAAAACAATTTGAATGTTTGAATGAGCAAGAAGGCAAAAGTTTGTACAATAAAATACTGATCCTTGGCAAAAAAGATAATTTGGAAATAAAAACAATAACAGGAGATTATTTGAAGGAAATTAAAAAACCTAGTAATGAATATCTTGATATAATAAAAAAGGGATTGAAGGAAACGACTAATTGGAGCGACGATAAAATTCAAGATTACTTAAATAAATTTAAATAACGCTCATCAGCATAAATCCTGAATTCAAGGATAGATTGAATAAATTTAATTTACAGTATAGCCATTATTAATCTTAAACAAGCATAAATAGGGTTTTTAAAATAATCCTAAATATCCTACAAATCCTGTTTAAAATATTTGTAATTTTTATCTGACAGGACAAAATTTACTCTGTTCTCTCTTTCCTTCTTCAAATCTTCAATTTTTAAAAGCAAGATAGATTTTTAAAAACGGAAGTCCTGCCATGCCGAAAAATTTGGTGCAGGAAATCTTTTTATTCAGAAATTCTTTATTTCAGAAAATCATATTATGCAAAGAATTTCATTTTGCGGAAAATTTTAATCCCTAAAAACAGTGGAAACGCAGGGGAAAATGCGGTGTCAGGATTTATTATCCTTTGAAATAAATATTTGCCCTTGTTATGATTAAAAGCCTAAAATTAGGTATGTTTGATGCCAAAGAAGCAGTAAATGCCCGTGAGATGGCACCGGCAGAGTTGGGAGAGCGGGCGCGAAAGGCTTTCTGGTACATGCTTCTGGCGCGGGCGTATGAAGATAAAATGGCATTGTTGTACCGCGCCGGGAGAATCAGCGGTGGTGTGTTTGTAAGCCGCGGTCAGGAAGCCCTGAGCGCTTCAATCGGTGTGTCTCTGAAAAAAGGAGATATTTTTGCCCCGCTGATAAGAGATGCCGCCGGACGTCTCGCCTTCGGAACACCGCTGCTCGACCCGATAAGAACATACCTCGGCTCTGTGCTTGGTCCAATGCGTGGACGCGACGGCAACGTCCATTTCGGCAGACCACGCGAAGGAACGCTTGCCATGATTAGCCACCTTGGGGCAATGATTGCAGCTGTCAATGGATGTTTGATGGCAAAGCGGATGAAAGGAGAAACCGGGTTCGTTGGCGTGGCATCCATTGGCGATGGCGGGACATCTACCGGCGCCTTCCACGAGGCGGTAAACCAAGCAGCGGTTGA
>Ga0078972_1017523_pt1 | contig 10257 bp, 7 predicted proteins | sample YelNatPaOPGAMG01_FD_67568 | JGI IMG/M metagenome (GOLD analysis project Ga0078972, IMG submission 67568) | Hot spring thermophilic microbial communities from Obsidian Pool, Yellowstone National Park, USA - OP-RAMG-01 (SPADES assembly) (version 2) | ecosystem: Environmental > Aquatic > Thermal...
TATGCCAGTGGAAAAAGGTGTCAAGGGATTGAAGGTAATGGAGATTACGGGCAGCCGCGGGCCAAACCCTTGGCCCGCTCCAGGGCCAAATGGTTGTAGAACGGCCAGGCGGAAACCACCCTTGGATCCTGGGCTAGCGCCAAGGCTTTCCCCAAAAGCTCGCAGAAAAGGCTCTGGTCTCCCGCCTTTTTTGCCCAATGCTCGGCATAGTCCACATAGTTCTGGAGGAATTCCGGGGCAAGTTCCACTGCCCGAGCGAACTCCCCTTTGGCGCGCTCAAAATCCCCGCCCAAAAATCCCGGGGTCTGGGCAAGGAAATTGGCCAGGGCCCGGTGTGGCCCCGCCGCCCAGTATTTCTCATCGAGCTCCATACACCGCTCGAAGGCCGCCAAAACGTCGCGGGTCCCGCCCACTAAAGCCTCCCAGTAGTGATAGGAAAGCCAGCGGCCGAGGTTATTTCCGTACCAAAAAAGGGCTTCCACATCGGTGCTTTTCCGGAGGGCCGCGCGAAAGCCTTCCCGCCCCTCAGTCTCCCGAAAAACCGGATCGAGCCGAAGAGCCGAAAGAGCGTAATCCTTGCCCTTAGCATAAGCCTCCTCTTTCTCCTCTAGATACCCTTCGGCGAGCTCGAACCACGCCCGGGAAAGCTTCACCAAAACGTCGTGCCTTTCGGTGGATTGGGAAAGCTCGGGCAACGCGTTTTCCCAAAGCTGAATGGCCTCCCGAAGCCTTCCCTCATAACTCGGAAAATCGAATTCCCCATGCCAACGGTCGTAAGCGGCCTCCGCCCGCGAAAGGAGCTCCTCCACCCCCTCCTGAGCCAAACCAACCGAACTCAATCCCACTACCAGCGCTAAAAGGAACCTCATCATTTCCCCTCCTTTCCTCGTCATCCGCCTCCGTAAAATAGGGCGGTGAGAATACGCCAAGCTAGCCTCCTTGACCTTCTTGGCATCTATCGGGTGGAGAAGGAAAGCTTTCCAGACCCTTGGCCCCTTTTGGCCTTCTTGCCCTACATCCTGGACCGGGAGGCCTTAGCCTTCGTGGCTGAGGAAAGGGAAGTGATCGCTTTCCTCCTCGCCCTCAGGGAAGGGGAGGAGATCCATATCCACGATATTGCTGTAGCTCCAGCCCATCGCCGGAAAGGGGTGGGCAGCGCCCTCCTTGCCCACCTCCTTTCCGTGGCTGGGGACGCTCGCCGGCTGCGGCTCGAGGTGCGCGCGTCAAACTTCGCAGCCCGCGCGTTCTACCAAAAACACGGATTCAAGGAGGTCGCTCTCCTCCCCAACTACTACGCCAACGGAGAAGATGGGATCCTCATGATCCGTGAGCTCTCCGGAGGTACATGAGGGTCTTGCGGCCCTCTACGAGAACGAAGGGCACAAGGGAAAGGGGTAAGAGCGTAGCCCACATGGAGATGGTCAAGGGCAAAGTATTGAACACCGGCTGGAGGGGCGGGATATACACGACGAGGAGGAGGATGATCATTGAGGAGAGGAAAGCCCATTGCATCCAGCGGTTGGTGAAGGGGCCGATCTTAAAGAGGGGTATCCACTCGGAGCGCGCGGCGTAAGCCCGGAAGAGCTCAGCCACCACTAGGGTCACGAATGCCAAGGTATCGGCATCTTCGTGCCAGGCTCCGTAGTAAGCGAGGGCGTAGAGGCCCAAGACCGCGGCGGTGAGGGCCGTAGCCTGATAGAAAATGCCCCAGGCCATTTCCCGATCGATGATTTTTTCCTTGGGCGAGCGCGGCGGCCGCTCCATGATCCCCGGTTCAGCCGGTTCCATGCCCAACGCCAACGCCGGCGCACCGTCGGTGAGCAAGTTCAAAAGAAGAAGCTGAATAGCCGTAAGAGGAGTGGGCCAGCCCAAAAGCACAGCAAAGAAAATGATGGCGATCTCCGCGAAGTTGCAGGAAAGAAGGTAATAGATGGTCTTGCGGATGTTGGCATAGATCACCCGGCCCTGCTCCACCGCCGCCACAATGGAGGCGTAGTTATCGTCCAAAAGGACCATGTCCGCCGTAGCTTTAGCTACGTCAGTACCGGAGATGCCCATGGCGATCCCGATATCTGCGCGCTTTAGGGCCGGCGCATCGTTCACGCCGTCCCCGGTCATGGCCACGATTTCCCCCCGCGCCCGCAGGGCCTCCACGATCCGCACCTTGTGGTGTGGCGAAACCCGGGCGAAAACGTCCACCTCGTCGATGATGCGGACAAGCTCCTCGTCGCTCATCCGATCGAGTTCGCTTCCGCTTATCACCCGGCCATTGGGCCGAAGGAGGCCGATCTGTTTGGCGATAGCCACGGCGGTGGCCACGTGATCGCCGGTGATCATGATCGTTCGCAGGCCAGCTTTGCGGGCGGTCTCCAGGGCCTTGGGCACCTCCGGCCGCGGCGGATCCTGCATCCCCACAAGACCCAAGAACACGAGATCCCGTTCGATTTCCTCGGGAGTGGGATCCTCGGGAAGGGAGGGAAGCGGCCGGTAGGCCACAGCTAGGACCCGCAGGCCCTGCCCAGCCATCTCCTCGTTAGCCCGGCTAACTTTCTTCTGCTCCTCCGGGGTAAGGGGAATAGGTCCGTTTTTAGTAGCTAAAGCTGCACAGTGGGCTAGCACTACATCCGGCGCGCCCTTCACCGCTGCCACGTATGGGGAGGAGAGAGGGATGGGAAAAGCCTCAGCTGGGTGAATCGTGGTCATCCTTTTCCGTTCCGAGTCAAAGGGGAGTTCGCTCACGCGGGGGATGGTGTTACGGGAAAGGCCGGCCTTGAGGGCAGCCACCACCAGGGCCCCCTCAGTAGGATCACCCACCACGCGATAGGAACCGTTTTCCGCCCGCAATTCCGCGTCGCTACAAAGAAGCCCAACCCAAAGGGCACTAAGGAGAAGGGGATGATCCTGGGGCCTTAAGGGCTTTCCATCCTTAAGGAATTGCCCTTCGGGCTTATATCCCTGGCCAGTTACAGAGATCAATTCCCCATCCACCCAGACTGTGGTGACCGTCATCTGGTTTTGGGTGAGGGTTCCTGTTTTATCCGCGCAAATGACCGTGGCCGAGCCCAAGGTCTCCACCGAGGGAAGCCGGCGCACGAGGGCATTCCTCCGGAGCATCTCCCGCATTCCCATGGCCAAACAAAGGGTGACGATAGCGGGAAGCCCCTCGGGCACAGCGGCCACGGCCAAACTCACGGCAATGATGAAAAACCCAAGGAGAGCGTGTTCGGAAGTCCGAAGATATGCAAGGAGACCTTGTTCCCGCAGGATATGGAGGTTTGGATCCCGCAGGATCTCCACGACGAAGACGATGCCGCAGATAACGAGGATGAGGATGCCCAAAATTCGGCCGAACTCCTCGAGGCGGCGCTGAAGCGGGGTCTCCTCCTGGGGCTCCTCGATGACCCCGGCGATTTCCCCAAGGACGGTGGCCGAGCCGGTAGCTACCACTACACCCACCCCCCGGCCGTACACCACCGTGCTCCCCAAAAAGGCCATGTTCACCCGGTCAGCCAATGCGGTGTCCTCGGGGAGAACCGCATCCGCGTCTTTGTCCACGGGAACGGACTCCCCGGTGAGGGAGGATTCATCCACCCGAAGTTGGGCGGTCTCAATGAGACGGAGGTCCGCGGGAACGATGGAACCGGCCTCGAGGAGAACGATGTCGCCCGGCACGAGTTCTCTGGCGGGGATGGTCTTGCGCACCCCATCCCGAAGAACCTGGGCCTCGGGAGCCGCCATTTTCTTGAGGCTTTGGAGGGCCTGCTCAGCCCGGCTCTCCTGGATTGCCCCAATGAAAGCGTTGAGAACAACGATGGCAAGGATAGCCCCGGCTTCGATCCAGTCCCCAACGGCCATGGAAATGATCGTGGCCACAATCAATATCAGGACTACAAAGCCTTTGAGCTGCTCGAGCAACCTCTTCCAAAACGGGGTTGGCGGTGCCTCAGGAAGGGCGTTTGGGCCGTACTTTTTGAGGCGAGCCTGGGCTTCCTCGGCGCTGAGGCCCTGCCGAGGGTCAACCCCTATTTCGGCGAGGACCGCGGAAACCTCAAGGGCGTGCCACTTCTTGGCCTCAGTGGTCGGCGCAGCCATGTCCCTCACCCCAAAAGGAGAAGAATGATAGGCACGAAGACCTCAGCGGCCAGGGACATCACGGTGATCATGGTGTTCAACGAGGGCCCAGCGGTGTCCTTGAACGGGTCGCCCACGGTATCGCCCACCACCGCGGCTTTATGGGCCTCCGAACCCTTGCCCCCAAGGGCCCCGGATTCGATGAACTTTTTGGCGTTATCCCAGGCTCCGCCGGAGTTGGCCATGAAAAGGGCGAAGATGATCCCGCTCAAAATGCTTCCAGCCAAAAACGCAGCCAGGGATTCCTTCCCGATGATCAAAAAGACCAAAAGAGGAACAATGATGGCCAAGGAGCACGGGAAGAGGAGCTCGCGCAATGCCCCTCGGGTAGCGATGTCCACGCAGCGGCGATAGTCGGGTTTGGCCCTCCCCTCCAAAAGGCCTGGTATCTCGCGGAACTGCCGGCGGATCTCGTCGATCATGCGCTCGGCATTCCGGCCCACCGCCAAAATGAGGAGAGCGGAAAGGAGGGGCGGCATCATCGCTCCGAGGAAAAGACCAATAATCACGGTGTGGCTCATCAAGTTAATGCCGCGAGCGATATCGATGTCCACAAGCTGGGTATAGGCCGCAAATAGGGCGAGGACTGTTAAGGCCGCGGCACCAATGGCAAACCCTTTGGTGATGGCTTTCGACGTATTCCCTTGAGCATCTAGAGCGTCTGCCACTTCCATGGCCTCCGGGCCTAGCCCAGCCTGTTCCACAATGCCTCGGGCGTTATCGGAAACGGGTCCAAACGCATCTCCGGAGATGATCGTGGCCACAATGGCGAGCATCCCGACCGCCGAAATCCCGATCCCGTAGAAAGGATTGATCCCGAACATCGCGGCGAGCTCCCAGGCCGCGTAGGTAGCCACGCAGATCCCAATGATGGAGGGCACGATGCTCACAAGACCATAGGAAAAGCCCATGAGGATGTTGATAGCTGCCCCGCGGGCCGCCGCCTCGGCAGTGCGCCGGGTCGGCGCCCGGTCAATGGAGGTGAAATAGTCGGTAGTGAGCCCAATTACCAATCCTGCAGCCAATCCGGCCACAGTGGGCAAAAATACGCCAAGCCATTGGTTACCAGGAAGCCCGCTCTTGTAGGTCACGAGGAAAAGGAGAAGGAGGAAGACGGCGGAAACGGTGAAAGTGCCGGCGTTCATGGCCGCCCCGGGTTTCCCCCGCATCAAGGCCCGGACAATGAACGTCCCCAAAAGGGAGGCAAAAAGGCCGGCCGCGGAAATGAGCACGGGCAAGATAGTAAGGGTCCCACCCCCGGACTCCGCACCGAGAACCATGGCCGCCACAATGGAAGCGATATAGGAGTCCACCAAGTCCGCACCCATTCCCGCCACATCGCCCACGTTATCGCCCACGTTGTCCGCAATCACCGCGGGGTTACGCGGGTCGTCCTCGGGAATCCCCAACTCCACCTTCCCCACCAAATCAGCGCTGATGTCCGCGGTTTTCGTGTAGATGCCTCCGCCAGCCTTCGCGAAGAGGGCTAGGGAGCTCGCGCCAAAGCTGAACCCAATGACTATTTCCGTGGCCTCCGCTTCCGTCCAGCCCAATCCAAACCGGCAGATGTAGTAAATGACGGTTATCCCTAGAAGGGCTAGGCCCACGATCCCTAAACCCATGATGGCTCCGCCGAAATATGCGGTAGCGAACGCGGGTTTAAGGCCCTTTTGGGCGGCCGAAGCGGTGCGCACGTTGGCCCGCACTGCCGCAATCATCCCAAACGAAGCCGCGGCTGTGGAACAACCCGCTCCAAGGAGGTAGGCCAAAGCGCCGGCCAAACCCCGCCAAGCCCCCATGGTTATGCCAAATAGAATCCCAATCACTGGGGCCAAGGCCCCAAGGAAAAGAAGGAGAGTCACGTTCTGCCGAAATAGGTAAGCCCGGGCGCCCTCCTCGATGAAGTGAGCAATGGTCTGCATCCTCTCCGTTCCCGCATCTTGTCTCATCACATAGCGATAAAGGAGAAGCGCAACTCCGATCGCTAAAACCCCGACGATCGCCCCGACTAACCCGCCTTGGACTAGCAATGCTTCCATTGCTTTCCCTCCTTCATCGTTAAAAACCAAAAGGCCTATTATACAGGGCTTAGCGCTATGGGAAATGGCGGGGCCGCACCCGGCCAAGGGGTCAAGGGCGCAAAAGTTCGTAAAGCTTAGGAAGGGCTTTAGCCATGGCCTCCTCACCAGCTTGGATATTTTCTTTGGCCCGGAGATAGCTCCGTTCCTCCCGGAATTGAGGGCGAATGTAGATTTCCGGGGGCTCCAACAAAAGCTTCAACCGGAGGACCTCCTGAACGAGAATCGCTGCGGACTGGTTGAGGACCTCGAAAATCCCGGGAAGAGGACGAATCATGGGCTTTTCCCGAACGTATTCGTTCAGGACTTCCGCCAAGCTTGCGGGGATCCACGGCCGGTGCATTAGCCCTTGCCGTAAAGTTTGGCTCAACAAAGCCCAGGGCCGGCGCATATCCTGGGTGGTGGGCTTGGGCGCGGGATTCGTATCCACCGCTATCACGATATCAGCCCCGAGCTCCCGGCAAACTCGGATCGGAAGAGGTTCTACTAGCCCGCCATCCACAAGGAGCCTTCCTCCCCAGCGCACGGGCTGAAAGATCCCGGGGATGGCAGTGGAGGCGCGGATCGCTTCCACCAAAGGGCCTTCCCGGAGAACTACCGGCTCCCCGGTATCCAAATCGGTAGCCACCGCGGCAAAGGGAATGGGAAGCTCCTCGATGCGCACGTCCCCAAGGATTTCCCAGAGGTAGCGGCGGAGCCCGGCTCCCGAGCTCAATCCCGCGCGGGGAAAGGTGGGGAGGAAACTCCGCAAAAGCCGGGTGCGACTTGCGGTCATCCACTCCTCTTCGATGCGGGAAAGGGAGATCCCGGCGGCGTAGGCGCCGCCCACCATGGCGCCAATGCTTGAGCCGGCGATGGCCGAAACCTTGATTCCCTCGCGTTCCAAGACTTTGAGGACGCCCACGTGGGCGGCACCGCGGGCCCCGCCCGAACCCAAAGCTAGCCCCACCTTCTTCTCGCTACCCATCACTACCCCTCCACCACGAAACGATACCCTGCCTTCCAAGATAAAAGAGCCCTAGAACAATAACGGGCAAAGCCACCAGCCTTTGAACCAAGGCGAAGGTTACGGCCTCTCCCACCGGGAGGCCAAGCAAACCGAATGTGGCCGCATAACCTCCTTCAGCAACCCCCAATCCTGCCGGGGTAAACCAAAGGAGGGAGAAAAACGTGGTCAAACCCAAAAAGCTCACCAAGGTGGGCAAAGGAAGAAGTTTTCCTTCGGCGAAGAAAAAGAAAAGGAAGGGGGTCAAGGAACTGAGGGCCAAGCCAAAAGTTATGGCCAGGAAAGCTTTGAACAATTCTGACCACTGGCGAGAAAAACTCCGCCGAATTTCCCAAACTGCTCCCTGGAAAACGCCAGACATTGAAGATGAGGCCCTAGGGGAAAATTTATGAAGCCCTTTTTGGGCCCAGGAAGGGAGGCCAAAAAGAATGGTGAGGGCCAAGCTCATAAGGACTGCTCCGGCTCCGGCCAAGGAAAAGAGCCCCTGGTGAAGGAAAGGTGGGAGATTTTGGGTCATGAGGGTGGCTGCCGCTCCCAACAAAAAGACCACGGCAATCTCGAAGAACAAAAGTTTTTCCAGCACCACCGTAGCCAATATTTTCTCTTCCTCGCCCCTTAGCTTCTGCGCGGCGAACATAATTCGAATCGGTTCCCCGGCCAGGTTGAACGAAGGGATGAGATAATTCGGAACCCGAAAGAAAGCTTCCCGGCGGACCGCAAAATTAGCCCCGGAAAAAAGCGGAGCCCTCGCGTACATCGCTAGCCTTTGCCCAAAAACCACGGTGGTCTCCAGAACTGGCAGCAGGGCCTGGCTCAAAGATGTCGGCGCAGAAAGAGGTTTAGCCCGAATGGGGCCGAACACGGCTATGGCTTCCGGATCCTCTTGAAACGCTTCATGGATCCGGAAAACCCAGTGTGGGGGCAAAACCGTATCTGCATCGGTGGAGGCGATAATGGGGGCCCTGGCCGCGCGGAAGCCAGCCTCCCGGGCATAACCCGGCCCCCGCCTTCCCTCAAACACCACCCGTGCTCCCCATTCCTCGGCAAGGGAAGAAGTTTTATCGGTTGAACCGTTGTCCACAACGATGACCTCGAACTCGGGGAAAGCCTGGCCGGCTAGACTCGCCAGGCATTCCCCGAGCTCCTTTTCCTCGTTGAGGGCGGGGATGACCACGCTAACTTTTGGCTCCGGGCACAAGTTCAATGGGCCTGACATCCTCCACCTTCTTCAGGTACTCCCTTTCCCAGACTGGATCGAGGAGAGCCGCGCAAGCCCGGCCATAGTCAAGAAGCCCTTGGATGTACTTTTGGTCCGCAAGAGCTTTCTCCGCCTCCTTATTGATGGGCTTCGGCCGATAGCGCAAAAGGAGAGGATAGAGGAAATCGAAGTGATCACGATGTGGGCAGGGTAGGATCAAGTTCTTCGTCTCCTTGGGCTTTGTGAGGTAACCGTAGCTTTTCTGCCACCGCCGGATCTCCGCAAAGAAAGGAATGTCCATAAGGTCGTTGATGGTCCCGCCGCGTTCATAGATCTCGTAGATATTGGCCGGGGCATAGGGGATGAAAACGCAAGGGGTCACGTCTCCGTTCCAGTTCACATAGAAGTAACCACCCTGGCGGCCAGCAGCCAAACACCCGTGAGTGGCCGTGCCGGAGTTCCAAAAATCCATGAGGAAAACCTTTTTCTCGCGCAAAACCTCCCACATTCGGTGATGCAAACGAAGGCGCTGCTCGGGAGTGACCATGAGAGAAAGATCGTATCCTTTGCCGATGGGCATGTACTGGAAGATCCAGCCGTACAGAGCTCCCTGCTCCTCAAAGTAAAAATCCACCACCTCATCGGAAAGGAGTTCATCGCAGTTTTGACGGGTGGCGGTCATGGAGATGCCGAAGGGAACGCCAAATTCCCGGAGGTTAGCAAAAGCGGAAAGAATTTGGTTGAAAACCCCAGAGCCCCGCCTCTCTTCGGTAGTGGGAGCCCTCCCCTCCACGGAGATGGCTGGGGTTAAGTTCGCTAGCCTTCCTAACCTCTGAGCGACTTCCCGGGTGATCTGGGTTCCGTTGGTGTACACGAGAAAATAGAGGTTAGGGTGAGCTTCAGCCATGTCGAGAAGGTCTTTATCTTCGCTGCGATAAAGGAAGGGCTCGCCTCCGGAGATAACCACGAAGGCTGCGCCCCAAAGCTCCTCCATTTCTTTGAGCAGTCGATCGAAAACTGGGAAACTCAGGGTTCCTGGCCGATCCTCTGTGCCCGCGTAGCAGCCCTTGCAGTTTAGATTACAGGCCCGGGTTGGGCTCACGGTGAGAAAACCCGGGGGATACTGTCCATATTTTTCCCGGAATGCTTCCCGAGCGGGATGGGGCTGGAGCCGGCGGCGGGCAAAATCCAAAAATTTCCGCCAGGCGTGATCAGAAATGAGCCCGTTACTCAGGCCGCGGTGAAAGGAATAAAGGAGGGCCCGCATGGTGAGCCATTCGTCCCTAGCCACTCCTGGTGGGTTATCCGTGCGCTTGAGGAATTCCCAGATGGCCCGATCAGCTACCTTAACCGCGGTACCCCGTACCCCTCTTACCGAGGCCGCCCGATATAAGGCCCCGATCACCACGCGGTTATTCCAGAGCCGCGTGGGTTTCATGGTTCCTCCTTTTGAACGAGCGTTCGTTTTACATTGGGGTCAAAAATTGGGGAGGGCCTAGGCCCTCCCCCCTCTCCCTACAACTTCAGCTTTCCCAGGTTTTCGGGAACGAAGTATTCGTCAGGAAGTTCCGCAGCCGAACGCTCGAGGATTTGCACCTGACCCCAGGATTCCTTGGCCCGGTTTTCCACCTGAAGGAGGGCCGGGCGGGTACCAAGCTCATCCGTCACAAGCTCGGGCACAGTCAAAATCCGCGAAAGTTTTCCGTCCTTATCGTAGAACTCAGCCCGCACCACAAAATAGTGCTCGCGATGCACCCAAAGAAGGATCTTGCTCCATTCCGCACCCGAAGCCTTCGGGGAAAGACCGAGCTTCCAGGTGGGGAAACCCGAAACCTCTTCCTCGC
>Ga0078972_1017526_pt1 | contig 10254 bp, 11 predicted proteins | sample YelNatPaOPGAMG01_FD_67568 | JGI IMG/M metagenome (GOLD analysis project Ga0078972, IMG submission 67568) | Hot spring thermophilic microbial communities from Obsidian Pool, Yellowstone National Park, USA - OP-RAMG-01 (SPADES assembly) (version 2) | ecosystem: Environmental > Aquatic > Thermal...
TCCCGCGCGGGGCTATCATTAACCGCGACCTGAAAAACGTGATTGTGCCCGACCCCAGAGACGCCCAGAAGATGAAAGAGTTCGTCACCCACAGCTGGTATAAGTACAGCCAGGGCGATGAAGCGGGGCTTTTCCCGTGGGAAGGTGAGACAGTCTTCAACTACACCGGCCCCAAACCGCCATATGAATATCTCAACGTTGAGGGCAAATACAGCTGGCTGAAATCTCCGCGCTGGAATGAACTGCCGATGGAAGTCGGCCCGCTGGCCAGAGTGTTGGTCCTCTACGCCACGGGACACAAACAGACAGTAGAGCTGGTCAACCTGGTGCTGGAAAAATTAAAAGCGCCAGTGAGCGCGGTGTTCTCCACCCTGGGAAGAACGGCGGCCCGAGCCATTGAGACCAAGGTTATCGTTGACCTGCTGCAGAAATTCTACGACGAGCTGATAGCCGAGATTAAAGCCGGGAATACAGACACTTTCAATGATGAAAAGTGGAACCCGCGGACCTGGCCGAAAAAAGCCCTGGGCTTTGGCTACACTGAAGCGCCACGCGGTGCGCTGGGACACTGGGTGGTAATTGAAAACAAAAAAATTAAAAATTACCAGGTTGTGGTACCAACCACCTGGAATGCTTCGCCGCGGGACCACAAGAATCAGCCCGGGGCCTACGAAGCTTCGCTGGTAGGCACCAGGCTGGCTGACCCAGGGCAACCGCTGGAAATTCTGCGGACCATACATTCGTTTGACCCATGCCTGGCCTGCGCGGTCCATATTATCGACCCCAAAGGCAGGAAGGTGGGAGAAGCTGGTACCGGTTTCAACCTGGTCGTGCGCTGAGGTAAGCCAGCAGATTAAAAAACTAATTGCCGTGGATTCTCCAGGCCACTGGAAAAGAGCTGAGGCTATAAAAAAACCCAAACGGTTCCAAAGTCAAAAAAGGAGTTGAATCTTAAATCTCAGAGGCTTGAAAGTAAAAATAGGTTATAAAAGAAGCTAGATAGGCGATAGATAAAGCGACTAAATGCAGGAAAGAGGCAAGACCAATAAAAACTTAAAATCAGCTGGTCAATTAGTCTAAAATTCATTCATTTTAAAAAACATGAAGAGGTCATCATGGTCATTTTCAGAAACAAAACTTGATCCCACAAATTTAAAGTGATTTATGTTGAAAAAGCAGCTGTGCTTTTAATTTTCTCGAATAAAAATAGGCAGATGAAGGAAGGCTATCCAAAAAGAGACAAAGGATAGAAAATTTCCAGGGAGTATCTTTGATAGATGAAAGATTGTTCATATATTCTTTTTAGATCAAATTCTAAAGGTGGCACCTGACATGGCAAAAAAGATTATCGTGCTGGGGCTGGGAAACATCCTGAATCGTGATGAGGGAGCTGGCGTCTATGCCCTGAAGAAACTGGAGAAAATTCTGCCCGAAAAAATAAAAGCAGCGGTGGAACTGGTGGACGGCGGAGTGCTGGGGATGGACTTACTTCCTTACGTGGAGCGGGCCAGCCATCTGCTTATTCTGGATGCAGTGGACATTGGAGCTCGACCGGGTGAAGTGAGAGAATACGCTAAGGATGAGATTGAGCTTTTCTACCACGGCCGAATTTCCTGGCATCAGCTTGGTTTCCAAGAAGTGCTGGCCGTGGCTAAAGTCCGGGGAAAATACCCGGAAAATGTGTATTTAATCGGCGTCCAGCCCGCAGATATCAAGACCGGAATTGGGCTCAGTCGGAAGGTGAAAACTTCTGTGCAGAGAATGGCTAAAAGAGCAGCGGAAGTTCTGGAAGCGTGGTTTGGAGAAACAAAAATTTAAACCTGGCAAAAATATAAACTGGGGAGAATGATTAAAGGGAAAATGGCTGAAAAAAAGAAAACAATCAGGGTAATAGACCTGGGAGAAGTGCCGCCGGTCAGGTCTCAGAGCTGTTATCACGCGGTCGGTTATGCTTTTAGGCCCGAAACGCCGGACACCGTCATCCTGGTGAGCCCGAAAACGCCCTATGTCTGTGTGGGTTTTCACCAGGAGGTGGAGCAGGAGGTTGATTTAGAGTACTGCCGGCAGGCCGGATTGCCGGTATACAGGAGAGAAGTCGGCGGCGGAGCGGTTTATCTGGACCGCAATCAGCTTTTTATTCAGTGGATTTTTCACCCGGAAAGTTTGCCTACCCCGATTGAAGAAAAGTTCAAGTTTTATGTGGAGCCGATGATAAGAACCTATAGGGCAATTGGCGTAGAGACTTCCTTCCGGCCGATAAACGACATTCATGTGTCCGGAAAGAAAATAGGTGGAACCGGCGCTGCCAGAATCGGTCAGGCTGAGGTGCTGGTCGGTAGCTTCATGTTTGATTTTGATAAAAAGACCATGGCCCGGGTGTTGCGGGTGTCGTCAGAAAAAATGCGGGATAAAGTATTTCAGAGCCTGGAGCAGTACCTGACTACGATGAAGGAGCTACTGAGAGAAGCGCCGGAAAGAGAGCGGGTAAAAGAGATTTATCTCCAGCAGGTCTCTGAACTGCTGGGTGCTGACATTATGGATGGCAGGATGAATGAAGCCGAGCTGGCTGAAGCGGAAAGGCTGGACCAGCTTTTTCAGAGCCCGGACTGGATTTTCCAGAAAGGACCCCTGCGGCCTCCAGCAGTTAAGATTCATGAAGATGTTCATGTCCAGGAAATTGATTATAAAGCTCCTGGCGGACTAATCCGGCTCACCGCCCGGATAAGAATGGTGGCTAAAAGTCCAGTCCTCGACTCAATCTGGATTTCTGGGGATTTTACCGCCCTGCCCAAGGAAGGTATAGAGATTATGGAAAACGCTCTCTCTGGTGTTAGGCTTGAAGAAAAAAATGTTACTGAGGCAGTAAGTCGGGCTCTGATGGAGAACGGGCTTACCTGTCCGGGGATTGGGCTGGAGCACTGGGTTGAGGCTTTTTTGAAAATCGGACAGAGGTTTAAGTCTGGGTGAATTCTTCTTCTCTTGTTTTCTTCAGGAATTGCTACTGCAGATGGACGTTTCCGAGGTTTACTCTTCTTAAATATCTTTTAGCTGCTTGATAAGCCGCCTTAACCTGCTTTTTAGGAGTTACGGGTAAATCTGTCATCCGGTCATCAGGATGAAAAACAAGCAAAGAATAGGGAAAATCCGGCCTGAAGCCTGCCAGAAACCTGGCGATGGGCCCAACTTCGCTTTCATCTACATAGAAAGGCACAAGAAGAGTGGTGGCCGTGAGCAGGTCTGGTTCCTGAAACAGGCTGGCAACTAAACTCAGATTTTCATAAGTTTGGGTTATGGAGACTCCACATAGAGCTTCTCCGAGTTGAGGAGACCAGGCTTTCAAGTCAAACTTGACCGTTCCGCCGCTCTTCCGGCTGATTTCCACAGCCTGCCTGACCAGGGAAGGATGTCCGGCTCCGTTCCATTCCCAGCAGATATGAATGGGACGGGTTGCACGGCAGAGTATCTCCCGGCTGGCTTTGAGGGCTAAAGGTAGCTGCGGCTCGGGAGAACCGCCAAAAAAGCAGACGCATCTAACTTCCTCCGCCTGAGCTGCTTCTACCAGCTGCTCCATAGAAAGGTAGCAGGATGGATCTATGGACCGGTGAGAAGTATTCTGGCAGAAGAGGCAGTCAAAATTACAGCCGTACAGAAACACCGCCAAGTTTACTCCCCGCTCTTGAGAGCCTCGGCAGAACCAGCCGGCACAGCAGTTGGTTGGAAGAGGGTCATAATAGAGATAAGCAAGGAAAGTATCAGGTGGAGCTATGGATTGCATTCTACCGCTCCGGTTGGTTCGGACACCACAAAATCCAATCCGTCCCTCTGAAATTCGGCACTGGTTGGCACAGAGCTCGCAAGTAAGACCTTCTGGGTCACGCTGGGGTGAAGCAGGCAGGCCATATTTCTGTCGCCCAGCATGGGCATTCTGAATGAGCTCAGATGTACAGCCTGTTTTTAGACAGGCAGGGCATAGTTCCAACACCCGAGCCGCCTCTCGCTGGCCGCAGCGGCCGCAGGGACCTGTTTTATTGAAAACCGGCATCATAAACTATGTATTCTCATCTCCCATAAACGGTTAGGTTCTCCGGCTGCTTTTGTTATTTCTTAAGTTTTATTTTTTGCCCTTATTTTCTGGCTTTCTTCAGGATAACTTCGGTGGCGCCCCAGCCCCCGGCTGTCAGGTCGGCATCCCGATAGCTCAGGACCGCCTGATGCTTTTTTAGGATGCTGTGAACAATGGCTTTCAGCGTGCCGGTGCCTTTGCCGTGAATGATGCGCAGGTCATAAATTCCACGCTTGAGGCATTCTTTTATGTAGTCGTTAATCAGCTCTTTGACCTCCTGAGGGCGGAAAGTGTGGAGGTCTAACACCCCCTCAATCGGCATTTCAACCAGCCCTTCGTCCCCCAGTTCTCTGACCATATCATCCCTGGCGGCAGCTTCAGGTTTTTTCTGGTTACGGCTTGTTTTGTTCATAAAGGTCTCTCTTGAGACGCCTATTAATTTTTGTTCATTGGTATATTTTTATCATATTTTACCTGTTTTGGCTTGTCTCTTAAACATTCGCTGCTCCTTGCTTGCTGAACAAAATATTGACAACCTGGACAGGGCGACTTAAATTTAGTGGGGGGAAAAAATATATGTGGAAATATGGGAAAATAAAGATGGTCTTCTGTAGCCGGTACTGCAAATTGAATAAAAAACTCATTTTATTTCTATTCCTGACTTTTATCTATCTAAGCCTGCTCCCCTGCTGCTCACCAACAGCCAAAAATCCAGAAGGCCAGTTGCTGCGATTTTCCGGCTGCAAAAACTTCAGTCTGAATGGAAGCCTGGTTAAAGAAAATATTTCTTCGGCCGCAGAAGAATGTGCTGAATATTTCTATGATGGCCATGGAAACTTAAAACTCAAACACATAAACGCAGCCTTTAACTGCTGCCCGGGAACTATTTCTGCTGATATAATAGTTGAACCAGGCGAAATACTTATCAAAGAAAAGGAATCCGAAGCTATCTGCGACTGCAACTGTCTTTTTGATATTGATTATGAAATTATTCACCTGAAGCCGGGCGTATACAGGATTTCTATTAAGAATCTCTACCAGCCTCCTGATGAACCGCCGCTGGAATTTGTAGTTTCTCTGAAAGAGCCGACCTCGGGTACTTTTTGTGTTCCCAGAAAGAAATATCCTTGGTCCTGAAAAAGCTGGTAGCTTTGCTCTCCTTGCCGCTTTTTATGCGCAAAAAAGTCCAGGTACCGCTTAAAATTTCACTGCCGCTCAGGGCTCCAGAAAACAAGGCAAAAAGACGAGCAGAAGTGTCATATCTTTCCCTTGAAAATCAGACCAACTGGAAGAAGAGGGATATAATTGCTGGACGCTTATGATTGGGGGGAATATGGCTGGGTAGACTATGGCTGGAGAAAAAGAAATAAAAGTTTAACCGGCGCGCCAATGATTTTAATCCACTTCTAAAATGTTCTGATAAAGGGCAGGAAACGCCCGGGAAAAAATAGGAAATGTGTAGGGCGTCCCCCTTTTTAGCCGGTGGCTTGGCGGAGCATGTCGGCATATTCAATTGGAAGGCCACTCTGTTCCACAGCCCGGGCGGCTGCTTCCACATCATAGGGAACGCGAATAATTTCCAGCTTAAATCTGCCGTCTTCAAAATTTAACAGGGCATAAGCGGCTCGCGGGTCCCCGTCTTTGGGCTTGCCGACGCTGCCGCTGTTTATCAAGACATACCTGCCACCGGGTTTTACCCTGGTCTGTGGCTTTCCGTCCGGGCCAGCTATTGTTTCCCAGCCTTCTTCAATAATCATGTCTTTGCCGTAAGGCAGGTGGGTGTGCCCGCAAACTATAACATCCACTTTTTCCGTTTCAAAAAATCTGACCACTGAGGATGTTGGCCGGTCTTCAAAGAGATACTCATTTATCCGGCGCGGGCTGCCATGAACCAAAAGCACTTTCTTGCCGTTGATGGTGAAGCTGATTCTTTCCAGAAGATTTCGGAGGTAAGCTTTATTTTCAGGAGTAACTTTTTCTTTGGTCCAGGCTATGGAGCGCTTTCCCAGAGCTTTGGACAGCTCATCGCGGTAGGCGCAGCCGCAATCATCAGAGTCATTACCGATGCCCTGGTCGTAATTGCCCATGATGGTTGGGATGTGCCGCTCTCGTATCAACTCAATCACCTCGTCGGGAAAAGCACCATAGCCTACTAGGTCTCCCCCGCAGAAAACCATATCGGCCCCGCGCTTTTTGCTATCTTCCAGCACAGCCTGCAGGGCATGGACATTTCCATGAATATCGGAAAAAAAGGCTATTTTCATTTATCTCCCTCCAGAACTCTTGTTGTTATTATATCAAAACGGGGGACGCCCTACACATTTACTGATTTTCTGGGAAACGTCCGGAAAAACTTGGTAAGACCCAGAATTATTAATACCTAACTGTTTTGACAAATAAAGATTTATAATCAAAATTGAAGACAGATTGTAGCTTTATTTTTGCTTATCCATGGTAGAAAAAATTGGAGAGCGGGTATTGTGTCCCACGTTTTTTTATGATAACCATCAGAGAACAGGAGAATGGAGTGAATAGCCAGCAGCCAGTTGCTGAGCCTTCCAAGCTGCTGCGGAAGCTGAACCTGCTTGATACAACTTTTCTGGTAATAGGGTCTGTTGTCGGTTCCGGGATATTCCTGACAACCGGCTTTATCGTTGAATACCTCCCGTCGCCTTGGCTGATCCTGGTGGTCTGGCTCCTGGGAGGATTCTTCGCCGTCAGCGGAGCCCTGTCCTTCGCCGAACTGGGAGCCATGTACCCCCAGGCTGGCGGACAATATCTCTACTTGCGCCAAGCCTACGGCCCCTGGGCCGGGTTTCTCTACGGCTGGGGCTTTTTCTGGGTCATTGAGTGCGGCGGCATCGCCGCCCTGGCTGTAGGATTTGCTGAATATTTCGGCTACTTCTTTCCCTCCCTTTCAACCAGGACCTTTCTCTTACAATGGAACATTTTTGGGTTTGAATATTCCCTATCCGCCGGACAGTTAATCGCGGTGGCTTCAATTTTGTTGCTTACCGCCCTCAACTATCTCGGGATTAAGAGCGGAATCCTGGTCCAGAATATCTTCACCTTCCTGCGCCTGGCAGCCGTGGCCGTGCTGGTTGTCCTCGGTCTGACCATTGGCTCAAAGGCTGGAGTAACTTCGCCGGGCGGGCTATTTTCAGGAGATATGACCTTCAAACTCAAGTTTTTTGGACTGGCCTTCATCGCTGTCCTGTGGACTTATGATGGCTGGTACGGAGTCAATTGCGCGGCCGGAGAGATAAGAAATCCAGGCCGGAACATACCATTAGGGCTCATCCTGGGCACATTGAGCGTCACCCTCATCTATTTCCTGGTAAATATTGTTTATATCACCGCCCTGCCCGTGGAAGCGATGAAAGGAGTGGCCCGGATCGGAGAGGCCGCCTCCACCCAGCTTTTCGGCCCAACGGCCACCCAATTCGTCTCGGCCACAATTATGATTTCTATTTTCGGCTGCCTGAGCGCCACCGTTGTCTATGGCCCCAGGGTTTATTATGCCATGGCCCAGGACAACTGTTTTTTCAGGAGCATGAAATTCGTCCATCCCAGGTTCCGGGTGCCAACCAGAGCCATTGTCTGGCAGGGTATCTGGTCATCTCTGCTCTGCCTTACTGGAACTTATAAGGACCTCTATGAATATGTCGTCTTCACCCTGGTGATATTCTGGGGAGCTACAGGTCTGGCCGTCATCATCCTGCGCCACAAACAGCCTGCGATTCCCAGGCCTTATAAAGCCTGGGGATATCCCGTCCTTCCACTGCTTTTCGTGCTGATTAACCTCGCAGTCTTTATAAACACAGTTTGGGCCCAGCCTTTTCGGTCGCTCATCGGGCTGGCCATCCTCCTAGCCGGAATCCCGGCTTTTCTTTACTGGAAATTAAAAGAGAAAGAAAATGGCGGCCCCGCTAATCCTGAGCTCTGAAAACTCCACGAATGCCTCTTTGTAATTTAATTTACGGAGAGTAATATTATTTGAACACTTCAACGTCCATTGAGACATTCTTTTTTCTTATACTTATGACTGAATCAAACCTTAAAATGGAATCAAACCTTCTCTTTACGGCTTTATTTGCTTCCTTCTACATCCTGAGGCGGCTCTCCGGCTTCTTGTTGAACTCGTTTCTCATCTTTTTTTATTTCAACCACATGCTTCTTTGAAGGCTCCAGCAATTGCTGAACTTCAAGGCAGGCATTGCTTAAAGCGCTGGAACTGGGCTTTTTCCGGCGATAATAAATCCAGCCTTTGATCTCCAGGTACAATAACAAACGGTCAATAACCAGAAGAAAACCAATAATAAACAAGATCCAGAAAATTATCTTAAGCATCTTCCCAATTTCCTCTCCTAAAATCTCTTATCACATTATACGATTTTTATCACAAATTATTTTTGATTCCAAGGGCTGTCCTCCGACTCCAGATTTTACACTTGACTGCTTTAATCCTGCGAATTAAATTTTAAGAAGAGATGGTTACAAAAAAAAGATTATTACCTGCAGCGAGGCTGGTCAAGGGTTTGGCCTGTTTTTTATTAACAGCAACCAGCCTCTTTTTCACCTCCTGTAACAATCCTTTCTCCCCGATAGAAGACCTAGATAAAATCCCAGAAAGCCTGGTTGTCGCCGGCTTTAAGATAACCATGCAGACCTACCTGTACAGGGATTTTATGCCGTCAACAGAACCTGACGGCTCAGAACTGCGGGCTATCATCACTTTGATTGCTCAAAATGCCCCCACTTTCCCAGATTTCATCACTGGTGACAAGCTCTATGTTATCCGGGGGACTGAAACCTGGGAAAGCGCTTTTTTTGATGAAATCCGACCGTCTGATCCTGGACACTTAAACCAGATAACCCTACTGGTAGATCACGGACCGAAGTGGCCTGTTGGCAGTCTGGTAAAGGTGGTAGTTAGATTAGATATTAAAGGTCAAGGTTACAAATACCTCAAAGCTTTAGACCAAACCATCTGGGCAACTTATTAAGCTTTTCTGCCGAAAAGTCCACTAACTCTAACTTTGTTTTCATAATCTCGCCTCCGACAGCTTTTTCTTAAAAATTGTTTTATCGGCAATCAAAAAGGGCTAAAATCAACTTGTGATTGGGCAACTTAAATTTTGATTGAGTAGGGGAAAGGCCATGGAAATCAATCAGACTTATCTGAGGGGGCAAAAGCCGGAGCTTAAAAAAAGAACGGCAGGTAACTGGCTGGCCTGGCTGAATCTGTTTGGTTTTCTGGGAATGGTAGCGGTGAATTATCTGGCTAATGCTTTACCGCTCAATAACCTGACTACCGGTCAACTTTCTGACAAATACCCCAATCTGTTCGTGCCGTCCGGTTACACTTTTCTCATCTGGGGAGTTATCTATCTGCTGCTGGCCGTTTTTATTTTCTTCTCGCTGAAGCAGGCAGTAACCGGGCGAGAGGTTTTCCCGGCTTTTAAGCGACTGGGCATCCTGTTTTTCCTGACCTGCCTGGCCAATGAGGCCTGGATTTTCGCCTGGCACTATGAGAAGCTAATTCTCTCCTTGTTGGTAATGCTAACCCTCCTTATTTTGCTCATCTTAATCTACCAGCGGCTGGGCAGGCGACCTTATGAAGAAATTCAGCGCGATAAATTCCGGGCCAAAGGTCCTTTCAGCATCTACCTGGCCTGGATTTCAGTGGCGACCGTAGCTAACGCCACAGCCGTGCTGGTCGGTCTGCACTGGAACCGATTCGGACTAAGCGAGCAGTTCTGGACTGTGCTCATGCTCGCCGTGGTACTTATTTTGACCCTAATCTTTATCTTTAAGAAAAAAGATTATTGGTACGCCCTGACTATTTTCTGGGCTCTGCAGGGTATTTATTACAAAAGGAGTAATGACACCGCTTCAGCCGACCAGGCCGTAGAAATTGCGGTCCTCGTTTCCCTGGCTATCATCTTTCTAATTTTAATTATTCGGGCCAGCCGCCTGAAAAAAGCAAACCGGTAGATTCATCAGCTGGAGAACCCAAGAGTCTAATCAGTTAGCTCCCTATTAAACTAACTGTGCTGGGTCAGATACATTAGTGACACTTTAGAATCCTTCGAGTGGTGCTGAACATTAATCTCCTTCCCACTAAGAGAATTTTCAGTTTTCGTCTTATGACCAACTTAGGCACTGGGCCACAGACATCAACGAAGAGG
>Ga0078972_1017528_pt1 | contig 10254 bp, 9 predicted proteins | sample YelNatPaOPGAMG01_FD_67568 | JGI IMG/M metagenome (GOLD analysis project Ga0078972, IMG submission 67568) | Hot spring thermophilic microbial communities from Obsidian Pool, Yellowstone National Park, USA - OP-RAMG-01 (SPADES assembly) (version 2) | ecosystem: Environmental > Aquatic > Thermal...
ATAAACCGAACTCCATAAAAAAAGCCCCAGCCTCCACCGGGGCTTTGATTGCGCAAGCTGTGCGAATTCTTAGAGGATGATAAGCCGTTCCAGTTGTAATCGAGTCCTCTGCCCCCTGCTAGACTTCTTCTACCCCTCGACCAAACTCATCGCAAAGCATCGCGAGCATACGGCGCTCCGCAAAACCTATGATACTCCCCAAACTCCTTTCTCCCTGTCAAAGTCGGTGATGAACTTCCGGTTTTACCAACGATCATCACCTCAAACCGGGACTTTGGCGAATGGCCCAGCGTCTTTTCGAATCCTCTCATGAGTTCTGCCGCGATGGATCGCTTGGTGCACCATGCGGTAAAATTCGTGATTGAAGGCAAATCATACCGGGTAGAAAGTTTTTCTTCCCGACAGCAGCAATTGACGGCCGCCACCTAGCAGGCTATGGTCAATCATACAGGAGAGGGGGTCGCCAAAACTGCCGACCCGGCGTCAGAAAAAGCGACGGATAACAGTATTGGGCGGCCATCTTAGACGAGCCAAGAATTCCAATGAATTTTCTCTTCTACTTTGACAGGATACGGTTCAATCCCTGACATATCATCAGATGGGTATCCTAGCGCCAGGTAGCACGGGATCTCATAATCCGATGTGCATTTGATGACCTTTTTTATATGCTCGATCTCAGCACCCATGGGGATTCTCGTAACACCGTAAATGCCCTCCGCGGCGGCTGCGATAAGAATGTTCTCGATGCAGCACCAGATCGAGGCGAAGGGATTTAAGGCCGATAGGCTGTCAGGCTTCAAAAGCGGCCATGGCTGTCGGAAGCAAGGTAGAATAATACATGCGGCCTCGAGCAGCATCTTGTATTGCTTCGGAACGGCGATAAGGTAACTCTCGCGTTGTATGGGATCCGTGCTCCCCCAGCTGTCGAGCCAAGCTTCCACCTCTTCTCTCGTGAAATGCTTCTGAACCTTATCGATTAAATTCAATCGAGTTTGTTGATCTTGAACCACAACGAATTCCCATTCGCGCATATGGTTGTGTGATGGTGCATGAAGGCCTGCGTCGAGTATCTTTTTGATGGTTTTCTCATCGATAGCCCTGCGTTGAAAATCCCTTACAGATTTTCTTTTAAAGATAGCCTCATGTACGTCCATTTCAGTTTTATGCCTCCTTATATTTTATCTGGTTGTCCAGCAGCCGCCCAACATAGAGTTCAGTTGCCGCCCCGAATCACCAACGCGAAGCCCCCATAGCGATTGGCCTTCGCACTGACCAGAGACGCACCTGGGCGGACAACTGCAACGATTTGTTATGCATCAATCAGTTCATTTAGAGTAGGTAGTTTTGTCTTCTTCTCTCAATCGTGGCAGGTGGTCAGAAAGGCCAAGACCGTCTGATTGACATGGCCCGCCGCCGTATACTCTGCGTTATGGTTTGCATTCGGCACAACATCAGTCTTCAAGTGAGGAATCAGCCGCATAGCTCGGTGGAAGGCCTTCTCCTTTCGGTAAATCACCTCGTGGTCCCCGATGAGAAGCAATGTCGGAGCCATAATACTACGGAGTTCTCCGTCCTTGTAAATCGAAGGTGCGACATGATGGGGTACCCCGCTGATGCTAGTAATCGCCCGCAGTTGCGCGATGCATGGATCTATAGGGAAGCCTTGCCATATCCAGTCGTATGCGCTTTTCAACAGGCGTTTGGAGCCACTCATGTATGCGGGGAAGAAATGCCAGATCCAAGGCCACATCTGCACGAATGTAGCCGCCGGACTGATGAGTACGATATGTTTAACTCGATCGGGCAAATACAGCGCCGTGTTGAGGGTCAGAAACCCACCGAAAGAGTTCCCGACAATATCAGCCTTGTCGATCTGCAGCCCAGCGAACAGGTCTACGATCCAATCAGCAAACTCTTGCCGGCTCTGAACTGGACGCGTCAGAACACTCAAGTTCACTTCCCCAATCGTGTCCACTGCGTACGTTCGGAAGCGCTGCGCAAAGGCGCAGACGTTTCGAAACCAGATCGTCGCCCCACAACCCGCTGGATGGAGCAGGACCAGAGGATCAGCATTCGCTGGCCCGCTGGCTATGACATGGGTGTTGCCAAACCGAGTGGGAACAAAGATTTCCTCGTACGGAATTGGCCAGAGCTTCAAAGCAGCACTGTAAGCTTGGCTGTATGAGGTTTCGCTTTCCAAAGATCGAAAGACGCTGATTTGACTACCCACTGCCATCCTCCTGTCAGGGGTCATCTTATTCCCCCAGCAGGGTCATGGTAATTCCCCCGGGGGGGTACCAGCATAGTTACACCACCTTCAGAAGCGGCTGTCAAGCAGCTGGATCGGAAATTTGATTTCTAAAAGTTCCTTCCTTGCGGGACGATCGGCCTGAGGTGACGATGAGTTTCACCGCTCCGGACACAAGCCGATCCATGATAGCGCCGCCAACAATCTGGTCGGGAAAAATGGAGAACCAATCTTCCGGCGGCCGATTCGACGTAATCACAATGGAGCCTTCAGAAAGCCGCTCGTCAGAAATCGTGTACAGCAATTCTGTTTCTTGCTGGGTGTAGAGCCTGAAAGCAAAATCGTCGAGAATCAAAAGCCCTGCTGTGATACACCGCTTCATGAGGATCTGGCTCTTTTTGGTCGAGAAGCGGTCGGGCGTCAGTCGCTCAAGCAGTTTATGGGTTTTGAAGACCACGACATCGAGCCCACGGCGTGCAGCCTCATGGCCTACCGCATGCGCAATGTGGGATTTGCCGATTCCCGGAGGCCCGGCAAGGACAAGGTTACGGTGTTGGTCGATAAAGCGGCATGAGGCCAGATCGCGGATGGTCTGAGCCGGCAAGACTGCATTGTTGAATTCGAAATCAAAGGTCTCGAAGGTCATACGGTTTGAGACGCCTGCACACTTGAGCCGTTTCTGGAACGAGTTGGATTCGCGGCTGGCAAGTTCATCCTGCACCAGCAGTTGCGTGTACTCGAGATAGCCGAGTTTGCTGGCTTCCGCTTGACTGGTGCGCATGTCGAGGTTATCTGCCATGGCCGGCAGCCGCAAGCGTTTCAGTTCAATAACAAGATCGTCCTTCAACATAAACGACCTCCCTGGAATAAACTAAGGGGGCCGCGACGGGTCCCCTGAACCCATTCAGGAACCCGAGTAATACGAAGCACTGCGTGCCATTGCTTTGCCGCGGTCGGAAACGGGAAACGCAAGGAGCGTCGGATCGACCGCAGAAGGCTCAAACAACGCGCGGAGCCGCGAAGGAAGAAATACGCGGTTGGCCGTTGCCTGGTGCACGATCGGTACGAAATCAGGATGTGTTTTAGCCTTTTCCAGGACAGTCAGACAGCCCTGGGCGCGGCGAATCCCGAGATTTCCTTGGTCTGCAAGGATTGTTTTCAAATACGTTCCTGCAGCAGGATGCAAAACGGCGGCTTTCCCGATAAGAAACGATGCAAAGGAGCCGGGCATAAAGGGTTCCGCCCAGGCGGGGAAATCTTCCGGCACATAGTTTCTGCGCTGCGACGAGACCGGATAGACGCGGACGAGCTCGTGATTTTGATAGATTGACACCATGGCCGCGGTTGATCGTACATCGACGCGGGCACCGATATACCGTGCCGGGAGCCCGTAGTACTTTCCATGGACCTGAATGAACTGGTCCGGGTGGACTTTCGCGGTCGTCCAGGATGCCGGCACGAAGGGTTCCGCAGGAAGCGGCTGTAAACACGGCTGCTCTCTCTGCAGAAATGCTTCGAGCGGCGGGATGCCGGTGGTGCCATGCCTGCGGGTACCATACTCGCCGATACTCCATTGCCAGGCGTCGGCATTCAGGTGCTCGAGCGAGGATTCCGGAGATAAGGCGCGGAGCTTCTTGTACAATTCTCTGGCAAGGGGGATTGCTCGTTCAACTTTGCCTTTATCTTTGGGAGCGCGGACTCTCGCCGGGTCAGCGAGTATCCCATAGTATTCACACAGTTCTGCCAGACTGCGATTAAGGGTTGGGTCATAGACATCAGGCGAAAGGACGCCTGCCTTGAGATTGTCAAGGTTAAGCCGTTTCGCGGTGCCGCCAAACTGTGTCACCATGGCAGCAATGGAACCTGCAAAGGATGCATGGTCCAGGTGCGTACAAAACTGAATAAATGGCAGGCGCGAGGCGCTCAAAATACCGACGAAGGCATACACAGTCCGCCGCTTGTCGAGCTCCTGGATTGTACCGACTTTCCCATAATCGATTTGAATTTCTTCGCCGGGATTCACCTCGATTCGAGGAACCGCGGAAGGTGCAGGCGCAAGGAGCGGACACGAGCGGACAAAGCGTTTGAATGTTTCGTAGCTCGTGCGTTCTGAAAGCGCATGGCGTCGGCTGAGGACAATCCAGGCGCTTTTTGCTTGCATGCCATCGCGGCATTCGGCCTTGTTCCCCGTGATAAGATCGTGTATTTCTTCAGCGTAGGGACGCAAGACTTCAAACGCTGGCTGTGGCTTTTTGTTGGCAGGTAAAAGTGCTGCCAGCCTGGCAAGCGCTGCCACATAGTCAGTGCCAGCAGGAATGTTTATCGCCAGCATACGCTGTGCGTACTGATTGACGGTTTTCTTGTCCAAGCCAAGAGCCGCGGCGATCATGCGATGGGAATCGCCCGCCCGCAGTCTGACATGAATCTGATACAAAAGTTCTACAGTCACCCTTCGGTACCCCATAGTTCCTCCGTTTCTGTTTGATACGGAGGATAGTGTACCCCACGGGATGCGGTCCGTTTATCCTGACCCTGCTGGTCCAATTATCGTGACCCTGGTTCAGAATTTCTGGTCCAATTATCATGACCCTCATGGGTTCAGGCTGGGGGAATATCGTGACCCTGGACAATGATCGTCAGCGCAGCTTCATATAGCGTTCGCATAAGGCTTCATAGAGGTCGTTCTGCTGGTCATCCGAGAGGGTTTGGAGGCCAAAACTCTATATCCTGGCAGTGGGATCAATGATACTGCGGGGCTGTACTACTTCCTGCCGGTAAATGCCGACGTTGAAAAACTGAAACGGACGGCAGTTCCCTATTCGGATATCAAGAATACCGTAGCATCTCTTGCAGGAAAGGTGGTGATGTTTGTCGATACCTGCCACTCGGGGAATGCCTTTGGAGGCAAGCGGGCAATCACGGACATCACGGGAGTAATCAATGAGCTATCGAGTGCCGAAAATGGTGTAGTCGTGTTTGCATCATCTACGGGAAAGCAGTATTCCCTTGAAGACCCTCAATGGGGGAATGGTGCCTTCACCAAGGCTCTGATAGAAGGGCTGGAAGGCGGGGCAGACTTCGTTGGCAAGGGCAAGATTACCATCAACATGCTGGATGCTTTCATTGCAGAGAAGGTAAAGGAACTCACGAATGGCAAGCAAACCCCGGTGACCGTAAAGCCACAGACAGTGCCGGATTTCCCTATTGCGGTGAAGTAACCAAAATCCCAAGGGCGGTTTCAATGTTTTGGCTTTGGATATTAATGAAGAGACGAAAATTAGCTATGCAAGCCCGTTGATTTGTTTTCTCATGTCGGTAATCCCGGCAACCGGGTAAATCGCTCGGTCTTTCTTGAAATACATCCTTTGCTCCCTTCTGGAAGCGAGGATACTCAAGTTTTCAAAAGCTGGCGGACGGGGTGAAATTGACGGTTACAAAGTAGCACTGTAAGCTTGGCTGTATGAGGTTTCGCTTTGCAAAGATCGAAAGACGCTGATTTGACTACCCGCTGCCATCCTCCCGGCCGGTCGTAAAATGAGCGCGAAAATCTGTTTTCCAGGGTGCTAATTGATGCATAACATTGGCTTAACCTTTAAATCCGCGCCTGAGCGCAGCGAAGGCTTGGCATGGTTTGTGCATTGTTGTTCTGCACAAACCATGCCAAAGGATTTATAAGGTTGAAGCATGTGTTAGGTTAATATTTCATTCAAATCATTAGAAGAAGTAATACTATAATTATTTTCTTTAAATGAAATTTTTATATGTCCGTCATTAGCTGTACTTAAGGAGTATCTTTTTTTACCTTCATGTATAATTCCTAAAGAAGCTACTCCATTTTGATAATTCTTATGTGTCTTGCCAGAGTTTTCTGCGTTATGTCTTTTATCAGAAATCACAATTATATCAGGTTTATTTTCTCCTAGATCATTAAATAAAAACTCTGGGTAACCTGATTCTAATCCATGATGTGGAGCTATTAATACTGTTAGTTTTTTCTTAAGTAAATGCTTAAGATTTGGCTGATCAGAAGTTTCTTTTGCCCAAGATTCTCCCTTTTCTATACTTTGCTTGATAGAATAGTCAGTAAACCTTTTCTCACATTTCCCATTATAAATAATTTCAAATGCTTCAGGAGTAATATCGCCAGGTATTAAAATTGAATAGCCATTATAATATAGATATAATACAAGACTTAAGGAATTCGAATAATTTTGATCATCATTTGGAAATAGATCTTCTGCTTGTTTACTAGTAATATAGTAGTATCCTATTTTTAAATTAATGTTTTCTTCGGAATAATTTATTAGTGTTGATAAGGGTAAGCATCTATTTCTATATAAGCTTTTATAATTCTCAATTTCATCTGCTGCTTCATCTGGATTATTTATCCTACTGAAATTAATAGCTTGACCTTTTTTATTTGAATCTTTATCATTCTGACATGTTACATAAAACGAATTCTCTCCAATAAAAAGTGTATTTTCATTAGTAAGATCGGATATATGATCTAAATGTGGATGTGATATTATACTTTGAGCAATTCTTTTGCTTCCAAAGGATGGCTCCGAGTAATCACTTAAATACTCCAATATATTACTATCTTTATATAGCTTAGTTGGCGAAAAATCTGCTGTAGAACCGAAGTCATATATGATTGAGTAGTTTTGCGGTGTTTTTATATATATCGAGAGTCCCCTCTCAACATTAAATACAATAACTTCTAAGTTACAACTTTTTGATATTCTCATAATTGCTCCTTATGTATGTTAATTTTACTATTTCTATCCTTAACTTTTAAGTACTTCGAAATCACTATTACTTGTATTGCATATAATAATATTCCAGCGCCAAATATTATAAATAGTTCATTACTATAGTAACTTATGAATAAACAAAATGAAATGCAATTAAATAAAATACATACATGAGCTAATAGTATCTGCGAACTGTAGCTATCCCAATATTCTGGTTTGTTTTTATCAGTATATATACTAACACTATTTAATATTTTCAAATCTTTAAACACATCACCTCTAATACAATTTATATATCTTGCCATTAATACAAAATATACTCTATTTTTTATAATTATTAATAAGAATATTGTACCTAATAATCCTAATATTATTAATCCCATCTTTATGTACGGAATTATACTAATTTTATTTATACCATCAATTCCAAATAGTGTAGCAATAGTCCCAAATACTGCAACATAGAAGGTTATTATAAATTTAATATACTCATTAATCTGGTTATCGTAGTATCGCATTTGTTCAAAACAATTATTATAATCTTCAATAAGAAGATCCAAATATTTATCCTGTAGCACAACTTCCTCCAGTAATCTTTATAAGTAATGATTGATTTTAATATTTACTAGCGCGAAGCGTCAACCTAACATATTCTACATCAGAAAACCTGGTAAGGGAAGAAAAAATCTAACGAGCGAAAGGCATCAGCGCGGTAAACCCTGCGCGAAAAGCGTTGAGCAGTTTTGAAGCGCTATAAGCTTTTTCTGCGTCATGCTGGATAGAGCCAGCATAAGTACGGTATGTCATGCTGATATGCCGACTTCGCGTGCCAGCCTGGCCCTATGGAATTTTCCTTCAGGGAGCTTCCTAATGCAATCAATGGCATTCGACAAGATCGCATTCAAGCACTATCTCTTGGCAAAATGCAATTTCAGCGAAAAGTAAGGCGAATGGACCTGCATATGGGTCGATAAATTTCTGCGCTGCTATCCGGACTGGAGCCAACACCGAGAGAAAGCCATTGCCGCATTTGTGGAGTATCTATCCAAATCCAAGCCTGCCAATATCATCAGCATGGCGCTCTGGTACGTGCAATTGTTCATTGCTTTTTGCGATGTCGGCCCGGCTGAAAAAGCGCAGCGTTTCGCAACTTGCTCAGAAGAAAATTCAGCCAGCTCGAATGCACACGTTATTTCGACCTCATCCTTGTCTGGGAACAATCCAATAGTACAGGACTTATCCCGTCTAATCTCCACGCGATTTTTCTAAGGAAATCTGACAATTTTTTTGGCCATTGCAGATTGATTTTTTTTAGGGAGTTTTAGCTTACATTACACACCAATTATGGTTGCCTCAGGTGTCGGTATGCATAAGCCCTTTAAAAAGGCTATTGGAAATTCTTCGAAAGTCCCTACTGCTTTAAGTATTGCCCGTTCAAAGAGCTTCCCGGGTTCTCCGGGCGCATCATAGTACGTTTTCACAAGATCAGAAAAAGCTTTCAGATTCATATTTTCCCCTTATGGATAATAGGTTATTGTGCGAATAGTAACCTTTTGCGGTTCAAGATAAATCTTTCCAAACTTTGAGACTTCTGTACTTTTTATTTGCTTTGTCCAATTCCCAAATTTATCGTATTCGTAGGTGTAGATATATTTATAGAATAGTGATCCGTCGGCATTATACTTGGTCTGTTCTGTCATGTTGCCTTTATCGTCGTAGGTGTAGATTTCTTTGCCGATTAGTGATTCAGCGGCATTGTACTTGGTCTGTTCTGTCATGTTGCCTTTATCGTCGTAGGTGTAGATTTCTTTCAAGAATAGTGATCCGTTGGCACTGTACCAGTCCTCTTCCGTCATGTTGCCCTTATCGTCGTAGGTGGAGATAGCTTTCTCGTCTAGCGATCCGTCGGCATTGTAATTGGCCCCTTCCGTCTTGTTGGCCCTGGCGTCGTAGGTGGAGATATATTTCCAGTTTAGCGATCCGTCGGCATTGTAATTGGTCCTTCCCGTCATATTGCCCTTATCGTCGTAGGTGGAGATATATTTCCAGCTTAGTGATCCATCGGCATGGTAGTAGGCCCCTTCCGTCTCGTTGCCCCTGGCGTCGTAGGTGAATATATATTTATAGATTAGCGGGCCGCTGGCATCATACTTGGCCTCTTCCGTCACATTGCCCCTATCGTCGTAAATGTAAGTTTTTTTGTCGGTTAGCTTATTTTTAACATATTCTCCGAACTTTAGGGTTAAGTCCCATGTTTCTTCTTCTATCATATATACTTTCCCTTGTAGACGCGATGATTTGAGATTCTGTGCTGAAGTAATTCCTAGTAGTGCGATCCCCAACAGCATCACGGCGACTAGCTTTTTCATAACTTCCTCCCCTTGAACGCTGATTTTACGGCATCCTTTATTTGTTTATGGCCGGCAGTTTATGGATAGCTTCTTAAAAAGTCTTCCACTTCTGTGGCGGTGTATCCATAGTCTGTCCGGGCAGCCCTTCGTGCAATTTCAAAGCACAGACGGTTCCGGCCGTCAAAGTTCTCTTCAACATAATCCTATTGTACAATCATTGACAAAGGCGGCGGGATCTTTTGCCAATCCGGCCGTTCATAGATGAAATGCGGCTTTACGATGCCGCTCATTTTATCTTGATACGGTGTCAAGCTGTTTTCGATAATGGCTGGCAATGTCGGGGCATGGGCGAATGACCCAACAAGGATATATCGTTTCATTCCTTTATGCTTGAAATAAAAGTGAAAACCAGCACTTGGATTTTTTGTATAGCATGGGAAAGAGCCAGCCTGGATGTTCTGCAAATAATCCGGCAAGGCAAGCCCTCGTTGGACAAAAAAAATAGAATGAGGCAAGACCGTTTCAGCCGTCTTCATGGCCCATGTCAATATCAATACACAATAAGTCGGCATCCCCCGGAATGAATCGGAATCGTTCAATCTTGACGGCTTGTGCCCATCCGGCTAAATCTCCTCGGCCTTCTCGAAGGGCGGTGATTTCAGCAAGGTCCTTTATAAAAGCTTTTCGGTAGTCTTCGCGCATAGCGATTAGCGCACCACTTTCATAGCTTACAATAATGGTTTTAGCTCTGATAATTCTTTTAATCGCTCTTTAGCTCGGGAAACAACATCAGCATTAAATGATTCAGGATACCGGACAATTACCGATTCGAAAGTTAAATCAGGCATTCCCATTTCTATCAGCACCTTATAGCCAGCTGGCTCTATTTTCCTATCAACCG
>Ga0078972_1017532_pt1 | contig 10250 bp, 2 predicted proteins | sample YelNatPaOPGAMG01_FD_67568 | JGI IMG/M metagenome (GOLD analysis project Ga0078972, IMG submission 67568) | Hot spring thermophilic microbial communities from Obsidian Pool, Yellowstone National Park, USA - OP-RAMG-01 (SPADES assembly) (version 2) | ecosystem: Environmental > Aquatic > Thermal...
AAATAAAATCAAAATAACTTTAGGTATTTTATTTATTTTCTCAACATGTATGTATTTACAAAATTTATATTCTCAGACAGATGTCTCTAATCCTTCAATTGACACTACACTTTTCTTACTTGAGCAGGAAAGAAAATTTGAAAAAGATATAGGTGACCACATTCAAAAAAACATTCTGGATAAGGTTTTTGGTGAAGGTAAATCATCAGTTATTGTTGATTTGGAACTCGGACTTGAATCAGAAAGAAGAATGGGAGAAAGAAAAGAAAGAACAGCAGAACAAAAGAGAAAACTTGGAGAAATTGAATATATATTACCAGGAATTCCAAATCCAAAAGCTGTTTCTCGTGAAATGTCTCCTGGTGAAGCAAAAGTAGAATCACAGCAGTCAGAAGCAACTTCAGTTACAACGAAACTCGTAATTAGAAGGCAGACAATTACCGTCATTTATGACTTTAAAATTCCACAGGAAAAAATTGATATAGTAAAAGATGCGATTGTTACTGCTCTAAAAATAAATACAAAAAGAGGTGACTCTCTGGTCTTGAAACCAGCAAAATTTACTTCGGATGTCTTTAGCACTTTTTGGGTCAATATTCTTAAGCCATCTTTTATTTTGCCACTAATTCTTACTCTGTTAATTTTATCATTTTTGTTTGGTCCTCTTGCTGGTTTTTTAAGAGAGTATGTCAGGACACTTAGAGAGAGAGGCGGTACTGAAATAAGTGTTGATTCAAAAATGGAAGGCGGTCAGCCAGGAGTAGGTGGCGCAGGTGCCGCAGCCGGCCTGGCAGAAGCAGAAATGCTTGAGAAAGAGAAAAGAGAAAAAGAAAAGGAAAAAGAGAAAGAAGAAAAATATCTTCCTTTCCAATATGTTGACGATGAAAATTTAAGAAGGTTAATCTATCTTATTTCAAAAGAGCCACCATCTACTATTGCTATTGTTATAAGTTATCTAAAACCCGAATATGTCAGAGAAGTTCTTGTAAGTTTACCAGAGAATCTTCAAGCAGAAGTTGCACTTGAACTTGCAACAGCAAGAGAAATTCCACAAGAAGAAGTTATGAGAATTGACAATGACATAAAACGAAAAATTGATTTTCTTGTGGGAGGTATAGATCAATTATTGAAAGTTATTGAAAAAATTGACAGACAAACAAGAGAAAATATTCTTGAATATCTTAAAAACGAAAAACCTGATCTTTATGAAAAAGTTAGAAAACATATATTCTTGTTTGAAGATATCCTGAACATTCCAGACCAGGCCTTGCAGGTTGTAATAAGAGAACTCAAAATAGAAAATATAGCCCGCGCTCTGAGAAATTCACCTCAGGAGATAGTGAATAAGTTTTTTAGCAATATGAGTGCTGGCGCTGTTTCTCTCGTAAAAGAAGAAATGGAATTTGGCAGACCTCTTACACCAGAACAGATTGAAGAAGAAAGAGATAATATTGTTGCTACTGTTAAAAAATTAGAAAGTGAAGGTAAAATTTTTATTCGTGAAAAACCAAGATTAGTTGTAGAAGGAGTCGAAGTTTCTGAAAGTTCAACTCAATTTGATGAATATTTTTCTTATGCGACCTCTCTTTATAACGAAGGCAAATATGAAGAGGCGATTCCATATTTTGAATACTGTTTACAGTTGGCTCCTAAAAATGCAGATGTATATCAGTATCTTGGGAACACTCTTTATGCACTTGGCAGGTATAATGAATCTTTAGTTTATTTTGAGAAAGCAGTTGAAATTAATCCAGAGAATCAGGAACTTAAAACTTTTGTAGAACAATTTAAGGCGTCTCTTGTGGGTCAACAGACATGAGACCTGAATTATGGCCCACATAAAGATGCTCTCAATATTCGTAACTAAAGGCTTTAACCTTGAAAAGAGATAAAGAGAAATTATTACAAACCCGACTGGAAGGAGGGTGCGACAAGATGGATTTGTTATCCAAACTAAAATTTCTTCAGAAAAAACTTTTTTATGAAAGAGAAAAGGGACTAAACACATTAAAAGAAAAAGATGAAGAAATATCTAAATTAAATATCCAGTTGGAGATGAGTGACAAAAAAATTAAAGAAGAGAAAATTAAAAAGGAGCAGGAATTAAAAGATATTCAAAAACAGATTAAAGACCAACTTGAAAAAGTAGAGAAAATGTTTGAAAAAAGAAAGGATGAAGGTGAAGAAACACTCTTGAGAAAAAAAGAAGAATTAGAGAAATTAAAAAGGAAAACCCTTGAGGAAGAATTGCAACTTCAGCAGCAATTTGAGCAGAAAAAATATGAGTTAGAAGAAGATAGAGATGCATTAAAAAGACAAATAAAACTACTTGAAGACAAAATTAAAGAAGAACAAAATGTGTATTCTGAAAAAGTAAAAGAAAAAGAAAATGAAATAATGAAACTGAAAACAGAGATTAAGTTTAAGGAAATAAATCACAAAACGGAGATGGAGAAATATAACATAGTGATTAAAGAATTGAAAGAAAGATTGTCACAGCAGTTTAAGGAACTCGAAAAAAAACATGAAGAACAAATGGAATTGCTGAGAAAAGAATATAGAGAAAAAGAGAATGAAATAATTTCCCTGAGGGCACAGGCGGAACAAAGAAAATCAAATTTACTCATCAATTTTGAGTCAGAAATAAGAAATCTTTCAACACAAAAAGAGAATCTTGAAAGAGAACTTGAGGTTTTTAAGAAGAATGTCTCAGAAATAGAGACAAAGTATCAAAGCGAATTACAGATGAAAGAAGAAGAAATCAATAAACTTAAGATTGATTTAATGTTAAAAGAAACACAGATAAAAACTGAAAAGGAAGCACAGCAAAAATCTATTAAAGATGAAATCTCTATAATTAAAGGACAAATAGACGAGGTTGAGGCGAAATTTCTTGAAGAAAGAGAGAATTATTTGAAATTACTCAAGTTAAAGGAAGAAGAATTAAAAGCAACAAGAATTGAAACGGAAAATAAAATAAAAGAATTAAATGATGATTTTATCAAGAAACAAAACGAGTTAGTAAATAAAAAACAGGAAGTAGAGAAAAGTATAAAAAAATTACAGGAAGAATTGTTAGAAAAAGAGAATGAATTTAAACTCAAGATAAAAGAAAAAGATAATGAGATTCAATTAATCAAAGACAAGTGGAACAAGAAAATTGAAGATTTAAAAATTGATTTTGAAAAGGAAAGAGCACTTCTTGAGTTAGAGAAACAAAATAAGGAAAAAGAATTTAATGAACTATCCAAAAAGTTTGACCAGGAAAGGATTGATTATGAGAATAAAATTAGGGAATTAGAAAAAGAAATAGAATTTGAAAAACAAAACTTATTATTGAAGGAAGAAGCAAACAAAAAAGAAATAGTTAATTTCGAAGAAGAATTTTATAAAAAAGAGATTTTGCCGCTTGAAGAAAAAATTTCTGCTTTAAACAGTCAGATTAAAGAAATACAAATTTCATACCGCCAGGAACTTTTAAATAAGGAAAATTTAATTAAAAAATGCGAAGAAGAATTAGTCCAACAAGAACAGAAGTTAAGAGCGGAGCACGAAAATAAGAAACTTTTGATATTACAAGAGAAGGACCGGTTAAATAAAAAGATAGAAGAACTTAAGTCCCAGATTGAGCAATACTCTGTTTCCTGCGGTGAAAAAATTAAACAGAGAGAAACAGAAATTGAGAATTTGAAGTTAGAAATTGAAAATAAGAAGAAAGAATTTCAAATAGCCAAGCAGGAAAGAATATTAAAATTCCAGGAAGAAAAGAAGGCCTTAAGAGTAGAAATAAATAAATTAGAGAAGTTATTAGAACAAGAGAGCGAAAAATACAATAATCTTTTGAAAGAGACCGAAGAAGGAAAGTTAAAACTGGAAAATAAATTGGCAGAACAGGAAAAAGAACATAATCGAAAAATGGCAGAATTAGAAAATGAATGGTTGTTAGAAAAACAGAATCTTGAAAACCAGATAAGTTTGCTGACTGAGAAACAAAAAGAAGAATTTGATAAATGGCAAGAAGAAATAAACAAAAGAGAACTTATGTTTGAGCAATTGCAGAAAAATTATTCTATTGAGAAAGAAAAAATGGAAATCGCACTTAGACAAGTAATTCAGGATATAGAAGAACAACAGAGGCCATTATTGGATAGAAGGTCTGAACTTAATGAAGAAATTAAAAGAATAGAAGCAGACATACAAAGGGCTACTTCAGAACACCTTAAAGAAGTATCAAAAATCCAGAATAAAATCTTTGAATTTAAAGAACTCGAAAAAGAGTTGATAAAAAATAAAAAAGAAGAAATAGCAAAAGAAAGACAAAAATATGAATCAAACCTGGCATCTTTGGAGAAAGAAATTGAAAAGATAAAAGAAAAGTCAGAGAAAACTATATTAGAAAAAGAGAATAAGATAAAACAACAGGATAGGAATTTCAAAGAAGAAATTCAAAGATTGAAATTACAACAGATATCAGCACAACAAAACTGGGCAGAAAAGAAAGAGAGTTTATTAAAAGATATCTCCGAATTAGAAAACAGATATAAAAACCTGCAAGTTGATTTTTCAAAATTTCTTTCTTCTAAAGAGAAAGAATTGATGGAATTAAATGAAAAATTGTCTCAGTGTGACTCAAAACTTGAGTATAGAAAACAAAGATTGGATTTTGCGCTTAATAGGTTTTTACAAAAGTTGAAAAGCAGAATTGAAGAAAAGAAGGAAGAACTGAAGAAAATAAAGATAAAATGCGAAGAAGACATAAAAATTAAAGAGAAAGAATGTGAGGACATTAAAAAACGACAGGAAAAAGAGTTACAGGAACTTGTTGAGCAGATTGAGTCAGAATCAAAAATATATTTAGAAGAAGAAAACCAACTTAAGAAACAAAAAACAGACCTGGAGGATAGAATAAAAGAAATAGAATCAAGAGCAAGAGATGAAATCAGACTTAAAGAAAAAGATATAATTGAACTCAAACGGGCGCTTTCTGAAAAGGAGAAAATATGGATTAAAGAAAGAAACCGTATTAAGGAACAGATATTAAAGGAAAAAGAGTTATTGACACACTCTTTTGAAACATTGAAAAACCAAATTCTGATTGAGCAAAAAAATGCACAGGAAGTTTTGGATGAAAAAGAAAGAGAATTGGCCGAGTTAAAAAATAAACATCAGAATGACTATATGGACCTAATAAATTCACAGAAAAAACAAAGGGACACATTTATTGAAACAAAAAACAAACTTGAAGAAGAAATTGAAAATCTGAAGAAAAAATATGAAGGAATAAAAACCATCTGGCAGGAAACAGTTAATTCTAAAGAAAAAGAATTAAAAGACCTGACTGCCCTATTAGAGGTTCGTTCGTCAGAAATAAATTCAGAATTAGAAAGACACTATTCAGAATACGAGTCAGAAAAGAAAATTTTGCAGGAGCAGGTCACCAAACTCGAGGAGGAACTGAATAAGGAAAGAGAAAAATTTGCTAAGCAACTTAGAGAAAAAGAAAAAGAAATTATAAGAATTGATGAAGAAGGTAAACAAAAGTTAGAAAAACTTATTTCAGATTATCAAGAGGAAGAAAAGAAACAAAAACAACAGAAGGAACTGCTTCTTAAGGATTATAACGAGTTAAATAAAAAATGTGAAAAAGAACGTGAATATTGGGAAAAAACTTTAAGAGAAATTACTTCTGAAATAGATAAAGTTAAACTATCTATTGCAATAAAAAATTCAGAGTTCGATTCAGAACGTAACAAAATCGCTTACGAGAAAAAGAAATTAAAAATGGACTTTGAAACAAAAATCAATGAGTTAAAGAATAGATTTGAGGAAGAAAAAGAAAATTGGATTAATAGAATTTCTGCAAAAGATGAAGAAATAAATGTTTTAAGAACAAGAATTGCTGCTCGCGAAGAAAGAATTAAACTTGAATTTGAAAGAAGAGAGAGCGAATTGAAGGCAATTATTGCTGAATTAGAAAAAGATATTCAGAATGCGAGATTTCAATATGGAAAAGATAAAAATAATTTAGAAGAAGAAATATCTCAAAAAAAGAGTTTACTTGAGCAATTGAAGTTAGAATTTGAAAATATGCAAAAAAATTGGGAAGAAGAGAGAAAGAATATTCTTGAAAAAAGAAAATTTGAAATACAGAAATTTGAACAGGATTTGAATAACATTGAGGAAGATGTAAAACTTGAATTAAAAAAGTTAGAGGATTTGTTTGAGAAAAAAGAAAAATATATCGAGAAATTAAAAGAGGAGATATCTATCAAGGATACCGAATTAAAAACAGAAGCAATTAAAACGCAAAATATAATATCTGAATTTAGAAGTAAATCTGGTGGATTATTTGTAAAATTGGACAAAGAGAAAAAACCCGATGTGGAAGAATTGATTCAAAAAGGGAAAAAATTTTTTGATGAGAAAGAATATAGAGAAGCAATAAATGTTTTTGGTTATATAGTGACGATTGAACCAAATTTAGTTGTTGCATATGAATATCTTGCCATGATTTATAAAAATCTTGGACTGATGAGCGAAGCAGTTAAATATGCAGAAAAGGTCTTAGAACTCGACCCGAATAACATAAGGGCAAAAAGAATTATTAGTAAGTCAAGGATTTAGCCTTGAAAAGAATGTATACGGAAATTAACACTAAAAATGTCATAAGTAAGAAGGCAACGAAGTTGCCTGTAAGGGTGTCCGCCAAAAGGACTGGCGGACAAGTCCGCCGATATGTGTGGCGGGCAAGCCCGCCGATGTGTGTGGCGGGCAAGCAACCGCTACAATATATGGTTAGTGTAATCGCTATCGCCTGAATGTAGCGGCGCGCCCATGGCGCGCTAATATAATGTAGTCGCACGCTCTTAGCGTGCTAAAATGTAGCGGCGGAAATGACTGGCGGACAAGTCCGCCAATGTGTGTGGCGGGCAAGGTCCGCCGATGTGTGTGGCGGACAAGCGACAAATAGGAGGAAACAATGGATCAAAAAGACAAAAAACTTCCACCACCATTGCCAAAACAGGATAAAAAACAGAAACCATCTATACCTGTTCCACCCCCACAGGTTTCAGGGGAAACAAAACCACCTGCTCCAGTTCAACAGGCGCCTGTATTTTCTTCCGGGACTGTCAAACAACCTTTCCCTACAATCCCGACTGTCCCGGCACAACCTTCACCCGCAGGAAGCGACTATATCATAAAACAACTTGAAATGCAGGTGCAAGAACTTCAGAGACAACTAATGGAAGAAAGAGAAAAACTTCTGCTTCAGACAGTAAAATCAAAAGAAGAAGAAGCCCTTGCTGCAAAAGTTGAGGACTCAATAAAGGATATTCAGGAAAAACTTCGCAGAGAAAAAAGAGAAAGAGAACTTGAAGAACAACTTTCAAAGGCAGAAGCACAAATCAAAGAATTAGAAAAGCGTCTTTCAGACGAGCGGGAGACATGGGTTCAAACACTAAAAACACAACTTGCACAGAGAGACCTTCAGGAAAAAGATATTGAGCAGACATTTGAAAACAAAATAAGAGATATTGAAAGAAGATACCAAGAAGAAAAGAACAACTGGATTCAATCTCTTAAAACAAAAGACGAGGAAATTTCAAAACTTAAAAATTATCTGTCTGTTAAAGAAGACGAATTGAATAGAATCTGGGAGAAAAAAATATACGCAGTTGAATCTGAAAGGATGAAAGATAAAGATGAAATCAGAACACTCAGAGAAGTTTTACAAACAAAAGAAAAAGAAGTAATTGCTTTAAAATCAGAAATGGCTCTTTTAAATTCCGAAATCCTTCAGGAAAGAGAAAGATTTGAAAAATATCATAAATATGTTGAAAAATTAAAACAGGATATATCAGAGTATCAACAGAAATTAAATCAAAAAGACAAGGAATATTATCTCTTAAAGACACATGTTGGACTGCTTCAAACTAAATCAAAATCCGAACAGGAAAAACTTACAAAAGAGATAGAACTACTCAAAGAAGAACTTTCGAAATCTCGTCAGGAATTACAACTTTTACAACAGACATATTCTGCTAAGGAAACCGAATTAAAAAATCAGTTAGAAAGAGGATTACAGGAAATAAGAGATACTAAACAGTTTTATGAGGAAAAACTCCAACAAAAAGATGCACAGATATATTCTATTCAGCAAGATTTTGAAGGCAAGATGAAATATAAGGATGAGATTATAGAAAAACTTCAGAAGGATATTTCTTCTTTGACTTCACAATTTGAAAACAAAATACTTGAAAAAGATAAAGAGATCAAAAATTTAACTGAAAGAGAAAAAGAAATCGCAGTTAAACAGGTGGAATATCAAAACAAAATTGACTCTCTTGTAAACAATTTAGCACAAAAAGATTTATTGATAAGCGACTTAAGAACTCAATTAGAGAATTATAAAAATGAACTATCTCAACTTAGACAAGATTTGGACAACAAAAAAGACCAGATTGCCAGTGTCTTGTTAGAGAAAGAGTTAGTTCAGAAAGAACTGGATATCAATAAAGAAAAACTAAGAGAAAAGGAATTGCAAATTGAGAATTTGAAGTCAAAATTTTTAGATGAAAACAGAAAACTTCTTGAAGAGAACGAACATTTGAAGTTTGAATTGGCAAAAGCAAAAGAACAGAACAAAGAAAAAGAACTTACAATTTCAGAATTGAAAGAAAAATTGAAAGATGTTGATAGAGAAATTTCAGAACGGCTCGCTTTTGAAGAAAAAGAATTTAAAAGGAGAATTTCGCACCTGGAAGAAACAAATAAAGAACTTTACAATCAAATTGTAGAAAGGGATAGGACAATTCAAGGTTTAATGAACCAGCAGGAAAACATTAAAAAAGAAAACAGAGAAAAAATATCTCAATTGGAAAATGAATTGATATCTCAGAGAGATAATTTTCTTAAGGTTATCAATGACAAAGAAAAAGAATTAAAGAACATGTTAGAAGGAAAAGAAAAAGATAATCTTAGAATTAGTTCTTTATTGGAAGAAATAGAATCACTTAGAAGGGAAAACAAAAGAATCCTGGACGAGAATGAAATTAAAATTCAACAGATAAAGAACCAGGCAAAAGAAGAAGTGAATTCAATTCAGAGCAGTTTTTCTGAAATAAAAGCAAAACTTGAAGAAAATATATCTTCCCTTAGGGGCCAACTCAATGAAAAAGAGGCAAGAATAAGAGAAATCGTTAAAGAAGTTCAAGTTTTGACAGAAAAAATTACTACTGAAAGAAATAATCATGAAAAACAGATTGCAGAACTTAATAAAAATTGGGAAAATAAAGTTGTTTTTATGACGGAAAAAATTCATTCCTTAGAGTCACAGTTAAATGAACAAAAAAAGAAGTATTTAAACGACATGGCGGAAAAAGAGAGATTCTGGAAAGAAAAAATTTCTCAGAAAGAAAAAGAATTAGAAAAAATAGTAGAAAAACTTGACTACAAATGGAAAGAATTTCATTCGAGATTTATTGATGACCACAAATTACTTGAGGAAAAACTTGCCCAGAGAGAGAAAGAGATTTCCGAGTTAAAGAAAAAACTTGAAGAAACTACTGTTGCGCCAGAGGTCTCAGAAGGAGTTTTAACTGGTGAAATTGAGAATAAGGTTAAAAAATCTAATTTTATTTCAGGTCTTTTTAAGTCATTTTGGGACTGGTTAAATAAACCAGTAATTCACATTTAAAGTCAAAGGTGAGAGTTTGGGTTTGAAAAAAAAGCTATTTCTATTTTTTATCGTTGGGTTTGTTTTTGGAAAAATTTCTTATTCAGAGCCAGCACCTGTTACTGACTTAAGTGTAAGTTCTGGCTGGAGGAGAGTTACACTTACCTGGTCTGCACCTTATGATAATTCTGCAAGCACAACACCGGCAATTTATGAGATAAGATGTTCAACTTATTCAATTTTAACTTCAACTGATGACTGGACAAATAAAACATCTTCTGGCTGGCCTTATAGGATAAGATTTTCAACTCAGACGATGCCCGGTGCTTTAGAAACATTTATAATTACAGGGCTTACAAATGGTAAAACATATTTCTTTGCAATAAGAAGTTCAACTGATACAAACGCAGGAGAATCAGATTACAATATTGGCTGGTCAAGTATGGATATAACTAGTCCTGAGCCATTTGGTCAGCCGGTGAACAATGTCCCAGGAAATGTCACAGGTCACTCAATTTTACCACCAGTTTCAGGAAAAATTGTTGGTGTTTCAACGCCAACCTTTTCTTGGGAC
>Ga0078972_1017534_pt1 | contig 10249 bp, 13 predicted proteins | sample YelNatPaOPGAMG01_FD_67568 | JGI IMG/M metagenome (GOLD analysis project Ga0078972, IMG submission 67568) | Hot spring thermophilic microbial communities from Obsidian Pool, Yellowstone National Park, USA - OP-RAMG-01 (SPADES assembly) (version 2) | ecosystem: Environmental > Aquatic > Thermal...
GCTAGAACAAAGCCAATAAATCTAGCAAACATAAAAATTTCTGGAAAAGGGAATCTGCTTGATGAAGGTGTAAGGGAATTATGCACGGTTGTAGCTATAAAGATAAAAAACATGAATGAGATTATGAATGATAATGCTGCGATGGGTGCGATTGAAAATGTAATGATGAAGGCGAGAGAAAGAAATGGAAAAACCTATTCAAATGAGAACAGCAAGACGATCGTGTTTTCGCCTGCGTTCACTAAGAATGAAGAAAAAAATAGTTTTATTGGCGTAATGGCTGCGAAGGAATTTGAAAATATACTGAAGAGTTATAACGAGGGCGCGAAAATCCCGATAAAGTTTGGCATAGGTGTTAATGTTGGCGAGATGATAAGAGGTGTTGAAGGCGATAAAGTTAAGTTTGTTCCCATAGGAAATACTTTAGTGAATGCAAGAGAGATTGCCGAGAGAGTTATGCAAGAAGTCGGTATCTCAGGAAATGCGCATAGAAAATTACTCGGAAAAATTAAGGCAGAGAAAATAGAGGGAGATAATTTCTGGAGAGTTAATAAGGTAGTTGAGAGAGAAAACAATTCAGAATTCATAAACAGGTTTCTTGATAGGCAGAGAAAAGAAGCAAGAGATGCTGCGATCAGAGAAAAGAGAATGAGTTTTAGCGGAAATAAATGATTATTGATTTATGCCTGAAAGTTATTGATGTTTAAAGAATAATTTATATAGAGAAAAGACAAGATAATTATGAGGCGAAGATGATAAAGCTAATAATTTTTGATTTTGATGGGACAATTGTTGATACAAAAACGATTTATTATAGTGTTATGAACAAACACTTAAACCCTCTTGGAATAAATAAGAGGGAAATTAACAAAGCGATTAGCATGGGCATGAATGTTGCTAACACTCTGAAAAAGATGATCCCTTCTTTTTTTTATTCGTGGTGGTTGAAAAGAAAGATAATGAAAGATGTTATAAAAGAGGTAAGTAATGTCAAGAAGTGCAAGGATATTGGCATTATCAGAACAATCAGAACAAAAAAAGTGCTAATTTCTAATTCTTACTCTGATTTTGTTATGCCCATATTGAAGCATTTGAAAATAGAAAGATATTTTGATGAGGTTTATTGTGCAGACGATTTCAAGGACAAGGAAGATTTTATCAAAAAATATCTTAAGGTTGAGGGGATATTGCCAAACAGATGTATTTATGTTGGAGATAGAGTTGCGGATATAGAACTTTCAAAAAAAGTCGGGTGTTATAGTATAATTATAGCTGGAAAATGCGCATGGGATGCAATAAGCGAGATAAAGAAGAACAAGCCTGATTTTATTATTCATGATTTTAATGAGATAAAAAGAATTTTAAGAATGTTTAATTCTGAATAGATAAAATTGTAATGAATTTCAAAAAGGTTTAAAAACCGATTAAAGATGACGATTTTATGATTGAGATAGAAATAGAAGTGTGCGGTAGTAACATCAGAGAGATTAGAAGAAGCGCGAGAGCAGAATTCAAGAAACTGTTTGGTTCTAAAAAGAGCGAGCAAAGAGCATTTAATCTTGCATTAGAAACAATGGAGGAAGTTTATGAAAACAATCCTGAACAATTAAGAAGAAGAATTGGAGAAGTTTTGATAGAAGGTTATGAAAAAGCACGGGATTTAACTAGATATTTTTCAGCTTTGGTGATTGCAGAAGGGAAAAGCGAGCTTTCATTAGAAGAGATTATTAAAATTATCAGGGTTGTTCCATTAAGAGTAGGAAAACCACTTTATCATTTTTCAAATAAACAGCATGAAATAGGGTATGAAGGGCATAAAGGAATGTGTTTCACAAAATCAAGAGATTTTAGGGATGTTGTAGCAAATATAAACCTTGAAGATAAGATTTATTGCCATACATGTCTAATCAAAAGACCAGAGTGGTTGTTTGACCATGATGCACAAACACTCTATGAAAATAAAGTTCCTCCTAGTGAGATTATTAACATATTTTTGCTTGATACAGAACGCAGAAGGAGTGACAGATGGTTTGAAGCTAAGAGAAAAGGAGCAATTGTAGTGTATTCTGTTGAAGAACTAAAAAGTAGCAATTGGTATTCTATTGAAAAACTAAAGAGATAGTGGGAGAGATTTACATTTGTTTTAGCTTTTCTATTCTTGCGTCTATTGGGGGATGAGTTGAGAATAAACCTTGAATTTTTTTCTTGAAAGGATCTGAAATAAATAATGGGGCAATAGCAGGAGAATAACGTTTAGATTCTCGACTGATTTCCTCTGTGCTTAGATGCTCTCTCTTTATTTTTTCAAGCGCTGAAACCAATCCTGGAGAGTATCTTGTAAATTTAACAGCAGAAGCATCTGCAGAGAATTCTCTTTTTCTTGATATTGCCAATGAAACGAGCTGGGCTGCTATAGGAGCAAGGATTGATATAATTATTGCTATCAAAAAGATTAGAATGTTCTTATTGTCTCTATCCTTATATGAAGAGAACCATAAATTTCTCAGAAACATCTGAGAGATGATTGAAATCATCCCTATTAGGACTGCTGTTAGGGTCATGAAACGGATATCATAGTTTGCTATATGAGACATTTCATGGGCAATAACTCCTTCAAGCTCTTGTTTGTTTAGCTTTTTTAGCGCCCCTGTTGTTATGCAAATGACTGCATTTTTTGGATTTCTCCCGGATGCGAAAGCATTTATTTCTTCTGATTCCATAACATAAAGTTTTGGCATTGGTAATCCTGATGCTAGCGACATGTTTTCAACTGCATTGAAGAAAGAGCGATGTTCAATCGGAGAAGCGGGCCTTGCTCTTACAGATGCCAAAGCAATCTTATGGGAATTATAATAGCTTATAAGAACATATGACAAAGAAAAAACAATTGAGATTATCATAATGAAAAAGAAATAGCTTGGATCAAAGGCAAAGGAAATTGCATAACCGAGAAGGATAAAGAAAATGAAAATAATGCCGATTAACAGGAATGATTTTATCTTATTCCTTGTTATTTCATCTTCAAATGACAATCTTTCTTGCATTTTATAAAGAATAGTGGCGTTTATTTAAATGATTTGCTTTTAACGGCTCTGTTGAAAAAGTTCTCAAGATAAAGATTAGTTTACCTCAAGAAGATGGTATCTTTTGAAATAACCCTATAAAAAAGATATCTAAACTTGTTAAAAAACTTGAGAAAATGCTCAAACAATTAAATTGCAGGGAATATTTGCACCATTTTGGTCCAAAGAAGTATAAATTAAAGCATCATTTGTTTGCCTTATTGCAATGGATGTGTTTTGGATATCTTCTTAGTGTGAAAATTTTTTCTTCTAAAAGATAATTTTCTGCAAACTTTAAGTCTTCTATTAATTCTCTGACAGAGGGATATCTGTTATCAGCTTCATAACTGGAATCAGGCTCTAATGAGAGCATCTTCTTAATAGGATTTGTTATTGGCCATAATTCTTTACCGAGGTCTATATTCAGCGGTAGTTCTTTGAAACGATAAATCCCTCGCGTGAAACTAACATCAAATGGGAATTCATTGAAAAGAAGGCGATAGGCAATAACCCCAAATGAAAAAATATCCCATCTATGATCAATTTTTTCTGACTTAAACCTATCAGGGCATAAATATTCTGGGGTTCCGACAATATTATCTTTTTTGTTTTCAGCATTTATTGGCAGCGCGCCCCCGAAATCAGTAAGTTTAGGTCTGCCTTTAATAACAAGAAAATTCCTTCCCCTCAAAGTTTCTTGCTCTCTTTTTGCGCTATCTTCAAAAATAATGTTTTCTGGCTTTATATCACAATGAACATATCCTAATGAATGAACCTCTCCTATTGAGTGGGCTATATTTCTTAGCAAACGCATTTTTTCTGGAAGAGAGTAAAGTTCGCTTTCAGACACAATAGATTCTAAGCTTACATCTTTGCTACCTTTTTCTAAAAGAGCAAACATCAAATTTCCGGAAAAGAAAAAGTCATATACTCTTATTACTGCATCTGTATGCGATGAGACCTTTTCTTGAGTAGAAATGTCTTTTTCAAAAACATCCTTTATATCCTTTATTGAGTGTCTGGCTTGGTCTGTTGTTGGAGGGCACATTAATTTAATAGCTGTTGGCTTTCCCCTTAAAAAGTTTCCGTCATAGACTATTGAAAATCCGCCCCTGCCTAGTGGCTCGTTATTCAAATCTGCTTCTACACCCACCGCATACAATAGTTCTTGTAACTCTTTGAAATTCATTTTAGGAAAGTAATAAAAAAACAGCGTTTTTAAATTTTATTGAATGATTGAGGGGTTGTTAGTGGGCGAGTAATCTTAGGATAAAGAGAATAAATATTCCTGCGAGAAAAGTTAAAAAGATGAATAGGAAGTGAGCAAATGAATTTTCTTTTCGTATTTCGGGGATTAAATCAGAAGCAGCAACATAAATGAATCCGCCTGCAGCTATCGGCAATAAAAATGATATTGCTTTCGTTGTTAGTTCTGAAAGATAAAATCCTGCAAATCCTCCAAGAACAGCGGTTAATGCTATTATAAAGTTAATTATGAGGGCTTTCATTTTTTTGTATCCCCCATAAACCAAGATGCCAAAGTCTCCTATTTCTTGAGGAATTTCGTGGATAGCGACTGCGAGAGTTGTTGCTATGCCGAGAGGAATAGATACAACAAAACTCGCGGCAATTATTAAGCCATCAATAAAATTATGAATTGCCTCTCCTACAAGGCTCATATATGCAAATGAGTGAATTTTTGGCTTCTTTTTTAAACTGCAATGATGCCAGTCAAGAACCTTTTCAATAAAAAAGAAAAATGCAAATCCAAGGAGAACATATAAAAAAACGAGGTTCTCGGATTTTTCAATTGCCTCTGGGATGAGGTGCAAAAAAGCTCCTCCCATCAATGCTCCTGCTGATAGCGCCACTAAAAATAGAATGATTCTCTCAAATAAATCTTTCTTTAACAATAAGAAAAACGCGCCAACAAACGCGATCGTGCTAACTAGAAATGTGCTCAGGATTATAAAAAATAACACCCCCATTTTGTTTTATTTAAAATGTGCAGCAGTTTATTAAGATTGCTGTTTTAATAGAGAATTAATAAGATATTTTGATTAATATGGGCGAGGTGCTCCTTCAAGAGGAAATAATGTAAATCTTGTTTCTTCTTTTTTAAAACGCCCTGTTTCTTTGTTAAGAGAATATCTCTTCTCAGTTCTATCTGGCTTGACTCTATCTTCAAATGGAATTGAATTTCCGGCTTCTACAAGAGATTCGTAAGCGCTGTTTTCCAAATTTTTGTCGTTTCCCATAATAGTAACAAAAAAGAGCATTTTTTAAAGGTTTCTGTTTTTGATTTTAAGGCAATTAGTCATATGCAGAAGAGAGAACTAAAATTCTATTTTGGGAGGGGATTTTTCCGCAGGGCTTATTTTGAGAAATTCCTTTTGCTTCTTGTTATAGATTCTTGCAAATAGCAAGCCGGGGAAGGTTGTGCAGGAATTGTTGTAAACAAGAATTGCGTCATTATAATATTGCCTTGCATAAGCAATTTTGTCTTCTATTGCCGATAGTTCTTGCTGAAGATGAAGGAAATTCTCATTTGCTTTTAAATTTGGATAGCTTTCTGCTAATGCAAAAATTGATTTGAGGGCTGATTGCAATTTATCACCTGCTTTTACTCTTGAAGACAGGTCTTTTGCAGCAAGAAGGGATTTTCTTGCATTTGTAACCTCTGTTATTAGGCTTTTCTCGTGCTTGGCATATCCTTTTACTATATTTATGAGATTAGGAACTAAATCTGCTCTTTTCTTTAATTGAACATCAATCTGAGAAAGAGAGTTTTCAATCCTGTTTGATAGAACAACGAAACGATTAAAATAATAGACAAAAATTAATGCGATTAATAGAACAAGAGCTAATAATGACCAAACTAAAAATGCCATAAATGCAAATAATAAAAGAGGTTTATAAGTGTTTTGATAGAAGAATTTATAAAAGATTTTTATTTTATTAATAGATGAAGGCAACTAAATGGATAAAAATCGGGGTTATTGCAGCTATTGTGATTGTGCTGATAGTGGCTGCTTATTCTGCAAAAGAGAGGAGTGTCAGTGGCTGTGCTATAGATGAGAATAATATTGATGAATTTGCAAAATATTTGACAAGCAAAGGAATAAAAATGTATGGCTCTGCTTTTTGTCCGCATTGCGCTAAACAGAAAGAAATTTTTGGAGAGTCATTCAAGTATATTGACTATGTTGAGTGCACAGAGAATGCTGATTTATGCAGGGATTTAATCGGTGTTCCTGCATGGAAAATTAACGGGAAAATTTATTATGGAACAAAAAGCTTAAGTGAGTTAAAGAGTTTGTTATGCTAAGATGAACAAAAACATAATTTATTTGGATAATGCTGCAACTACAAGAGTTGACAAGGAAGTTGTAGATGAGATGAAAAAATATCTTGTTGATGAGTTTGGAAATCCATCTTCGCTGCACGAAATGGGAGAGAGGGCAAGAAAAGCGATTGATTCTGCAAGAGAAAAAATTGCAAAAAAGATAAATGCAAAAACAGGCGAGGTTTATTTCACTTCTGGCGGAACAGAGGCAAATAATATTGCAATACAAGGAGTGGCTCTTGCAAATGAAAACAAAAAAAGAAACAAGATAATAACAAGCAAGATTGAGCATGCTTCTGTGTCCAATACTTGCAATTATCTAAAATCGCTTGGATATGAAATAGTTGAGATAGCGGTTGATAAAGGAGGGATTATTAATTTAGATGCATTGAAAAAAGAGATTGATGATAGAACCCTGTTAGTTTCAATTATGCATGTCAATAATGAAATAGGAACAATACAGCCAATAAAAGAAATCGGAAAGCTTTGCAAAGAAAAAGGGGTTTTATTCCATAGCGACGCTGTGCAATCATTTGGAAAAATAGACATTGATGTTAAAGATATGAATATTGATTTATTGTCTGCTTCGGGACATAAGATAAATGGGCCAAAAGGAATAGGTTTTATTTTTGTTAGGGAGGGAGTTAGGATAAAACCTCTTGTTTATGGAGGACAACAAGAGAAAGGTTTGAGGAGCGGGACAGAGAACACGGCAGGAATAATGGGATTCGCAAAAGCTCTTGAGATTACAGAATGTTTAGATAAAGAGAAAATAAGAAAATTAAGAGATAGGTTGATTGAGGGTTTGGAAAAAATCGGCGGGAAAATAAACGGCTCAAAAGAAAAAAGGATTTATAACAATGTTAGCGTAAGATTTGATGGGATAGATGCAGAGATGATGGTATTGTATTTATCAGGAGAAGGAATAATGGTTTCTACAGGAAGCGCGTGCGAGAGCAAAAAGAAAGAAGAAAGCAGGGTTCTAAGGGCAATTGGTTTGAACGAGAAAGAAAGCAGAGGAAGCATAAGAATTGTGCTTGGCAAGGAGACAACTAACAAAGATATTGAGTATGCATTAAGAAAAATTGAAGAAGGTGTAAAAAGATTAAGGTAGGCAACTTCAAATAAAATTGAAGCTATCAATGGGTTTAAATAGTTCCTGTTTTTAGAAAGAATATGAAAACGCAAATCAAAATAACATTAATAGTGGTGTTTGCAGCATTGATTATCGCTGCGGGAATAGGTTATTTGTATCTAAGAACAATAACTCCTGAGAACACAATAAGTGTAAATGGGGAAGCGACAATAAAAGCGAAGCCAGATATAGTTAGCATTTATTTTAATGTTGAAACAAAAGGGAATAGCGCACAAGAGGCAAAAGACAGAAATTCAGAAATTAGTGACAAAATCATTTCTGACTTAATCAAAAAAGGATTAGAGAAAAACGAAATTGCGACTGAAAATTATAATATTTATGAAGATTATGTTTGGGAAAACAACAAGCAGAAATTTCTTGGATATAAGGCATCACAAACAATAAAAGTGACTCTTGACAGCCAAAAAATGAACAAGGCTGGAGAAGTTATTGATGTCGGAGTTGATGATGGCGCCCTATTAAATTACATTAATTTTGAATTAAGCAAGGAAAAAGAGAATTCATATAAAGCATTGGCATTGAAGCAAGCAAGTGAAGATGCGAAGATAAAAGCAGAGTCTATCGCTTCTGGAGTCGAAAAGAAAGTCCGCGACATAAAAACAATATCTGCCCTTGAATTCAATTATTATCCGTGGAGGGTTTATGAATCTACGGGAAGTGTTGATATATCTATGGCTAAAAAAGCTGTAACAAACATAGAAGCAGGCGATAAAGAGATAAATGCCAGAGTGAATATTGTTTTTGTGATAGATTAATTATGGAAAAATATCTTATTGTTTCACTTGATGATAGAAAAGCAAAAGTGCTCGGGGAAGTGATTTCTAATCCGTCATGCAAGAAGATTATTGAATTATTAGCTGATAAGGAGATGAGCGCAAGCGAAATTTCATCTGAATTAAAGATGCCATTGAATAGCATTGCATATAATCTTGACAAGCTCGTTAGTGCAGGAGTAGTAGAAAAAATTAAGGGCTTTTTATGGAGCATCAAAGGGAAAAAAATAGAAAGATACAGAGTTGCAAACAAGGCGATTGTTATCTCTCCAAAAAAAACAGGAATATATTCAAAATTGAAAGGAGTTGTGCCGAGTATAGTTGTTTCTGGCTTGGCAAGCGCAGCTATTGCAGCATATTACAAAATGCAATTTGAAGTTCAGAGCGTTAGTGAGAAATCAATTGCAGCGCCGATGTTAAAAGCTATGCCCTCTGTTGCAGAATCAACAGCAATAAATATTCAAATACATCCGTGGTTTTGGTTCGCATTTGGGTGTTTGACTGCAATAGTTGTTTTCTTGGCGTGGAATTGGAAAAAATTATAATTTGTTTAAATAAGCTCTAAATATTCTTCATCAATCGGAGCATATGCAAAGATATTGCCTTTTTTATCAAGAATTTTAACATGATATTTTCCATTCGGCAGAATTATGTTAATCTCTCCTTCCATCCCTCTCACAATCGGAATTTTATTTGAATCATCTTCAACATATTCCACATATTCCGGATTTACATCTATGAGAATCCTTACTCTATCATGCCTTTTGAATTTTGTTTGCATCTTATTTTTTTCTTTTTGGTTTCTTTTGTTTTTTTGAGAAAACAAAAATATAAAGAATTAATAGGATACCGAAAAAATTGACGAGAAACAATATGACAAACCAAGCAAGATGATTGTTTCTTGCAGATTTCCAGAGAGCGATTGCTTTCCAAATCAAAGTCCAGATTAATAAAATAGCCCCTAACCACGAAGGGATGCCTAAAAACGAAAAAATTTCTAAAAGTTCCATAGAATTATTAATTGTTCTTTGTTTATAAGTTTATTGAGAACCTCCGATTAAAGGCACGAAAGAGAAACCAGGGAATTCCTTGACAGTGAAATTATTTCCTTCTCTCTTAATTTGAACAATTGATTGTTTAACAGCAGCGACGATTATTCCATTTGGCTTCAATTGATTGATGAGAAAATATGGGATTTCAGGGCAAGAAGCGCTTATTAAAATTCTGTCATATGGCGCAAATTCAGGAAGCCCCTTAGAAGCGTCCTTGTTAAGAATTTCTATATTTGAATCTTTTTGAAGAAGATTTTTGGATTTAATCGCTAATCTTTGGATTATTTCAACCCCGTAAATTTTGCCTTCTTTTATGATTTCTGATATCAAAGCGAGAACATATCCTGAACCAGAGCCAATTTCAAGAATTTTTTGCCCTTGTTTTAGTTCCAAAAGCGAAAGCATAAAAGCAATAGTAGAAGGTTGCGAGATTGTCGAGCCATCTTCTAACGGGAGAGCCATGTCTTCATAGGAGTATGCAACTAAATTTTCTGGCACAAAATTCTCCCGCTTTACTTTTGCAAAGGCATTTATAATCTGCTCTGGAAAACCCTTAACTCTCAATAACTCAATTAGTCTTGAGTTGTCCATAAATTTTAAGAGGTTTTGGAATATTTATTCTTAACTGCATTTTATGACCTCTATCTCAGTGATAACAAAACATAACAATTCTTAAAAGGGCAGAATGAATGAGAAAAAAATGAATATTTTTGAGGATGAAGGAGAAAACGGAAATAAGGAAGAAGATAGTCAACAGAGAGTGATTTTTTATGATAATTCTGAAAATGAAATAAGGTTGGGGCAATTAGAAGCTAGGGTAAAGGAATTGAAAGAATTTATGCAAAGAACAGGAGTCAATG
>Ga0078972_1017535_pt1 | contig 10249 bp, 10 predicted proteins | sample YelNatPaOPGAMG01_FD_67568 | JGI IMG/M metagenome (GOLD analysis project Ga0078972, IMG submission 67568) | Hot spring thermophilic microbial communities from Obsidian Pool, Yellowstone National Park, USA - OP-RAMG-01 (SPADES assembly) (version 2) | ecosystem: Environmental > Aquatic > Thermal...
GGATTTTGCCTTCCATGAACTGGTGAATCATGGCTCGATGAGGGAGCTTCCCCTTTTTTCCGACCTTGGCGAGGAAGTCTTCATTCCTGAGCCGATAAAAGAGTATCCGCCGGTGCATTTTTTAGAGCTTGGAGGGATCCGCGAATGAACGCTAATAAACGCGAAGTAGAAATACAGGGCTATTCTTCCATTAGTGTTAATTCGCGTCTATTTTGTGGATAACGGAGGAACCGCGAATGAAAACTAATAAACGCGAAATGAAGAATAGAAAGGCAGATTCCATTAGTGTTAATTCGCGTCCATTTGCGGATAGAGGAGGAACCACGAATGAACACGAATGAACGCGAAATAATATTAAAAGACGAGGTGTACGCCATTGTCGGCGCGGCGCTGGAAGTTTCCAATGAGTTGGGAGCGGGTTTTTTAGAGGCGGTTTATCAGGAAGCTCTAGAGTTGGAACTGGGCATGAGAAAAGTGCCGTATAAGGCGCAGGTGCCCATACGCATCACTTACAAAGGGCATGTTTTGTCGAAAGAATACGTTCCCGACCTCATCTGCTTCGATCAGGTCATAGTTGAGATCAAGGCGCTCAAACAACTAACCTCCATGGAAGAGGCGCAGCTTTTGAACTACCTGAAAGCGACAGGAAAACCAGTCGGAGTTCTGCTTAATTTCGGAACTCCAAAACTAGAGTGGAAACGAATGGCCTTTACCCATCCGCAGATTAAAGGGAGATCCGCGAATGAACACTAATGAACGCGAATCAGGAGGCAGAAGGGTTTCCACTATTAGCGTTAATTCGCGTCCATTCGCGGATAAAGGAAGAACCACTAATGAACACTAATGAACGTGAAATGAAAAACAGAAAGGCAGATTCCATTAGTGTTGATTCGCGTCCATTCGCGGATTCTTACAACCCCGATGTGCTTTCCTGCCTTGCCAATCTCTCCAGCGACGAGGTATTCACGCCGCCGCAACTGGCCAACCAGATGCTGGACCTACTGCCGCAGGAGCTCTGGAGCGATCCCCAAGCCCGCTTTCTCGACCCGGCCTGCAAGACCGGCGTGTTCCTGCGCGAGATCGCCCGGCGGCTCGACCAGGGGCTGGCAGCGCAAATCCCCGATCGGCAGGAGCGCATCAACCACATCATGAAGCACCAGCTCTTCGGCATTGCCATCACGGAGCTGACCGGACTCATGTCCCGACGCTCTCTATACTGCTCCAAAATCGCCAACGGCAAGTATTCCGTCTGTACAGCCTTCGATAATCCGCAGGGCAACATCCGCTTTCGGCGCATCGCGCACACCTGGGAAGACGGCCGCTGCGTCTTTTGCGGGGCAAACCAGGAAAACTATGAACGGGGCGAGGAGCTGGAAACCCATGCCTATGAATTTATACATACCGAAAAACCGGAAAAGATATTCAATATGAAATTCGATGTCATCATCGGCAACCCGCCGTATCAGTTGGAAACTGGTGGTTTTGGCAGACAAGCAAAGCCTATTTACCACTTTTTTGTTCAACAGGCCCAAAAACTTAACCCACGGTACCTTATCATGATTATTCCATCACGTTGGTTTGCAGGCGGAATGGGACTGGATACATTCCGAAAGGCTATGTTGCGTGATAGGAGAATCAATTGCATAGTTGATTTTACAAATGCAAAGGACTGTTTCCAAGGAATCAGTATTAGTGGCGGCGTTAATTATTTCTTATGGGCTAGGGATTATAATGGGCCTTGCAAGTTTACTAGTATACATGATGGCAAGAGCAATACTTTAGATAGGTATCTTGATGAATTCCCTGTTCTTGTAAGATATAATGAAGCCGTTCAAATAATACACAAAGTTAAAGCAAAAAACGAATCCCCAATGAGTAACATTGTAAGTTCCATAAATCCTTTTGGATTTCCTCGTTCGTTTAGAGGTAATAGCGTTCGATCGAAAAACGCATTAAAAGTTTATTCAAGCGAAGGATTTGGATATGTTGACAGAGAGGTGCTCTCTCAAGGCTATGATTTGGCTATGAGATATAAGATAATGGTCAGCCAAACCATTTCCGAACATGCAGGTGAACCTGCAAAAGACGGCAAATTTAGAGTTTTGTCAACAGTAAAAATATTAGCACCGGGTGAGATTTGCACCTTTTCATATATAGTGCTCGGTCCTTGCATTAATGAGGCAGAAGCATCCAATTTGAAGGATTATCTTTTAACAAAATTCGCAAGGTTTCTAATTTTACAGGCCGTCTCTTCGATAAACTTGAGTAAAGATAAGTTTATATTCTTGCCAATTCAGGACTTCAGCAAGCCGTGGACAGACGAAGAACTCTACAAGAAGTATGGCTTGACCGAAGACGAAATTGCCTTCATCGAAAAGATGATCCGTCCGATGGACGCCGAGACGGAGCCAGGCGATGAGTAAGGACTTTTTCCCTCCACGACCGCAGGTTCAGCCCACAATCTACGCCTACGAGGACACTCACCCACAGTATGCCGGTCTGCTCAAGGTAGGCTACACCACCAAGGATGTCCGCCAGCGCGTGGCGGAACAGTACCCGACGCTTCGGCCCGGTCCGCCGCCTTACCGCATCGTGCTGGAAGAGCCAGCCATGCGCCGCGACGGCACGGTGTTTACCGACCGCGATGTCCACCGCATGTTACGCATCAACGGGGTCAGGAATCCCGAAGGAGAATGGTTCCGTTGCACAGTGGAGCAGGTAAAGGCGGCGATCATCGCCGTGCGGGAAGGACAACTGTTCGAAGAACAGCGGTCGCTGGACTTTACGATGCGGCCGGAGCAGGAAGCTGCCGTTGAGAAAACGATAGCCTATTTCAAAGCCTATCGCCGCGACAATCACAAACCGCCGCATTTCCTCTGGAACTGCAAGATGCGCTTCGGCAAGACCTTTGCCGCCTATCAACTAGCGAAGCGGATGGGCTGGAAGAAGATCCTCGTCCTGACCTTCAAGCCAGCCGTGCAGAGCGCCTGGGAAGACGATATCAAACGCCATGTTGATTTTCAAGGATGGCAGTTCATCGCCAGCAAGGACGTACCGGCGCACGGTGACCCAGAGTTTGATAAGAGCCGCCCGGTGGTATGCTTTGGCTCGTTCCAGGATTATCTGGGCCGCAATCCCAGCACCAACGGCATCAAAACCAAAAACGAGTGGGTGCATGCCACGAACTGGGATTGCGTTATTTTCGACGAATACCATTACGGCGCCTGGCGCGAAAAGGCCAAAGAGCTGTTCGAGGCCGAGGATGAAAGGGAGCGCAAGTTCGCCGAAGGCGAGGGCATCGAATACTTCGATGAAGACATCCTGCCCATCACCTCAGACCACTATCTTTACCTCTCCGGCACGCCATTTCGGGCCATTGCTACCGGCGAGTTCATCGAGGAGCAGATTTACAACTGGACATATTCGGATGAACAGAAAGCCAAGGAAGAATGGCAAGGGCCGAATAATCCTTACGCACCCTTGCCGCGCATGGTGCTGATGACCTATCAGTTGCCAGACGCCATCCGGGAAATCGCCATGCAGGGGGAATTCAATGAGTTTGATCTGAACCTGTTTTTCGCGGCGGAAGGCTTGGGCGATAAAGCACGGTTCAAGTACGAAGACGAGGTGCAGAAGTGGCTGGACCTGATTCGAGGATCCTATCTTCCCACCAGCATCGACAACCTCAGGCTTGGCGCGCAGAAACCGCCGCTCCCTTTTTCCGATGTCAGGCTTTTGAATGTGCTCTCGCATACGCTGTGGTATCTGCCGAGTGTCGCTTCCTGTTACGCTATGCGCAATTTGCTTAGGCAAAAACAGAACAAGTTCTATCATGATTACAGAGTCATCGTCGCCGCGGGCAATGCCGCCGGGATCGGCGTTGCCGCATTGCCGCCAGTGCTGGAGGCAATGGACGATCCCCTCACGACGAAAACCATCACGCTGACCTGCGGCAAACTGACCACCGGGGTCACGGTTCGTCCGTGGACAGGCATCTTTATGCTGCGGAATTCTTCCAGCCCGGAAACCTATTTCCAGGCCGCCTTTCGTGTGCAGAATCCGTGGGTCATCGGTAATCCCGATGGCGCATCGCCCAATGAGGAGCTGATTCTGAAAGAGGAATGCTATGTTTTCGACTTTGCCCCGGATCGCGCCTTGCGGCAGATTGCGGACTATAGTTGTCGCCTCAATGTCAATGAGGACAACCCCGAAAAAAAGGTGGAAGAATTCATCCGTTTCCTGCCGGTGCTGGCTTACGATGGCAGTTCCATGAAACAGATCGATGCCGCCGGCGTTCTGGACATGGCCATGAGCGGAACCACGGCAACCCTGTTGGCGCGACGCTGGGAAAGCGCCCTGCTGGTGAATGTGGACAATGACACCCTGCGGCGACTGATGAACAATGACCAGGCCATGCAAGCCCTGATGAGCATCGAAGGATTCCGCAACCTCAACCAGGACATCGAAACCATCATCAATAAATCCGAAGCCGTAAAAAAGGCAAAGAAAGAGGCGAACGACAGGGAACTTTCCTCCAGCGAGAAGAAACAACTGACGGAAGAGGAGAAGGAATACAAAAGCCTCAGGAAGAAGATTCAAGAGAAACTGATCAAGTTCGCTACGCGGATCCCCGTCTTTATGTATCTGACGGATTATCGAGAAAGGACTCTCAAGGATGTGATCACGCAATTGGAACCGGGCTTGTTCAAAAAGGTAACGGGGCTGACAGTCAAAGACTTTGAGCTATTGGTCAGCCTCGGGGTCTTTAATAGCGCTTTGATGAACGATGCGGTGGACAAGTTCAGGCGATATGAAGACCCGAGTCTCGTTTATACCGGTATCAACCGGCATGAAGGAGAAGACATCGGGCTTTTCGATACGGTCTTGCGTCGGTCGGACTATGTTGTGACATTTGTAGAGGAAAAATAGCTTTGCAAGAGGCTTAAAAGTTGGGCTAACAACGGGTTGCAGCGGACGGCGCTCCGCAATGTGCCTGAACCCAACCGTTGGGCATGAGTTTGGTGACGCCGCCCATGCGGTCAAGGACGACGAGCTGTGTGAGGAAGGCCTGGATATCTGGGTTTCCCATTTCTTTGGGGTGGCGTTTGTTGTGGAAGAGAAGGTAGTGTTTGATCCAGTCATAGTAAGCTTGTTCGGTGCGGTAGGAGTAATGCTTGGTGCGCGGGATGTCACGAGCTTGATCGAGAAGTTTTTTCGTTAAAGTTGTTGACTCAAGGTCAGGTTGAGGTTATGATTTATATAGAAGCGAAATAAATGTCAGCATGATGCAGATTAGATTGCATATTACCAAATTATACAGAATAAATGCATTTGCTGTCTATAGACTATTATGAGGTGAAGCGCAGTTAATGCTATAGTTGGGCTGCTAACTCTAGGAGTGTAAGAAAAGCACGATGTACGATCAGAAGCTTCTGTTCTCAGACCGCGATCTTCATGCGGTTATGGAAGCCACGAAGGCCAAAATGCTTCAAGAGATCGAGGCTTACCCTTCCAATCAGTTCTTAAACACAAGCATAGATGACTTGGTGGCATACTTTACCACCAAGTTTGAAATCACGGCTGTAAGGATCATAGAAGATCAGATTACTGTAGATCAACAGGAAACCAAAGTAGATGTGAGCCGAGATTCTTGGCGATTCATACCAGATCGTGAGAGGCCGTTCTATATACCTGGAACACTGATCACTCTGTATGTTCCCTTCGAAGGTGACCCCGATGTACTCATTTGTAAGCCTTCTACTTTCACATTCAATCCCCCACACGGTCGTATTCATGGCAGCACGCTAGAACTTTCAATTTCCTGCACCGACCACGATGCCCAATCTGTGAAGGCAGAACTCAACCACCTTCTAGAAAGTGTTAAGGAATATTTGGCTTGGGCTACAAGAGATTTGACCTCATTCAATGCCACTCTGAAGGATGTGGCCCGGCAACGCATTGAGGCACGCCGACAGAAATTGTTCAAAGATCATGGACTTATCGCTAACCTGGGTTTTCCTCTTCGTAAGCGTCCCGATGCGCCGACTACATACGTTGTGCCTGAAGTCCGCAGAAAGGTCATACCAAAACCGCCGCCGGCTAGCGCAACGGCTTATGTCCCAGAATCGGCCATTGAGATGGCGGAGTATGAGAACATCCTCTCGATCATCCAAAGGACGGCGACTATGTTGGAAAGAAGCCCACAAGCGTTTCGTGGAATGGATGAGGAGAACCTTCGCGATCAATTTCTTGTTCCACTAAATAGCCATTACGAAGGCCAAACAACCGGCGAAACATTCAACTTTAGTGGAAAAACAGATATCTTGATCAGAGACGGTGACCGGAGCGTTTTCATTGCAGAGTGCAAGATATGGCGAGGCCCAAGATCGTTGAGCAATGCCATTGACCAGTTGCTTGCTTATGCGACTTGGCGCGACACTAAGACGGCTATTCTTGTATTCAATCGCAACAGAAAACTCACTGAAGTTTTAGAGCGAATACCAGACATCCTGAAGTCTCATTCCAGCTTCAAGAGGATGATGAATTTTCCGAGTCAAACTGGCTTCCGGTGTGTGCTCGCCCAAAAGGACGATCCTAATCGCGAGATTATTCTGACGGTATTGGTTTTTGAGGTACCCCGGTGATTGCCGGGTTAACGCCGCCTAACACGCGCTTGCACCTGACGCCGCTCCGCTCCGCTGCGCAACGCAGCTGAACCCGACTGTTGGGTTGACGCTCCGAGCAGGTGTTAGAAAAATAGGAGAACAAAATGCATTTATCCCCAATTTATCTGGAATGGAACTTATATGCTATTATTTGGCTTTAACACTTTTCCTATTAGATATTAGATTGGTGTTAGCCCGTTTAACCGTTACAACAGTGCTAAAATTTCAACTTGGAGAAGACTAAATATATGAAAACCATTCTTTTTTATGTGCTTTCTCTATGTACGGGTCTCGTAATTTTTTGGGGTCTTCCATTATTGGGTTGGGGTATTAGGGAAATTCCCAGTTTTTTCGATAGTCCAGCACGATTGACTTATACAATTGTGATACTTCTATTGCAAATATTTGGCATACTTTATAATCCTCAAGTCGGACGGAACAAAGAAGACCGTAAAAGCGGCGTAAAAAAACATAAGATAGACCTCTTTTTGATTCAGATATTCAGTATATCAATTGTTCTTGTCGCTCCATTTTCAGATAATCATTTGACTGGAGTATTAGATATTAGCGAAACAATCAGATTTCTGGGATTTATTTTTGTTATCCCAGGATTCATCCTAATGCAAATGGCGGAAAAATATCTTGATATACAATTTAGTATCGAAGTTACCATTCAAAAAAATCACAAACTAATCCAAGACGGACCTTATAAATTTATTCGCCACCCACGTTATTTAGGAATCATTACTTTTTTTATGGGCATCTCTATTGTCTTTCGATCTTTACTCTCGATTTTTCTGGTCATTGCATTATGTATTGTTTTGATATGGAGAGTATATACTGAAGAATCATTGATGCATCAAGAATTTGGTACGGAATGGGAAATCTATTGTAAGAAATCTTGGCGAATGATACCATTCGTGTTCTAAAAAACACTTTCCAACATAGTGTGCACTGGACGCTGGGGATTCTGTAGCATTTTCGAGCGGTTTTTTGCTTCGGTTTTTTTGTGCTCCCCAGCCGAATCCACACCCGCCCCACCGCTGCTAACGCTCGCCGTTGGGCTGCCATCGATAAAATCGATAATCAAGAAGGAGATTGTCATGATCGATGCATTTTCAACACCAGGCAACAAAAACAAGACCGTTATCCTCTTAGTGGTCTGTGGCTTATTGACAATTGTTTCTGTCATTATAGGGATAGATGATAATCCGCCTGGTTTACTACTAGCCTTTCTTGCAGCGGCGGCTTTTGTCCTTGCTTTTGTCCATCCTTGGCGAACTGTGAGGAAGTTCATGTTCCTCCTCTTGGTGTCAGTGGTAGGTTTCGTTCTCTTTGTCATATTGAGCATTATTCTAGATTCAGTTACCCAGAATCCCACAACCTCTAGTACAATCAAGAACCTGATAGAGAGTCCTACTGTCAACGTCATCAATATAATCACCATTATGCTCTGTGCTGCGGCGCTTGTCGTTGGCGCAATCGGCGCGGTTATTATGCTCATTCGTAGTAGCCGTCAGACAATTTGAGTCTGAGAAACGGCTGCCCAATACTGGCTGCACTGGATGCTGGGCAGCAAAAAAGAGTTCTTTTAGGAAACCTAGGTAAGACATATTGCAATGACTTACAATATAGGATGAATGCAAAGCTTCTTACTAGAAAGGAAGAAAGTATGACAAAACAGCCTTGGAGCATTTCACCAAAAACAATATTGGGCAAGTGGTCAATAGGGCTCATCATTGCAATGCCAATCTTGTTCTTCATCGGCACATCATAAACAAACTCGTTATATAAATCAATCCCAGCAGGCGGGACTATTTTGGAAGATATTGCTATGAGACCTGCCTTGGCACTTACTATGCTTGTTGGAATGGCTTCTGGAATATCAGCCTTCGCAACAGGTCTTTTAGCAATCATTAGGCAAAAGGAAAATGCGCTGCTGGTTTATATCTCGACTGTGATCGGAGCACTTCTTTTGCTATTTCTTACTGGGGAATTTATATTTCCCCAGTAAGAGGCTGCCCAACAAAGCGTGCAGCCGACGTGTGCGAGTCGCCACTTTTTTAGGCAGTTTCAGCGGATCGGAGTTGGCTTCGCCAAAAAGTGTTATCTCGTCCCACCCACCCGCGGATAACGCACACCGTTGGACATGAGTTTGGTGACGCCGCCCATGCGATCGAAGCTGGCGAGCTGTGTGAGGAAGGCCTGGATTTCTGGGTTTCCCATTTCTTTGGGGTGGCGTTTGTTGTGAAAGAGAATGTAGCGTCGGATCCATTCGAGGTAAGCTTGTTCGGTGCGGTAGGAGTAGTGCTTGGTGCGCGGGATGTCGCGAGCTTGATGGAGAAGTTTTTTCGCTAAAGTTGTTGACCCCACGGCAGGTTGAGGTTATGATTTATATAAAAGCGAAATGAATGTCATCATGATGTGGATTAGTTTGTGTATTACCAAATCATATAAGATAAATGCATTTGCTGTCTATAGACTATTATGAGGTGAAGCGCAGTTAATGCTATAGTTAGGTGGCAAGGCGATTTTCAAGGTGTTTTCAATTCAAGTTGAAAGGAGAATATTGTGTCAACCATTAAGTCTTCCATCAAACGGCATCCAGTATTTACCTACTTTGCCCTAACATTCGCTATCTCATGGGGTGGTATCCTCATCTTGGGTGCCCCTTACGGAATTCCAACCACCAGTGAGCAATTCGAGAAGGTGTGGCCCATAGTGTTTATACCCTATTTCCTCGGTCCCAGCCTGGTAGGCCTTCTAATGACCGGCCTCGTTAACGGTAAGGCTGGCTTTCGCGAGTTGGTATTACGGTTTCTCAAATGGCGAGTAGGATTTCTCTGGTACATGATTGCAATCCTGGCAGCGCCGCTTTTGGTGACATTGATACTCTTAGCACTTTCGCTGGCATCTCCCGTATTTCTCCCTGCAATTTTCACGACGGCCGATAAGTATGGCTTGATACTATTGGGTATTATGGTTGGACTTATTCTTGGGGGCATAATGGAAGAACTGGGCTGGACGGGGTTTGCCGTGCCCATATTGAAGTTTCGTTACAACATTCTTACCACTGGGCTCATAGTCGGGTTTCTGTGGGCAGCGTGGCATTTTTTTCCGACTTTCTGGGGAAGTGGTGATTCATCCAGAGAGTTATCCCTTTCTCTCTTTCTGCCACCGTGCTTATTCTATATAGGAGTGTTACCAGCCTACCGAGTGCTCATGGTGTGGGTCTACAGCCGGACCGGGAGCCTGCTCGTGAATATGCTCATGCACATGAGTATAACAGCCAGTACACTTTTCATCCTCTCACCTGCAGCAAAAGGGATTCCCCTCATGATCTATTACCTCATCTTGACTGTCGTGATGTGGGGCATCGTGGCAGTGGTCGTAATAACAAACAGAGGGCAGTTTGAAATTAGTACAGTCGGTCGAAATCGCTAGAATTGCCGCCCAACAAGCGGTTGCAGCCGACACGCCCCGCTCGCTGCGCAACGCAGCTGAACCCGACTGTTGGGTTGACGCTCCGAGCAGGTGTTAGAAAAATAGGAGAACAAAATGCATTTATCCCCAATTTATCTGGA
>Ga0078972_1017536_pt1 | contig 10248 bp, 8 predicted proteins | sample YelNatPaOPGAMG01_FD_67568 | JGI IMG/M metagenome (GOLD analysis project Ga0078972, IMG submission 67568) | Hot spring thermophilic microbial communities from Obsidian Pool, Yellowstone National Park, USA - OP-RAMG-01 (SPADES assembly) (version 2) | ecosystem: Environmental > Aquatic > Thermal...
TGATTCAGGCGGTTTTCAAGCCATGAGGTACAATTTCGATATAAAGATTGAGAAGTTGATTGAGATCTATAAGATGGCTGATGCTGATTACTATTTCTCATTAGATTATCCTTCTATTAATCCAGGAGATGAAGAAGAAAGGATTTTACGAACAATACGGAACTTTAAGAAGTTAAGAAAAGTTATAGAAAACGTTATTCCAATAGTCCATCCAAATACTGAGAGGGCTGTGAGGGAATATGAGGCATACAAAGGATATGACCCGGAATACATAGCTATTGGAGGCCTAGTTCCACTAATGTTATCTACTAGAGGCCTCTCAGATGGAAGGAAGAAATCCATAGACTTGATGATAAAGATAAGAACTATGCATAATAAATCTGTACATGTAATGGGTCTCGGAGCTCCAACAGTAATCCCAATATTAAAAATTATAGGTTGTACATCTACGGACTCTTCAGCATGGAGGGTAAAAGCAGCCCATGGAAAAATAATGCTACCCAATGGAGGAGAACGATATGTTTCTGGTAGAAACGCAAAATTTGGAGTTACACCATTAAGTGAAGAAGAGATGACATTTATTAGTAAACTTAGATGTCCTATCCTCAAAGAATATGATTTCGATGAATTAACAAAGTCTTTTGAAGCACGTGCCCTATTCAACGCTTGGATAACACTCCACGCGAACTCAAACAATTATGAAGTGAACGGACCTTTCGGCAAACTTCTAAAATATGCAATATTTTTAATGAATCGGCAAATTAATTTAAATGTTTTCATAAATAAATTAAATGAGATCGGGGAAATTTAATGGCTAAACCTATAGGATTAGTTCTTTCTGGAAGTACAAGTAGAAAGGCTATAGCTCAATTATACGAGGACTATGAAGGGAAAGTTCATGAAGGAGAACTATGTTTTATACATTTGCCTGGGCACAAAATAAATTTATTATGTAGAATCAATAAAATAGTTCCATTTTCAGAGTTTTTCGAAGAAGGAGATGCCTGGTCTGAAGCTAGGAGAAAAATGGCTCAAATACCATCAGAAATTTCGAGGAAATATTACACGTTAGAGCTTGAAATTTTAGGGGAAATGAGAGGTGGACATTTATCAGAGGTAACTATTCCTCCTGCCCCCGGCAATGAGGTTCTTAAAATGGAGAATGAAAAAGAAATCCTTGAAGTTATGAGGCCAGAGGGTGAAGACAGAGTTTTCATAGAATTCGGTAGACTTTTCGGATACAAAGAAATCCCCCTCTTCTTAGATATAGATGCCGTACCTATGCATTTATCCATCCTTGGCGTTACTGGCAGTGGTAAATCATATACTGTTGGTTACTTGATTGAACAGTTAAGCGAAATTAATATTAAAGGAATAAAAACGGCATTAACCACGATAATTATTGATGCAAACGGTGATTATATAGATTATTATGAAGCTTATCATATCAAACATCAGAAAATAGGCAACTATGCTGACGTTGTCCGTTTTGTTCTTAATAATTCTCCGGTTAGATTTAATAGAGGTGTTAAACTAATTTCATTGGATTTAGATATCTTTGAGCCGAGAGAGGTTGCTGAATTAATAATAACGTATTATACTGGAGGCTATCTTAATGAACTTCAAGTAGCTGGATTGGAGATGGCATTAAGAAGGCTAAAGGAAGATGGATATTCTATGACATCACTCCTTCTTGAAAACCGAAGTTTTGAAGGCAGATTATTGGTTGAATTAGAGAGAGCAAGGGAAGATAGACTTATTCATGATCAAACTCTGAATGCTATTAAGAGAGCACTTAATAAGTTCAAAAGTGACGTCGTAGATAAATATGAGCTTATTGCTTATAGGGGTCAAGTTACACTTAGTTCAGATCTTATCGATTCAGTAACTAATCCAAAGAACCCAGCTTTGATAATAATAGACTTTTCTGCTGATGGAGCTCCTGGTGCATCTTTACAACTAAAGCAATTAATTGTGGCATATATTACCAAATTACTTCTCAAAAAATTCACAGAATATAAGATGAGAGGGTCTGATAGAATTCTTTTATTAGTGATTGAGGAGGCTCAAAATTATTGTCCGAATTTAGAGACTTATCCCATTGGTTATAGTCTGGCAAGAGATAATTTGGCACAGATAGCAACTCAGGGAAGGAAATTTGGATTAAGTCTTTGCTTAGTATCACAAAGACCATCATTTGTAGATCAAATAGTATTATCTATGGTTAACACTTTTGTCATACACAGAATTTCTGCCGGAGATGTACCTTTTGTAAAGAGAATAGCTGGAGGCCTTCCGGAAGTTATCGAAGATAAGCTTACAAGTCTCGCTACAGGTAGAGCAATAATTACTGGACAAATGAATAAACTGGGATTTCCGATAATAGTTGACATACCAGAAAGAAAAGTAAAGCCGACCATTGGCAAAATAAGTGTTTCAAAAATACTTGCAGGATAAATATATCTTTTCTTTTTTATTCATAACGTAAAATTTATTTATTTAACTTACTTTTAATATTTATTTGAAGAATTTATGAAGGAAGATGAATATATTAATGAATTTAATCAATTGCCGTCAAAAACAGGAAAGGATGTAATAGATCTTGAAGAATATGCTAAGTTGCCGAGAACTACGACATATGAACGTATCAAAGAATTCATTGCGGCCGCTAGGAAAAGTAAGAGGGATATTAATATTTGTTTTATAGTAGCAGAATGGGGTGAAGGAAAAACAAGTATTTATGAAGGGCTTCTTCAAAAACAAGATATTATTGGGTCAGATTTGGTGATCCCACTTTCCACAAAAAGATTAATTATGCATATTAAAGAAAAGGCTGAAGAATTTTCCGATACTGGTTCTATCGGAATTCGCTTATTTGCATATTTACTTTATACTATCAAGGATACTGTTGATAATGATTTTGCAGACCTTTTTCCCTTTAGTAAAATTAAAATCAAGCCGAAAGAAAAACAACAAGCAACTATAAGCTTCATATTAGATGGATTAAGATCCATTTTCAATGTCTTACCTGAAAATTCTCGAGTTTTCATTTTCATAGATGAATTTGAGGATATACTTGATGAATCAACAGAAATTCGTCAATTTATCACAAGAGGATTGGTGGACATTATTAATGGCTATCCGCGATGCCTTTATCAAGAACCATTTGCCGGCCGACTCCACTTTTTAATAGCAGTTACACCTCCTGCTTATGAAAAGCTAAAAGCTGAAACTTATGCGGATAGACAAAGGCTTTTTGGTCAGCGCGTTTTGAGTATAGAACTCGAAAAGCTTGATCGGAAGAATGCATATGATTATATTCTAGGAATGTTAAAGTATTGTTGGCAAGGAAACCTTCCTAAAATACCATTTTCTGAGCCCGGCATGTTTAATGCTATTTATACAGCTACTCTTGGAAATCCTCGATCCATCGTAAACTTAGTGGAAAAACTTCTGACTTACGCTAAGGTTAATGCTCCCGATGGAAAAATTAAGATTATAAATCCAAGAGATTTTGTTAATGCTCTCTCGGATTTAGAGATTGAGGTTTACGGTGGTGAAGTTAACCTTTTAGACAAAGACTCTTTATCTATGCTTTATCGCATGGTAGTGCAAAAATGTAAGGAAAGAGGACTTGAAGTTAATAAATGCATCGATATTTTCTATTTCCTTTTGTCTAATCTTTCTCCAATATCTATAGGAGATCTTGGGGAAAAAGTTGGGCTTAAAGAGAAGGATGTTCGGGAATATTTAGGTGTTTTAGGCGCAAGTTTTAACGAATTATGGAGTATTGATAGACCATTTATTTTCTTTAAGAAGATTACTGGAAACGTACATGAAATTCGTTCAAAATTGATAACACCTAAGACGCCATCAAATGTTTCCAAAGTAATTAACGCTCTTGAATTTTATGAGTTTGATAAAAATGGGCTATCGTTTAAAAGTGTCCTTTTCGTTCCTCACCAGCAATTAGGTGGACTAACATTTGATGATAGAGGATTATTCCAGAACTATATTGACTTCTTTGCCAGTTTTTCTCCGGAATTACGTAGTGAAGATGAAATAATTTATTTGGTCGACAGATATGTTTTTGATAAAGTTGAAAAGAGTTACGAAGACTATGTTATGCTTTCTCCTACAACCATTAACGTATTCTATCCTTCACCATCGATATTCTTCCTAGACTTCATAGAAGACTTAAATAAACGCTTTGAAGTCGGGACTAAGCTGATGCGCAATCTAACCATTTTCGAAGGAGAATTTCATGAAGGGGTATTTAACTTATTGCAGAATGAATGCGAAAACATTAAAGTAGAGCGAGTTTTTGAGTCTTATGGTTATGGAAAAGACGTTGAAGTAATAGATCTTATATATAAAGAAGCAACTCAAAAATATCACCTAAGAGCATATGTGCTTCCATTATTAAAAATCTCTAAGGAAGATTTCCATGATAAAATAAAGGCAGCAATTGATAAAATGAGGATTGCCCATATACCCTTGCTTATAATTTTTTCTTGGAATCCATTACCTAATGAACTCAAAGGGGTCCTTGAAACATTGCTCATTCTTGAAACATCGCCTAGAACGGAGAGAAGTCCTGAAAGGGTTTTTTATTGCTTAGAATTTCCACTAACGTTCATACAATGTCAGCAAATCTGCGGATATATCATTGCAAAGGAAAATAAATATGAGATTAAAGAAGAAAAGTGGAGAGCTAGGGCTTCAAAGATACTTAATGAAGTAAAGTTTGAAGGTCGTTTAAAAGAATTTATTTCCGAAGGATTGTCATCCGGTTATACTATAAAACCATTAATATTAAGTGCGCTCAAACCGGATTGGATTCCAGGAATCATTAGGACTCTCTTTGTGACTGAAGGTAATATTGAAGAGAGATACAAACAAATACAGGAGATAGAGAAGAAATTTAAACTATATGGAAAGGGATTTCCAATTTGTCCAATAGACATAGAATCTGAGGGCTACTTTGAGAAATACATCAACGAGTTAAAAGAAAATGGGCTTGTTGAGGTTGATGGTGAATCCATAAAACTTGACCTTACACCAGTAGAAAGGAGAATACTCTCCATCTTAAGGGAGTATAATGGAGTAGCTAAAAAAGATGATATCGATAAGCTTTTTATCTCCACATTATCTCAAGGATCTCCTATTATAACAGACATCTACCTTAAGATACTCGTAGAGAAAAGAAAAATAGAAGAATTTGACAGGGGAATCTTTCGCATAGTTGGTTCGGAGAAGCTAGATAACGTTTTTAAGAGATTAAAGGATGAAATCGATGAATATAGGAAAAAATATGCTCAGTTCCAGTATGGATACCTTGCCTCAATAAAGCAACGTGATGTAAATGTAATAATTGTTAAGGACTGCATAGAAGAAATCGCAAGTATAGCCGATGATTTAGATAAAATTCGTTTTATTCCAGGATATGGGGAAAGAAGGGTAAGAAAACAAGTCCTTTTAGAATTGCTTGTAAGCCAGCTAAGGGAAATTATAGCTCTAGTTGACGAATTTTACAAGGGGTTTTCACGAATGGTTAGCGAAATAGAGACGAAGGTTCAACAAATAAAGATATCTTTGGATAATTATGAGAAATCCATTAACAATTTAAGGCTTTTAGATAAAACTTTGAGAATAAAGGAAAGACTATCAATTGAGGAAAAGGAAAAGTCGATTGAGGAACTTAAAAATAAAGTTTACGATAGTAATGATATAATAGAATATTCTTTGAAATTTAAAGAACAAATTAACTATTTTGATAATCTTTATCGAGAGTTCAGGGATTGCCCAACATTTGACGTCAAGATGATTCATATAATAAGCAATTACGAAGGTCTAAAAAAGATCATAGAAAATGCTGAGTTAATGCTAAATCGTATTGAAAAATTGATGGACAGTATAAAGTTGAGAGAGCCATTTAAAGAGCATGAACTACTAGCTTCGAAGTACAAAAACAAGTTATCTTCCCTTATTCAAGATTGGATTAAAAAGAATATGGAAAGCATAGCAAGGTGAGTCTAATGGAAAGTGAGGAAATAATAAAGCTTGAAGATTTAGAGAACCTCCTTAATAGGGAAATCGAGACCATAGATAAAATAAAAAGGAAACTTGATAACTTTGCAAGAATTGTTAGGGAAATAGATGAGAAAGAAGGAGAACTTCTGGTATTGCTTCAAGAATCGAAGAACTTAAACGAAAGAATGTTTTCTTACTTTGATGAAAGTGATATATACGAAAAAATCCAAGCAATTAGACAGAAAATAATAAGTATTGAATCTGAATATGAACAGAAAGGATTCTATGTTGAGGAGGAGATTTCAAAAACCGAATTTAATGATGAACTGCTTAACAAATATTACAAAGACTTGTGCTTATTTCTAGGGGACAAAATTAAATTCGTAAAGGATACTATGAAATGTCAAAGAGAAATTCTTGATGAGTCCATAAGTAAAGTTAGAAGTGAATTAGGTATGTTGCATCGTCTTATAGATACCCTTGCTAGAAAAATCGAGAGCGCCTCGATGGAAAACAAGTTAAAAGAATTTTTAAATTTAAGACGGGGGAATATTGAAAAGGTTAAACTTTATCTTCCTTCAAAATTGGAAGATCTCGAAGAAATCTATAGGAAAAACATGCATTCATTTAAGGGACTTTATAGGAAAATCATGAGTGATATTTCCTCGCTTAGGGAAGAGCTGCGAAAATTTGCTATAGAAAACGGATTGATCGAGGAAGAAGAAATAGTTGTTTTAGAAACTATTTATTGTCTAGATAAAAGAGAATTTGAGTTTAATGAAATTCTTGAAGTTTTAAATGAAAAAATGCCAAAAATAGGTGGTGAGAAAGTTCAAAATATACTCCTTAATTTATCGAGGAAAGGTTTTCTCATTTTGAAACTAATTGCAGATTAGGGGGAATATTTAATGAACATTGATGAAGAATCCTTATATCCAAGAATCTCTAGATTTCTGCATAATTTCTTTAAATGTCAATACATTGATGAAAGAAAATTCCTTTGGGGGAGGCAACCCGACGTTTTAGGCGTAAGATTTGAAGTTAAAGATGGTTTAATGCTTCATCTTTATCTGGTTGAAGTGAAGGTAATAGATTCTTTAGAGACGGCTTACAATCTTATAGGTGAAATGGAGGCAAGAATAGCGTCTTTTTGTAAACGTAATTCGATTTTCTATTCAATTTATCCATATTTAGGAATATTTGAAGCTTATGATGTTAAAGAAATTATGGAATATGCTGAAAATAGAGATATAGGAATCATCAATATAAGAGACGATGCTCTATCATTGAAAAAAATGCCAACTCCAATATTTTCAAATAAAAAACTTTTCATTAAAGATCTTAATGAGCAAAATTGGATAAAGGACGATGATAAAGCTAAAATCCTTAAGGAGGTTATGAGAATAATTGATTGGCAAACATGGAATAGAATTCTTGAAGCGTCTAGTTTAATTTTACATTAAATTTGGATGGTGATATTAATGCCTACTTTTTCAATTGAAGAGCTTAAAAGAATCATTAGGAAGATGGAATTCAATAAGACCGAGCCTGAGTTACTAACCGAGCTTGTTTATAAGGCAATGAAGGCTGGAGAAGGGGAAAAAGAAAGACTTAGAAGTATAAGCAAAAAATCATATGAATTATTTAAGGTATTAAAGGATGAAAATATCCTTTATTGTATCAAGGGGAATGAAAAAGAAATTGAGACGTTAAAAAAGTCTTCAGTGGGAGCTACTGATGGTAGCTTTCAAGTTGTTGGTGGCGTTGGTGGAAGATGGTTTGTTCTGTTTGGTGTTGCACAAGTAATTGCGGAGAAAGGTTTCACTTTGCAACCAACAGTAATCGTTGAAGGTGGCATAGAACAACTGGACTCTGTAGATGAAAGTGGAATTAATAGATTAGCGGAGATAATTATGATGCTTGGAGAGATTAAGGCTCTCAGAAGAATTACAGATAAATTAGGGAGTGAGGATGAATCCTATGTTTTAATAGATGGCCCGGTAATAGACCCGCCTGTATATTGCAATGATGAATATGTAGAGGAAAGAGTAAGTGCACTACGTTTATGCTATGAACGAAACATAAATGTTGTTGGATTTGTTAAGAGAATTATGGGAAGAAACTTTCTTAATTACTTAAATAAGAAAGTCGAAAGCGAAAATTTCACCAATTTTACAAATGATCTTGATTTGCTATCAAGTGCGATGTTTAATGCTGTTAAAAGTGAAGGACATCCAATATATACTTATCCAATAAACTACGAAGAAGGTTGCGAGGCTGAAGACGGAGTGACATTAACTTATAATACTTATAAGGATAAAGGATTGAATGTTTATTACTCTTACTATAAACCACTTCCTAGAGGGAGAATATTCAGAGTAGAGTACGCTTCATTTAAACCTCTTGACGATCAAGAACTTTTAGAGAAATTCAGTAAAATAATGAGCTTAATTAATTGTGTGTGGACATTACCCGGAATGGATGAGCCATTGCCAATCATGATAGCGCACAACAAATGTAATGTAAGACGCGGGGCTGCTGAAACAATATACTACGAGATAATGGCAAAAGCCTTAAGTGAAGGAAACATACACTTATGGCTTGAAAGTTTATCTTAGTTTATCTTTTTAAATTTAAATAAAATACGCTTAGTTAAATGATTCTTTCCTTTTTTGATTTGAATTTTCAAACGAAACCAAGTCTTAACATCTCCCTGAAACTGCCCAGAACTGGCTTTGCTTTTTCAATTTCTCTAAAACGCTCATATTCGAACATAGCAAAAATTAGCATGCTTAAAATTAAATATAAGGCTTATGATTGTGTCATAACCGAATATACGCTTGGAAGATATTCTGCTGATGCCCTTATGCATGCTAAGACTTGCAATGAATATATTGTTGAGGTGGAGAGGGAGTTGAATTATATGGCTATAGGTCAAGCGGTAACCTACAGATACCTATACTATAAGCATAGCGGTAAAATGGCTAAACCAATGATAATATGTAGAAAGGCATCGAGGGAACTTAAAGAAGCAGCTCAGCTGGAAGAGGGGGTCAAAGTTATGGAAGTGCCGAAGAATGGCTGAGCATGCATTCTCATTTTAAAGGATCGATTTCTCCATAAACTTTTGAGACATCTTTTTATACTGCTTTGAAGATGTTTAGAATGGCTTGTGTTGGAGTGAAGTGGAGGGGTTATTGATGAGTTTACCATCACTCATACCTAAGGAGTTGATTGAGAAGCTTGAGGAATGTAGGAAGAAGTATTTGAGTGGGCAGCCCCTCGACCCATAGAAGAGGGAGCAACTTGTTAACGAAGTGGCATCGATCTTCAACAAGTATTCAGGTGCTCTTAAGCCGCTTCTAGGTGGAGGTCTTTTCGGCGACTGGATGAAGAATCTCAAAAACACCATTAGCAACCAGTTTAAGGAGGAGAAACAGGCTGGTTCTCAATGGATAATGGGGGAAATGAGCACAGAAGATTTCGTTAAGAACATAATTTCCTCAATTAAAGAGCAGGTGAAAACAAAGCTTCCATTCAAGTTTTAGGGATAGAGAAATCGAGAAATCTTGAAAATATTGAAATTAAGTGAGCTTCATTACTTCCGCAGTTGCTTTAAATATTAAAGAAGAGAGCTAGAGTAAATTTAGGAGGAGGCTAAATAGCATATCCCCCTCTTAATTTCCTTTCCTATTCAGCAGAATCAAGATGTATTGAAAGTTAAAATAGCTAAGTTGTCTTCGAGATTATTTTGAGGAGCGTAAGAAAATATTACTCAAAATAGAGTAGTTACTCTAAAATTTAAATATTGGTTGTTATGTTTTTAGCTTCTGGGTGGAAGGTTGGGTAGCAGTGTGAGGAGGAGTGTTTTGGTTGCGTATACTGCTATTTTTGCAGCTTTGGCGATACTTTTAACTTTTAGTCATGCTGAGGTTCCATTTCCACTTATGCCATATTTGAAGTTTGATTTCGCTGAGATACCGGTGATGTTGGCGCTATTCTTAGGTGGGTTTGGCGTTGGCCTCTCCACTTCAATTATACATTGGATTGTCTTAACAATTGCGAGGGGCTGGTTCCTTGGGCCATTAATGAAGTTCTTGGCTGTGGCACCCATGGTTATTGGTTCTTGGCTTGGGATAAGGATGGTTAAGGGTAGATCTCTATGGAAAACTTTAGCCATGGCTCTACTACTTGGAATAATCTTCAGGGTTGCTG
>Ga0078972_1017537_pt1 | contig 10248 bp, 15 predicted proteins | sample YelNatPaOPGAMG01_FD_67568 | JGI IMG/M metagenome (GOLD analysis project Ga0078972, IMG submission 67568) | Hot spring thermophilic microbial communities from Obsidian Pool, Yellowstone National Park, USA - OP-RAMG-01 (SPADES assembly) (version 2) | ecosystem: Environmental > Aquatic > Thermal...
TGGCCTTCACAACCTTCTCGATCGTGGGGAATGAATTCATCAAACGCCGCGACCGGCGCGGCTACTGGTTCTGGCTGGTCGGCAATAGTCTGGGGCTGACCGCGTTCATCATGCAGCACCAGTGGATCACGGCGCTGCTGTATGTGTACTTCACCGTGTCCTGCGTGCAGGGGCTTCGGCACTGGGCGCGCGCGGAGGTGCGACCCGAAACGCGGCAACAGGAGCATTCGGCGCTCTCCCGTTTGGTGGACGCCTTCGCGTCCGAAACCGCGCAGGGCCGGGTCGAGCAGAGCAGTTGACAAGCGACAAGCGCCTTGTGTCTCTAAAATGCACGCGTGCATTGCTAAACGTGCGCGTGTATTTTTTTTGCGCGCCGCGTGTATTTAGACGTGAATCAAACATGACCAAGGCAGTGCAAGCCGCTCAGCGTGGCCGGGGGGTGTCCCCGATCTATCTGGACGAGGACGACCAGCCGGAGCAATCGAACGTTATTTACAGGCGAGGCCGCAGGCGGCGGCGCATCGTCTTTGGCTGGTATGGCGGGAAGTTCTCGCACCTTGATTGGCTGCTGCCCTTGTTGCCCAAGTGCCACCATTACTGCGAGCCGTTCGCGGGGTCTGGTGCCGTGCTGATCAATCGTGAACCCGCACCAGTTGAAACCTACAACGACATCGACGGCGACGTGGTGAACTTCTTTCGGGTGCTTCGTGATTGCCATGAAGAACTGATCAGGGCCATTGCCTTGACGCCATTTTCCCGCGAGGAATACCACCGGGCGATCTATGGCAGCACAAGCGGCATCAGTGACGTGGAACGAGCCAGACGGTTCTACATCAAGGCTCGCCAGACCCGCACCGGGCTTGCTCAGACCGCTTCCCTTGGCCGTTGGGCGAACTGTAAAGACACGAGCCGGGCAGGCATGTCTGGTGTTGTCTCGCGCTGGCTTGGTGGCGTGGATGCGCTGGACGAAATCGCCCAGCGACTGATCCGGGTGCAGATCGAGAACCGTCCTGCTGTCGATGTGATCCGCCTGTATGACAGCTCCAAGACACTTTTCTATTGCGACCCGCCCTATCTGCATGCCACTCGCGGCGACACCAAGGCTTACGGCTTCGAGATGGACGAGGGCCAGCACCGAGAATTTGCCGATGCGGTCAATGAGTGCAAGGGCATGGTCGCTGTTTCTGGATATGACCACCCATTGATGGATGATCTATTCAAGCCCGGTAAATGGTTCAAGACACTTGGCCAGGATAAGACTATCCATTCCACCAAGGGCACGCGCACTGAGGTGCTTTGGACGAACTACGACCCCAAGAATCAGAAAGGGCTGTTTGAATGAGGGCCGCTGAAACATTGGGTATCAATACCACCCAGAATACTTGCGCATTTTCCGGGCGGTCGCGGCCACAAAAGCAAAGGGATTTCCAATGACACCAGAAGAAATATTAAAAGGCATCCAGCAGCGAGCCGCCGCCACGTTGAACGCCTCTGTCGTCACTGATCCGGTAATCCGGGAGCGTGTCGATTACGTCTGCCGTTGCATGAGCAACCGCGCAGGGGTGCGGCTGCTCATGTCGTGTTTGCTGGGGAAGCTGGATAAGCCGAACGTCGATCCACGCAAGCCCTATACGTTCATCATTCAGTCGGTCACGGTGCCGACCTTTGAGCTTCCTGCGTCCATTCAGAAGCAAGTCAATGCCAAGGCGGGCTACCAGGCTGAGTTGCAGACCATCGCAGCAGAGCAGGCCGTGATTGAACAGCGCAAGCAACTGCAGCAGGTTCAAGCAATCGTGGCGGCCAATGCGCTGGAACAAGCATCCAAAGCGACAGGCCTCACGCCTGAGCAGATCATCGCATGGCAGAAGGCGAGGGCCCTGTCGGCGATGGCTGAGAAGATGGGCTCCGCACAGGCGTTGGTGCAGGTGAAGCCTTAAACTCGGGATTTGGTGGCCACAAAGACAAACGCCACCGCAAGGTGGCGTTTTCTGACAGGTGCGACTTCCGGAGTTTGTCATCACTTAACCGAAGTCGGCTCCATTTCTGGAGTCTCGCAAGCCCGACGAGCGGGAAACGTGCTTATTTTAGGCTATCCGCAATAGCGCCGTCAAATATCCATCTGATCTACGGCAGATTGAACTGCTTAGCTAATTTCGCTTGGCCTTACGCTTCGGCACAGCAGCGATCAGTGACTTGCACACGTCACGCCAATATTGTACAGGGCCTGCATCTGCGGCGTCTGCTCGTCCGGTTGAATGAACTCTTCGCGCAGCCGCCTTGTCACGCACTTTCATTGCTCAAATTCCTTGCATCCAATAAATATGACTTAATAACGCCCGCAACAATCAAGATTTGCAAGGGATAATTGCAACCACGCGCTCTATTCTTCCCCCGCACGGTAACGTCGAGCCAAGTAAACAATCCCGTCTCGCAACCTGCCATTGCCCAACGCTTTGAGCAGCGCGATCACATCGCGCGGCAGGCGCACGCGGTGTTCGACTGTATCGACGGGCTTGCGGCCGGCACCGGGGCGGGCGCCGCCGTGGTGCTTTGTGGGTTGAGTCACGGTTGCAATTCGACCTCGGAATTGTGCCCAATAAGTTCTTCAATCAACTCTTCAGCGGCGCGTATATACGCCTGGCATTGTTGCCAGTCGTCGAACTGAATGCCTTCAAACTCGCACTTTGCACGCTTATCATCGATGCTCAGATCGAGCTCATCTTCAGCGTCTTCTGCTGTGCAAGCAACAAGTTCATATTTGTTGCTGTCTGAGTAAAGACAAACATAACAGACGTTATTTTTATCGTCGAAAAAGAACACCGCACCGTTCCCGCCGATTGAAACGTTGGGGCTGCGCTTTCGCATGTTTGACGTGTCGAGCTTATCGAAAGCAGCGCGTTGCTCTCGGCTGTTCTTCGTGTTGAATGCTTCAATGATGCTCGAAGTGTGGTTTTTTTTGGTTAGCGCCTTGCGGTATGCGCGCAGACCCGTATCGACAAGCGATTCAATCGTCGAGCCGGGCTTGCCTTGAAATTCAATCGCAATGTTGGCTTCTTCAGTAAATTGATCCATCAAAACCAAGGCAATTCTTGCAATCTGGCCCTTACGCATTGCAAGAGCTTTTGAATAGCTGCGCGCTTGCAAATCTGTTGTCGCGCCGGCTGGCTTTTCGACGTCCCACGGCGCATAGACGACATACTCTGTGCTGCTGCGCCGCACAGGCATAGAAACAAAGGTCTTGGCTTGTTTGATCGCCTGTGTCTTGCTCATGTGCATGATGATCTCCTTCGGATTGGTACTGCACTGTTGATGCCTAAATATTAGCCGCATCAATCAAGATGCGCAAGGGATCATTTGCAAAAAAGTGTAAGCACTTCAATCGCCGCATTGCGCAGGTTTGTTGCTTAAAAACTACTAACCTATCAACGAAAGAGTTTACAAGTTATGGAATGGCATAGAATAGAGTCATCTTCTTTCCAAGAACAACCTTCTCTATAGGAGTTTCACCGTGAAAAAAATGTCTTTTCTCTCTCTGGCTGTTGCGACTGCGCTGCTTGCCGGGTGTGCCAACCCCGGCGTCATGCAGTCCAGCGCCATGAACTACAACACCATGCAGGCCGGTCAACTGCAGCAGGTTCAAACGGGCACGGTCATTTCTCTCATGGCCGTCAATATTGCGCCCTCGCACACAGGCGTCGGTACAACGGGTGGCGCTCTGGCAGGTGCCGTGGCTGGATCGTCCATTGGCGGCGGTCGTGGCTCTCTGGCGCTGGGACTGATCGGCGCTGTGGTGGGCGGCATCGCAGGATCGATGGCCGAGGGTCACGTCATGGCGCAGAAAGGTGAGCAAATCACCATCCGTCTGGACTCTGGAAATACCGTGGCGGTCACGCAAGCTGCTGACATTCCGATCAAGGTGGGCGATCGGGTGGAAATCCTGACCAGTGGTTACGGCCATGCGCGAGTCATCCCGATTCAGGAGCAGCAACCGCAACCGCAAGCTCAACAGCAAGCTCAACCGCAGCAAGATCAACAGCAACAGGTTCAACCGCAAGTGACTGCCCCGGCGCAGCCGTAAGCGACATGAGCTACGGATCGTATGTGAGGCAGTTGCGTACAGCCAGAGGCATGACTCTGGACGACCTCGCGCGTAAGATCGGCATTTCGGCGGCGTACTGGTCTCGCATCGAGCGTGACAAGGATCTGCCGCCAAGGGATGCGCTGATCGAATCCGCGGTGAATATACTTGGTTCCGATCTGGATGAAGCGTTCATTGCCGCAGGGCGCTTGCCGCCCGATATGCGGCCGCACTTGCCAGAAATCGTGCGGTGGTGGCGTAACCAAAAAACAAGATGAGAAACCCAACAGAAACACTCAAGACTCAATACAACGCCGCGCAAACGGTGGAAAAGCCAAATGTCGGCAACGATGTCAATCTGAATTCTGGCCCCTGCGCCAAAGTGGTGTCCACTCAACCCGTGGCGAGCATCCCCTTTGATTACGGCTTGATTGAAATCTACGCAGACGGCGATGCCTTGATCGTTCAGGGAAATGAATACACCCAGTTATCGAGAGATTTGCTCCGGCGCATACATACTGAGTCCCTGAAGGCGGTCGGTCTAGCGACGGCAAAGTCGCCCGCTGTCAAGCCAACAGCAAGGCGGGCGATGAAGACCAAAATTGCGTCGCCTTCAAGTTCGAGCGCTCCTTCAAGCCGTGCCGATCGATTCGCATTGGCTTCCCCGGAGTCCCCCAAGTCGATTCACAAATCCGAGAATGGCGATGGATGGCTTGTGAATGTGTACGACGGCCGTGGATCTATGGAGCGGCGGCTGTATGCCAAACGCGAACAGGCTCGCCAAGCGCGATGGTCAGATGCCGTTGGTGAGCGTGGGCGTATCGCTTAACATGTGGCGATTTAGCCGTCATTTCGTGATGATTCATTTTTTTCAGAATCTCCAGAACATTCTCTGCAGGTTCTGCGCCCATCGCAGAGAACCTGCTCCACCCGATCGCCCACACCCTCTGAACAGAGATCTGGACGATCTTCGCACTGTGCAAATGCCCCTCGACGATGGGCGGGCGATGACCTACTACGAGGTTGCCAAACTCTGGGCCGCGGAAACAATTCGTGCCAAAAAAGTTATTCAGGCGGTTTTGAGTGGAGACATCGATCAGGTTTTGCCGAATCACTTCAAGAACGCGCAATCCTGTGACCTCGGTTTGTGGCTGGAGCATGTTCACGTCCCAGAGAACCGCCGGGCCGTTTTCGACGATCTGCGTTTATGGCACACCGTCTGGCACGAAGGAACAGAGCGACTGTTCATGCAGATCAACGAAGGAAAGTTTGGTGACGCACAAAGCGCGATCAATACACGGGATCACTCGTGGCACTACGCCAAGCGCAAGGTGGACAAACTGCTCAATGCGATCTGGTGTGGGGACAGCGGCGAAGACACGCTGACCCCTGCGGTCCAGGTTCCAACGCAGATTGTGTCGTCCACACATCGAATCCCCACCCAGCATGCTTCTTGAAACCCACGGACTGCGCGTCCAACTCACATCCGACTTGCATCTCGACCACTGGCGGCAACAGCATCACAGAGCACACCTGCCTATCGAACCGCAGGCCGACCTGCTTGTCATCGCGGGCGATGTCTGCAACGGACTTCCGCACAAGGATGATCTGGACTGGCTGCAAACTGTCTCCGATCTGCAGGAATGGCCGCACGGTATTTTCATGGTGCTGGGCAATCACGACTACTACGACCTCGAACTGCAGCACGCGGCAAAAGCCTGGCGGCAGGCACTCCTTGGTTCGCGCATTCAGATCCTCGATCGTGATGTCGTGACGGTCAAAGGGGTGCGCATCGCGGGCTGCACCCTGTGGACCGACTTCGATCGGTGCTCGCCTTTGCTCATGCTTGACGCCAAGGCACTCAACGACTACCGGCATATCCTGAATGATGGACACCTCGTCACTGCCGACGACATCCTCGCAGCGCACTACCGGGATATGAACTGGCTGATCGATTTGCCTGAGCACAGCGATGACGATCCTCTGATCATCGTCACGCACCACGCACCCAGCTGGCAGAGTACGCACCCGCACAAGCGCAACGATCCCCTCGGCGGAGCGTATGTCTCTGCGCTGGAGTGGGTGATGGCCGAACTCAAGCCCGCGCTTTGGCTGCATGGGCATGTGCATGCCAAGCAGGACTACCTGTCCGGGCCTTTGTCCAGGCCGACGCGGGTGGTGAGCAATCCAATGGGTTACTGTGGAGAGGATGTGCCGCATGGCGAATGCACATTCGAGGAATCGTGGGTTGCTGGACACCAGGATGGCCTGCAATCCGCTGGGGTACTGCGGTGAGCATGTACCCCAAGGCAGGTCACTGAAAGATGACGCTGTCACGGAAGGCAGCACCTTACGCGCATCGCATGTGTTTGAACCAGGGAGAACCATGATGAAACACCCAACCCTTCCCCATCTCACAGCCGCGATGCTGCTGTGTGCTTCCAGCTTGGGCTTAGCCCAGGCGCAAACCGTCACCCCGCCCCCGGTGGGCATCATCGTGCCAGCCTACTTCGACCCCAGCACGGACTCGACAGACTGGAACCGAATGGCCTCTGCAGCGACGCAGGTTCCCCTGATCGCGGTGATGAACCCGAACTCGGGGCCGGGCACAGGCCCCGATGCCAGCTATACCGCCGCCATCAACACCCTGGATGGATCGGGTGGCAGCACGCTGGGTTATGTCTATACCAACTACGGCTACCGCAAGCTCGCTGCCGTGGAGAAGGACATCGCCAACTACTTCAACTGGTATCCGGTCGATGGCATTTTCTTGGACGAGATGGCGACATCGGCGACCAAGGCCAACCTGAAGTATTACACCGCGATCAAGAATTACATCCGTAGCCTGTATCCGGCTGCGATCATCGTGGCGAATCCGGGAACGTCGTTCGATCAGGCGTTCGCGCAAAACGGAGTCGCTGATGTGTTTGTGGACGAAGAGGACACGCAGGCCAACGTGAACGCCACGCCGCAAGCCTCGTGGGAGGCGTCTTACCCGGCGGGGATGTTCGCCGAAATTGCCGTGCAATCCAGCGGCGATGCGCAGGAAGTGACCACGCTCTCCAACAGGAACCTGGCATGGGTCTACTCCACCACATTGCCGCTCAACCCCAACCCCTACGCCAGCTTACCCGCTGACTTCGAGCAGGAAGTTGGGGCACTGGTCACGATCAATGGAAGCCGGTGATGCGAAAGATTCCCGGTGATCTCGTTCTGCTGGCGATTGTCGTTGCGGCGATTTGGGGCGTCATTGCGCTGAAGCAGCATCACGCGGCAACGCAACCGCAACCGCATCAGACAAAACAAGTCTCTCATTGACAGCGAAAGGATGCGGAATGGATGCTGTCCCGCCTTGGTCATGTGGCCAGGGTTCCGCAAGAAACATCAACTATGAAAATCTCGTTCTCCAAAACTTTGTTCGTTGGCGCCATGACTGCGGTCTGCATTGGTTCATCTGCAGCCGCTCCGCTTGATGCCGGGATCACCGCCGGCAGCCTCGGCTACGGGCCCCAGGTGGGCATGGTGATCGTGCCGAACAAGTTCGACGCGCGCCTGAATTTCGGCTACCTGAGCTACAGCTACAACACCACGAGCCAAAACGTGGCCTACAGCGGCCACCTCAAGCTCAACAATCTGGGCCTGCTCGGCGACTGGCACCCGTTCGCCGGATCGTTCCGTCTCACCGCTGGCGCGTTCTACAACGACAACAAGTTCGACCTCAGCGGCCAGCCCAGCGCCGGCTCCTACACATTCAACGGCAACACATACACTGCCGCTCAGGTTGGCTCGGTCAACGCCAACGTGAGCTTCAACAGCATTGCCCCGTATGTCGGCTTCGGCTGGGGCGACGACAGCAGCAGCGCTGGCCTGCACTTCACGTCGGACTTCGGGGTGATGTATCAAGGCCGCCCCAATGCCACCATCACGGCTACTGGAGCTGCTGCCAACCCGGCCCTGGCCCGCGACGTGCATGCAGCGCAAAGCCAATTGCAGTCCGACCTCAACAGCTTCCAGTGGTATCCTGTGGTGCAGGTTGGTCTCGTTTACCGATTCTGAACATGGCGAATCGCCGCGAGCATTTCATGCTTGATCTGCCACGCGGCCGGATCCACCTGATGACCCGTCCCCACTTCCGTCTGGAGCCCATCGTGGATCTGGTCAGCGATGAGACTTTGGGTTTCGAGCTTCTGGCTGGTGCCGATCGGTGCCCGGACTGGACTGACGACGGCTGGCGGACGTGGTACGCCCGCATGGCCGATCTCTTTCGCGCCCACATCCCGGCATCTGTCCGCGTTTTCGTCAACGTGGACCCTCACCAAGCCCTTGATCCGACCATCATCGAAGGTCTGCTGGCTATCCCGTGCCGGGATCGGCTGGTGGTGGAGTGGACCGAGCGCATCTGCCCAGGACTCCACGCCGCTGACTTTTGCGAAGCATCAGCACGCGCCTTTGAGCCGTTGACAAAAGCCGGGCTTGCACTAGCCATTGACGACGTCGGTTCGGGCTATGACGGCATCGGCCGCGCTCTGCTGGCGCGCCCTGCGTTCGCCAAGCTCGATATGTCGCTGACCCGTCTTGCCCGGCGTGTCGATCCGCGCTTCCTGCGGGATCTTAACGCTCTTTTCGATGGGATAGGCGCCGTTGTCATCGCTGAAGGGATCGAATCGCATGGCGACTTGGAAATGGTGCGCGGCGCCGGCATTCGCTATGGGCAGGGGTACCACTTCAAGCGCGGGATGGGGAACACTTAGATGATGACCGACATTCAGAGCCTGGTGGACCGCTACCATGCCTGGCTGAAAGACAGAACCGTTCTGCGTGGGGTTGCCGACTGGGTGGAAATCACCACGCCCTACCTCGACCGGCACAACGATTGCATCCAGATCTACGCGCACCGTGATAACGGCGGCTACGTGCTCACCGACGACGGCTACACGCTGCATGATTTGCGCGACAGTGGCTGCGATCTGAATAGCCCCGATCGCCAAGCGCTGCTCAGACAAACGCTGAACGGCTTTGGCGTGCAGTTGGTTGACAATCGGATCGAGGTCCATGCGTCCACCGACGACTTTGCGCAGCGCCAGCAAAACCTGGTGCAAGCTGTGCTGGCGGTTGGATATATGTTCTATCTTGGTTTTCCGAATGTCTGATCTGGATGCGCCATTCACGCCGGACTGGGTTTCCCCGCCTGGCGACACCATCGCCGACGTGCTCGAGGAGCGGGGTTGGACGCAGGCTGAACTGGCCCGGCGGCTGGGATGTACCGAGCAGCATGTGAGCCAGCTCGTCGATGGCCGGGCCGCCATCACCAAAGACATGGCCTTGCGGCTGGAACGTGTCCTGGGTGGCTCAGCAGATTTTTGGCTACGCAAGGAATTGGCGTATCGTGAGAGGACAAGAGTGGTGGATGCAGGTCCATCACCCAAAAAGGTCGCATCACGGGCAAAAAAATCTCACTCGATAATTGAAAACCTTGAATGATGCGTTTAATATCTTTCCAAAGATAAACTGCGAGGTTTGAGGGTCATCTATCTCGGCCTGAAAGCCGGGGTCTCTCGCGCAAACTAATGATGATGCGTCCTACATCCAATACATCTCCGAAATGGGCGGCGGTTGCTGTCGTCTTGGCTGCTGTGAGCCTGGTCGTGTCCGGCGTTGCGGTTTCCCGGATTTCGAAAAACGCCAGCGACGCTGCGACGTCCAGTGAACACCCCCGTGTCAAGGCTTCACCCCTTTCTCTTGAGCAGGTCAACGCCATCCTGAAGTCAGCGACACAAGGGCAGGCCATTGCTTATGCCGTTTTCCCCGGTCCTGATGGGTTGACCGGTGCTTTGGTTGGCGATGTGAATAACCAGGCCCCGGACGGGCAGCAACGTGTCGTGTCGTGGATCAACCCTCAGGGCTATGTCATGACGGGGAGTCTGGTTTCGCCAGAGGGCGTTAACCTGACGTTGGAAGCCATCAAGGATTTTGGTGCCCGCGGGGTTCGCGTGATGCCCGCGGGGTTTGGCAGCAACACACCTATTACTCCGCAAGGGGCATCCGATGCGATGTTCGTTCCGCCGGATCGGGCCGGGATTTCCATCGTCAGCGCACTCCCGAACGGGTTGCATGACATCCTGCAGCAGACCAAATCAGCCAGCGATCCCGAGTTGACTGTTTTCTTCGAT
>Ga0078972_1017539_pt1 | contig 10248 bp, 8 predicted proteins | sample YelNatPaOPGAMG01_FD_67568 | JGI IMG/M metagenome (GOLD analysis project Ga0078972, IMG submission 67568) | Hot spring thermophilic microbial communities from Obsidian Pool, Yellowstone National Park, USA - OP-RAMG-01 (SPADES assembly) (version 2) | ecosystem: Environmental > Aquatic > Thermal...
GTTGCCACGCGTCATCGAAGGCGTCAGATCCAACGACGGCGTCGCACAAACCGACGCCACCCAGAGCCGCGCCGCCTGATCACGTCGCGTCACCCAAATTCCGCCATAGCTCTACCGACGCTGATCTGGTGCTGGGCATCATCAACGGCGACAACTTTCTGGGCGGCCGGAAAAAACTATCTAAGGAACTCGCTGAGGAAGCTATCCGCATGAAGATAGCCGCCCCACTGGGCCTCACGATCGAGCAGGGCGCGGCCGCCATCTATGCGATCCAGAACGCACAGACCGCCGATCTCGTCCGCAAGGTCGTAGTCAACAGCGGTTACGATCCCCGCGACTTCATCCTCTATTCCTTCGGTGGTGCCGGTCCGGTTCATGCCGCAAGCTATTCAGCGGATCTCGGCATTAAGGAAGTCCTAGTTCCCCTGGGATCGACGTCGGCCGTGTTCTCGGCTTATGGACTGGCGACTTCTGACATCGTGCTGACGGCAGAAGCGTCCGATCCGACGAACCTCCCGGCTGATCCGGAAAAGGTGACTGCGACCTTCGCCAAACTCGAGAACGAACTCGCGCTGCGTCTTGATCAGCAGCGGCTTCAATTCGACCATGTGTTTTATGAGCGCGAGGCCGATCTGCGCTACACCATGCAGATGGCCGAGGTAACCACGCCGGTTGCTTTGGGTGAACTCAATGAAGCCAATGTCACAGAAATTGGTCGCACCTTTGAGGCACTCTATGAACGCATCTACGGCAAGGGCGCCGGCTTCAGTGAAGCCGGTATTCAACTGATCACCTATCGCGTCCGTGCCGTCGGCGTCCTGCCGTGCAGCCCGGAACTACCTGAACTCGCGACGGGCTCGCCAAACCCAAAATCATCATCCGAACGGCGGGTCTTTATGGATGTGCGGAAAGGTTGGCAAGACACCAAGATATATGACTACCACGTCCTCGGCGTTGGTTCAAAGATCTACGGGCCTGCCGTCATCGAAGCGCCGACAACGACCGTGGCATTGCCAGAAGGCTGCACGGGTAGCGTTGACCGGCTCGGCAATCTCGTCATCCGTTACGACGCTTCAGCCTGAAGGAGTCAACATGCCTCTCATCCAAATTGCGGGTTCTGAACGTTTCGCCTACAATCCGAAAACGTCCTCCGAAACTGCGACGCTCGCTCGTGGCGTCCACCTTCATAGTGTTTCGTCCGATGATATCGAAGCGATCGACCCGCTGACATACGAGGTCATCCGACATCGGCTGGCAGCCATCGCCGAGGAAATGGCGGATGGGCTGAAGCGCATGTCCGGCTCAGTTGTGGTGACCGACTGCAACGACTTCGGTGCGACCATCCTCGACGAGTGCGGCGATGCCGTCATCGTTGGTCTCTACAACACCCAGCTGGCCGCGTCGGTCGATATGGCCGTAAAGTGGACACTAGAAAACCGCTCAGAAAAACCTGGCATTCATGCTGGCGACATGTTCTTCTGCAACGACCCATGGGTCGGCGGCGGGATCCACCAGAACGACGCAACTGTTATGGCGCCTCTCTTGCACGATGGCCAGATATTCGCGTGGACCGCCGTCATCTGCCATCAGGTTGATCTCGGCGGCGTTTCGCCCGGTAGCTGGTCGGTGGAAGGTCGGGACGTCTTCTGGGAATCTACGCCGGTTCCGCCGGTCAAGATTGTCGAGAACGGGGAGATCCGAAACGATATCGAAGACATGTATCTTCGGCGTTCGCGTGTACCTCGTCTAGTGGCCCTTGACCTGCGCGCGAAGATAGGTGCCAACAACATCGCGCAGGAACGTCTCACCCAGCTTATCGCCAAGTATGGTTCGATCACGGTTAAGGCGGTGATGAAGCGGATGATGAAGGATGCCGAGACGCGTCTGCGCGCCAAGCTCATCACGCTGCCAGATGGCGAGTGGAGCGGGGTCGCACACCAGGACTCGTTCCGCCACAACGACCGCAATATATACAAGATTGTTCTGACCATGACGAAGTTGAAGGATAAGCTGACCTTCGACTTCACCGGCACTGACGAGGAGGCGGAAGGCTTCGCCAACTGCACCCTCGCGGGGTTGCGAGCCGGCATCATGCCTATCCTATTGACCCAGCTCTGTGGTGATATTCCCTGGTCACCTGGTGGTCTCTACCGGTGCATCGAGATCATCTCGCAATCCGGAACCATCAACAACTGTAACTTTCCCGCCGGTATTGGCAAGGCGTCGGTGGCATCGGCGTGGGCGACGCAAAACGTTGTATCTGAGTGCGTGGCCACGATGCTGGCAATCCATCCAGAGCACCGCAAGTCGCTGATGTGCGTCTGCTGTGGTACCTGGGACTTGACCCTTCTGGCAGGCCTAGACCAACGCAAAGCGCCCTTCGTGACCATGATCTGCGATTCCATGGCCGGAGGCCTCGGTGCCCGCGTTGATCAAGATGGCGTCGATACCGGTGGGGTTAATGCGATCCCGATGGGGCGCGTGGCCGATGTCGAGATCAATGAGTTTAGCTTTCCAATGCTCTACCTTTGGCGCCGCGAAGAGATGGATTCGGGTGGACCAGGCCGCTTCCGTGGCGGCGCCGGCGGCTCCAGCTGTTTCATACCATGGGATTCGCCGATCGGTAGTGTGCATATAGTGGTCTCGGCAACAGGCAAAGCTCTACCGCAGGCATCTGGCATCAGCGGCGGCTATCCAGCCGCGACCCAGTATGACGTCCTGCTACGCAATACCAACGTACTTTCAATACTTAAGGATGGACGCATCCCCAATAATCTTGACGAGATCAAGGGAGAAACCAACATCCTGCAGGCCCATCTGGAGGACGCTCTCGGGAGGGCGGATGTCTATTATACGCATTGGCAGGGAGGCGGGGGCTACGGTGATCCACTTCTGCGTGATCCCGTGTTGGTCGAACGTGATGTCCATACCCGCAAGGTGTCGCCGATTGCAGCATCTAAAGTCTATGGCGTCGTCATCAACACAGCGGGAGAGGTCGATTTGGTGGCAACTGAAGCCCGACGGCGCGAAATGCGACGAGTGCGCGCTGGTCTGGAACTAGCGACATCTACAGGAGCCGAATGATGAGGATCGACGACAATCTCGAATACAAGGTCGACGGATCGTTCGCCTGTACGCATTGCGGCATGGAGATTAGCCAGGATCGCCGTGACCCGTTGGCGAAGGCCATTCGCTACAAACAAAAATCGAGCCCGGAGCAGCCGGGCATACATGCCGATCCTGCGATCTTCACTGATCGCCCCATCGCTATCCGCCAGGTGTTCTGCCCGGGGTGCTTCACGGTCCTGCGAACAGAGATCGTCCCCGACGACGAGCCCGAGTACCACCACTGGCGACTTTTGCAGGTTTGAGCGGCAGCTTTCTAATTTCAGAATTACCAGGAGACCTGCATGGGTAAAATCTACAGTGACGAGGTTCTGAAATGTCTACCGATCAATCGTGGCCTCTATTACGGCGGAGCGTGGCATGAGGCCTTCTCGGGTACAATCGAAGCGGTCGTAAGCCCAGCGACGCAGGATCCGCTCGGCCATGTCGCTTGGGCTCAGGTAGACGACGTTGACGCCGCAGTAAAAGCGGCACTCGTTGGCTTCAAAGTTTGGCGCATGATCAATCCGCTTCGTCGTTCGGCCATCCTCCATCAAGCGGCAGCAGCACTGCGTAGCCACCGCGAAGAGCTCGCACTGATCGATGCGATTGACGGGGGCAATCCGCTACGGGAGCTTTTGAAGGACGTCGACGTGGGGGCTGCCGTCATTGATTACTTTGCCAGCCAAGTCACCTCCCTCAAGGGCGAAGTGCTCCCAATGCCCGACGGCCAGCTGAATTACACTCTGCGCCAGCCGCTCGGCGTCATCGCTCGCATCAGCGCGTTTAATCATCCAATGCTTTTCGCCGCCATGAAGATTGGCGCACCGCTTGCAGCAGGAAACGCGGTAATCGTGAAATCACCGGACCAGGCGCCGCTCTCCACGCTCCGCTTGGCCGAAATCTTGGGGCCACTGTTCCCGCCCGGCGTCTTCAACGTGCTGTCGGGCGGCCGCTCATGCGGCGAGGCAATCGTCACTCATCCGGGAGTGGCCAAGGTTGGCCTGATCGGCTCGGCGCCTACGGGCCGAGCCATTCTGAAGGCCGCAGCAGATGACATGAAGAAGGTCTCGCTCGAGCTGGGTGGCAAGAACGCTTTGGTAGCATTTCCCGATACCAATCCGGCCATGGTCGCCGACGGGATCGTCAAGGGCATGAATTTCGCCTGGTGCGGTCAGTCTTGCGGCTCCACCTCGCGTGCCTTCCTGCATGAATCGATCCATGATGAGGTCCTCAGACACATCAAGGATATGGTGAGTGCCATCAAGCCCGGCCTGCCGGTCGATCCCGAAACGGAGATGGGTTGCCTCATCAACCGTCAACATTTCGACAAGGTAAGCCATTACATTGCCTCTGGCTTGGAAGAGGGCGCGCAGCTCGTCACTGGCGGCAAGGCGCCCAACGGCAAGGACTTCGAGAACGGCTTCTATATGCTTCCGACCGTATTCGCGGACGTCCAGCCCACTATGCGGATCGCACGCGAAGAAATCTTCGGGCCGGTGCTGAGCTTATTGCGTTGGTCCGATCATGACGAGATGATCGAAGCTGTCAACGGCGTCGAGTACGGGCTTACAGCCTCAGTGTGGACCAACGACCTCGAATCTGCGCTCCAATTTGCCGTCGAGGTCGAGGCAGGCTTCGTCTGGGTCAACAACTCGAGCCAGCATTTTCTTGGCGCGCCGTTCGGCGGCGTCAAGCAATCAGGACGAGGACGCGAAGAGGGGCTGGATGAGATCTTTGATTGCACGGAAGTCAAGAACGTCAACATCACCTATCGATTTTAGAGCAGTTTGAATCTGACTGGAATCGGGGCTTCCGGCACGGGCTTAGTTTAAGAGGTGGCTGGCCAAATTCGAACAGCGGGATAAGTGGAATATCTGCCTGAACTCGGCGAATATGCCGGAGACCAGCCAGCTCAACTCGGCATCGGCAAAGCGGCGCAGCGTCTCGCGCACCGTCGAAGGCGCCACGCCCAACCGCCGGGCAATCTCCCGCTTCGAAACCCCCGAACCGGTCAAACGCAAAGTCTCGCGCACATGGCGCATGCAAACTCTCCCCGCTGGCATCAATCCCCGCCTCAGCAACAGCCAAAGAGGCGAACATAACGCAGCCAGCGAAGATGCCATCACCACTTCCGGTCCCAGGCCGGCATCAAATCGGAAGCATGGGCGAGGCTATCTCGGCCCCCCGGGCGACATCATCTCGGAATCAGCGGGCGGCTTGCTCCGGAATCATCACCGCTGATAGAGAAATTCGCAGAGGCGGTGGCCAGAACCAGGATTTTGCCTGCCATGGCCACCATGTCAAAATGAGGGGATCGATGAGGCCGAAAACCCCTTTCAGCCTAAAACGCCAGCCTTATCCAAATCCGACCGTGGATATTTGGCTTAATTATCCCCTTGAATTTTATATTTTATTTCTTTTATCATGTTTTTTTTAATTTCTGAAAGAAAATTATTGGCACGATAAACCAAATAAATTGACATAAAAAAACTCCGAAACTCTGGAACGTCGACATGAATTAATTCGCCTCGTTTTATTTCGGCCTGAACGGTACTTGCAGCTAGGAACGAGACCGCGATATCAGCCAATAAGGCACGCTTAATACTCTCCGGATGGCCGAACTCTGCAATGACATTACGATGAGTAATGCCCTGATTTCGAAGCAAGTCATCTTCGATAGCCCGGGTAACCAAACCTGTTGGAGGGGTTACAAACGGGACACTATTGATACGCTCTAATCCCAAATCCGGACTCAAATGCCGGCTACCTTTCCGTGCCACCAACCAATGAGGTTCTCGCCATAAGAGCTCCACAATCAGTTCATCGTGTCGCTGCGTTGGATCGAGAAGCATAATACCAAGGTCGCAATCCCCATTTCGAATTGTCTCAGTGGCTTGAACAGGGTTAGCTATGTGGGTGATAACTCGTGCATGCGGATGTTTTAGCAAAAAGCCGATAGCGACGTCGGCTACTCTATATGATCCAATTGCCATTGTCGTCACAAGAGTAACTGTACCCGCAAGACCTTCTTTGAGGCGTCCAATATCCAATTGGAGTTCTTTACTACGGTTAAGAACGTCCTGCGCCCAACGATAGGTTCGCTCTCCACCGTCAGTAAGTATAAGCGCTCTGCCGCGTTTAATAAACAAATTCACACCCAACTTATTCTCTAATTGGCGGATGTGTGAGGTTACCGCAGGCTGTGCGATACGTAGCCGCTCCGCCGCTTTAGTTACGCTACCGAACCTAACAACACTGCAAAAAACTTGAAGTTTATGAATCGTGATGCTGCCATCAAGTATCATTTATTAATTCTCTTTGTTATTCAATGCTGAGGTTGAGCTGCTGCCGGTTTGGTGGACAGCAAGTTAAGCTAGCACGGCCTTGGCCTCGAACTCCATGGGGCTGACATAGCCCAATTTCGAATGCCTGCGCCGTTGATTGTAGAAACGCTCGATATAGTCGAACACATCGGCCCTGGCCTGGTCACGGGTGCGGTAGGTCTTGGCGGCGGTACGCTCGGTTTTGAGCGATGAGAAGAAGCTCTCCATTGCCGAATTGTCCCAGACATCGCCGGCCCGGCTCATGGAGCAGGTGATGCCGTTGTCGGCCAGCAAGCGCTGGAATTGCTCACTGGTATATTGCGAGGCCTGGTCGGAATGATGCAACAGGGCGTCGGCCTTGCCGCGGCGCCAGATGGCCATCATCAACGCATCCATTACCAGCGCCGCATCGCGTTCAGCCTTCATCGACCAGCCGACGATGCGTCTGGAGAAGAGGTCAAGAACCACGGCCACGTACAGCCAGCCTTCGGCGGTCCAAATATAAATGAAGTCGGCCAGCCATTTCTGGTTTGGCCGGTCGGCGGCGAACTCCCGGTCGAGGATATTATCGGCGATCACCGAACGCTCGCCCTCATCCTTTGGCTTGGCCCGGCGCTTCGGGCGCGCCCGGAAGCCGTTCTCGCGCATCAGTCGCTCAACCCGGTGCAGGCCGCCGGCCAGGCCCTCTTCGAGTACATCACGCCATACACGGCGCGCGCCATAAGTCCGGTCACTGGCCTTGAAGCTGGCGCCGATGGCGGCGCCGAGCTTCTCGTCATAAATGGCCCGTTCACAAGTTGGTCGGTTGAGCCAAGCATGGAAGCCAGAACGCGATACCTCAAGAGCATTGCGCAGCCAGCTGACCGGCCAGATATGCCGGTTCTTCGCGATGAAGGCGAGTTTCACGTCGACTCCCTCGCGAAGAACGCCGCAGCCTTTTTTAGGATGTCACGCTCCGCCTTGAGCTTGGCGACCTCCTTCTTGAGCGCCGCTATCTCAGCCAGATCGGCCCGTTGCTGGCCATGGCCAGGAAACGCCACCCCAGGCGCCGCCGCCAGCTCGCGCATCCAACGGCGCAATACGCTCTCCGCCAGATCTAGGTCACGCGCAGCCTGCGCAACGGCTACGCCCCGCCCCGTAACCAGCTTTACAGCCTCGATTTTGAACTCAGCTCCAAACTTTCGTCTCGCCATATTTGCTCTCCGGTTCATGGGTCACGATCTTATCCTCATGTCCACCAAACCGGCAGCAGCTCAAGCCATGGTTTCAGTGGCTAAAGCGTCGAGGTCGAGCCCGAGCGGCAGACGCCCAAGGACATGCTCGAACAGGTCTGAAGGCGCTGATGCATTTTGCATCTCGCTCTAGAATCAGACCGATTCGAGCTCCGTCAACAGCTTAAGTTAACGCCTATGGGGCAGAGCCCCCCTTATTCGGACCGCCCCGCTTTCTTTTCTATCGCGTTGATGTTTCGCACCCGTGCCACAGCATCCAGCGCTGCCGCGATAACGGCAGGGAGCTATGGCGGAATTTGGGTGACGCGACGTGATCAGGCGGCGCGGCTCTGGGTGGCGTCGGTTTGTGCGACGCCGTCGTTGGATCTGACGCCTTCGATGACGCGTGGCAACTGGTTGGTGCCATTGAGCTTGCGCCATTTCTTCGAAGCGGCCCGGATCAAGGTGAAGACCATAAGCCTGGCGGTCTTCTGCGATAACGCGCCTTTGGTCCGCACCGTGCGGTGACGAACGGTGGCGAAGACGCTCTCGATCGGGTTCGAGGTACGCAGATGCTCCCAATGCTCGGCCGGGTAGTCATAGAAGGCCAGCAGGACCTCGGTGTCCTTGGTCAGACAGGCGACGCCACGCTGATACTTGGCGGCGTATTTCGCCTTGAAGGTGTCGATCGCCGCCAGGGCGGCGGCGCGGGTTTCAGCGTGCGAGATTTCGCGCAGGTCGGCTGCCACCGCTGGCTGCATGGATTTCGGAAAGTGGTTGAGCACGTTGGCGATCTTGTGAAACCAGCAGCGCTGATGGCGGGTGCCGGGGAACACCTCGTCCAGCGCCTTCCAGAACCCAAGGGCGCCGTCGCCGACGGCCAGTTCGGGCGGCACGGCAAGCCCTCGGGCCTTGAGATCGACCAGCAGTTCGCGCCAGCTCTGCGCGCTCTCGCGGAAGCCGACTTGAAAGCCCAGAAGCTCCTTCCGGCCTTCCGGTGTCGCCCCGATGATCACCAGCATGCACTCGGCCTGCGGCTCCATCCTGGCCTGCAGGTAGACGCCGTCGGCCCAGACATAGACATAGCGGCGCGCCGAGAGATCGCGGCACTGCCAGCGCTCATACTCCTCCTGCCAGCCTGCCGTGAGGCGGGAAATCACCGCCGGCGACAGGTTCGGCGCGTCCGCCCCGAGCAACGCCGTCAGCGCCTCCTGGAAATCGCCGGTGGAGACGCCGCGCAGATACAGCACGGGCAACAGGGCATCGAGGCTTTTCGAGCGGCGTGCCCAGCGCGGCAGGATCGCCGAGGTGAAGCGGATCCTCGTCTCCGCCGACACGCCCGGCGCGCGGTCACGCACCTTCGGCCGCTGCACTGGGATCGGACCGATCCCGGTCTGGATCGCCCGTTCCGGGCCGGCGCCGTGCCGGACAACACGCTGCCGGCCGTCGGGCAACAACTCCTCGCTGAACTGGGCGACGAAACTTGCCGCCTCGGCCTTCAGGGCCGCCATCAGCATCTGGCGCGCGCCCTCACGGGCTATCTCCGTCAACGGATCGATGATCGAACCAGGCTGATGAAAAGAGGTGATCGTGCTATTCTCGTTCATAGGCGTATCGCTCCTCAGGGAGGTTCTGGCAGGCTTGGACACCCGCCACGATACGCCGCCTTCTCAGACCTCATCACCCATTTTCAGCCATAGCCCCGTCGATGCCGGAGGCAGCCCGACCCAGCCGACCAAACTCGCGACATTGCAGTTTCATTGGTCCGACCCCTATCAGGCGAAAATCTTTGTGAACCAGATGATGCAGGATTATATCGCCACGCAACTGCAATGGAAAACCGAAGCCGCGTCCGTAACCGAAAACTTCGTCACCGACCAGATCTCCAAAGTTTCTCAACAACTAGCTCAAGCCGATCGCAGCCTGTCCACCTACCAGGCAGAGACAGGGATCGTTGATCCGCAACAAAGCGCGCAGGCGGCGGTTACTGAGATGTCCCAGCTTCAACAACAGCGTGCGGCGCTCCAACTGAAGATGCAAGCCCTACGCCAGCTTCACCACACACTCGCTACAAATGCCGGCACGGTTAACCAATTCCTGATTACCGAGGCGGATGACAACCTGCTCTCCTCTCTTGGAACATCACTCGCGCAGGCGGAGGTGAAGCTAAGCCAGTTGGAGGCCGAATATACGCAAAACTCGCAGGACGTACAAATACAGGAAGCGCAGGTCGCGGAGTTGCGCAACTCGATCAGCTCGCTGATCAGGAACGACATGGAAGCCGCCGCCCAAGGCTTGACCGACATTGACAACCTGATCGGGACATACCGCGATCAACTGAGAGATCAGCCTGCCGAAGCGCTCAAGGTGCAATCGCTCAAACGCAACTCCGATCAGCTCGGCCAACTATATAACCTGCTCACCCAGAAAGCCGAACAGGCCGAGATCTCCAAAGCCGCAACCATCATCGATACACGCGTCGTTACCCCATCGCAACTGCCGCTACGCGCCACTTCCCCACGTCCGGTGATTACCATCATTGCAGGAGCGCTCTTTGGATTTCTTTCCAGTCTTGCACTGATTTTTGCCCAACACGGATTCTCAGG
>Ga0078972_1017543_pt1 | contig 10245 bp, 9 predicted proteins | sample YelNatPaOPGAMG01_FD_67568 | JGI IMG/M metagenome (GOLD analysis project Ga0078972, IMG submission 67568) | Hot spring thermophilic microbial communities from Obsidian Pool, Yellowstone National Park, USA - OP-RAMG-01 (SPADES assembly) (version 2) | ecosystem: Environmental > Aquatic > Thermal...
AAAAGCGCCAAAGCATGCGGTCCCTGCGCCCGCCGAGGAATTGCCAGGTTCCATCGGGGAAAACTAGGTGGGGATACTTCTCGTCCTCCTCATCGGGCGGCCCATCCATCCCCAAAAGGAGAAGGCCGCCGGGGCGAAGAACCGCATAAATCCGGCGCATGGCCTCCTCCGCCTCTTCCTTGAACATGTGGTCCAAAACGGAATTGGCAATGACCGCATCGAAAACCCGATTGGTGGGCAATTCCTGGGCCGGGCAGACGAAAGCCTCGATGGAAAGGCCTTCTTCTTCGGCCCAGGCCCGCAGATGCTCCACGGCCCGCGCGGAGATTTCCACAGCGGTCACTTGGAACCCGGCTCGGGCCAGGGCCACGCTCCAATGCCCTCTTCCGAAGCCCACGTCCAGGACGGTCCTTACGCCCGCGGCGCGCAGCCGTCCCACAAGCCAAGACCAATCCCGATCCGCAAGCGAATGATCCGGCAGGGTCTCAAAGAATCGGCGCTCCCAAAAGCGGGCCTGCTCCAAAATATCACTTCTCATCCCGGGAAGAGAAAGGCGGGCAGGGTTCTACGCACCCCACAACCTCAACCGAAAGCTCGCTGCACCCAAAGCGATTGCAAGCGCGAATCGCATAGCTGTATCGCATGCCCGGCCGAACCTGGTTGTCTTCGTAGAAGGTCTCCCTCACGTCGCTTGCGAGAACGCAAAGCCCTTGACAACCGGGCTGCGGGCTTGGGTCACGGAAAACTTGATACGAGGTAGCACCGGGCATCTCGTTCCAGGAAATCACGATTTTGTCGGGGTATGTGCCTTGAGTAGCCTGCAACCCCTCGGGTTTAGGTGGCCGGCCGGCGTAGCCCCGCACCGGCGCGGATTCCGGGCCGCAGCCTGCGGCATTGCAAGCCCGAACTTTGTACCAGTACCACTTTCCTTGGTTTTCCGTGCCCACCCGGTCTTCAAAGCTCGTGTTCCCTGTGGAACCCCATCGCTCGTAGGGCCCCTGGGCCACGGTGGCCCGGAGAATTTCGTAGTGCGTAGCCCGCTCTACCCCTTCCCAGCGGAGAACGATGGCCTCTGGGTTTTCTCCGGTACTTGCGCGCACTTCCGGCGGACGGTCCGGAGGAAGAACGGGCACTTCCTCCAAAAGACCGCATCCCGAAAGGAGAAGACCCCCCAAAGCGAGAAGCGCTATCCCCAAACGCCTTTTCATTTTTGCCCTCCTCCCACAAGGGTTTCGGGAAGAACCCTTTCGCACATTTTAAGCTCCTCCAAAAGCTCAGGCTCGCTTATCCCCAAAGCGGAAAGGACTTCGTTTTGCAGGGAGGAAATGAAAGGTTCGCCGGCGCGGATTTCCCCGCGGAAGCCCGGATAGCGGCGCAAAAGGGCGGAAAGGCGGCGCCGGATCCCCACCACCTCTTTCCCTTCCACGAGTTTGTCCGCCAAAAATACGAGCTTTTCCTCCCAGGTCCGAGGGAGGCGTTCCGGATGAAGGACATGGCGTTTGGCGATCTCCCCAAGCTCCGGGTAGCCGAGCTTTGTCAAAATTTCCGCGGCCCGCTCGCCGTGGTCGTTTCCCTCCTTTATGGACCAGATCTTATCGAGGTCGTGCAGGAGCCCGCCGCGGTGGACCAGGAGAGGGTCCACCGGAACATCCTTCTCCCGCAGCCTTTCCGCAAGAGCGAAGGCCACCGCCGCGACCACCGCGGAATGTTCCACCACGTTCTCCGGCACCCCGTGATCCCTCAGGATCCCCAAGCTTTCCTCAAGGTCAGGAAGCCTGAATTTCCAAGGCCTTTCCAAATCTTTGGGCGTGCGCACCTCCAAATCGTGGAGGGGGTGAAGTTCCGGACATCTTTTCCTCGGGAAATTCGCCCACACCCCGCGGAAACCTTTCCCCTTGGCCCACCGGATCCACGCATAATCGGCGGAAACCAAAACCACGTCGTCCTTTTTCCCGGGCCGAGGGATCTCCTCGGGGTCCAAAATAAGGGGAAAGCTCAGAAGAAACGGGGAATCTGGCCTTCCGGCACGAAGGAGGGCTTTGGGCTCGGGCAAACGCGCGACGATCTCAAGAAGAAAATCAGGGGAAGCAGAGGGAACAAGGAGCATCAGGCCTCGCCTCCGCAGAAACAGCACTCCTCAGGAATACGCGGCAAAGCGTGCTCCAAGAGTTTTCCCAATTTGGGCAAGCTTTCTTCCATGACCTTGGCCACGTCCGCGTGGGAAACGGGCTTTTCACCCCACACGTCCAAGTCTGTGACCACGGCCAGGGTGGCATAACAGAGTCCGAGTTCTCGGGCGAGAATGATCTCCGGGACGAGGGTCATGGAAAGGAGATCCGCGCCGAAGACGTCGCGAAAGATCCGCGATTCCGCGCGGGTGGAGAACCGCGGCCCCTCGAAGACCAGAACTGTCCCCTTTTTATGGGCTCTTAAGCCCAGTTCCCGCGCGGTTTCCCAAAGGATTTCCCGGAGCTCCGGGCAAAACGGATCGGGCATGGGCGTATGGACCACGTTGGGGCCATCGAAAAAGGTGGCGGCGCGGCCCTTCGTGAAATCCAGGAATTGGTCGGGAAGCACAAGATCGCCGATTTCATAATCCGCTCTCAGGCCGCCCATGGCGGAGATGGAAAGGATGCGCTTCACGTCCATCTCATAAAGGGCCCAAATATTCGCGCGATAGGGCACGCGATGGGGCGGGAGGGTATGGCCTTTCCCATGGCGGGGAAGAAAGACCACCTCTTTTTCGCCCACCTTTCCCACCACGAGGGCTGAGGAAGGAACACCGTAAGGTGTAACTTTCGAAACCTCTTGGGCCTCGGAGATGAGGCCCAGGGCGTAGATTCCAGAGCCGCCGATGAGGCCAATCCTCTTGGACATGCTTTCGAGTGTACCCCGGCGAAAGCGGTCAGGATGTTTGACAACCCCTGGGGGCCAGGTAAAGTTCAGGGATGGCCGTTCTTCCCTCCCTTCGGGTAGAAGTGGGCGCGGTGCCTCGGGGCGTCCTCCTTCCCGGCGATCCCGGCCGAGCCGCCCGTATTGCGGAACGCCTCGAGAGCCCTGAGGAACTTGCGAAAAATCGAGAATTCCATTCGTATCGAGGTTTTTGGAAAGGCGTCCCGGTGGGCGTGATCTCCACAGGGGTGGGCGCGCCGGGCGCGGCCATTTGCGCGGAGGAAGCCATCCGCGCCGGCGCGGAAATCCTCATTCGCGTGGGGACAGCCGGCTCCCTTCAGGATCGCGTGCGGGATGGGCACCTTGTGGTCGCCCTGGGTGCCGTCCGGGCCGAAGGGACTACACCTAGACTTCTCCCCCTCGAGTTCCCCGCCCTGAGTGACCCGGAAGTGGCTTCCGCCCTTTGGGAGGAAGCAAGGAAGGTCGCATCCGATGTTCACCGAGGGGTAGTGGTCACTTTGGATGCCTTTTACCGCGGGGTTTTGGATTTGGGACTCGATGCGTACGCCCAAAGCGGGGCCTTGGCCGTGGAAATGGAGTGCGCGGCGATCTTCTGTGTGGCCCAACTTCGCGGAGCCAAAGCTGGGGCGATCCTCGCCATCGATGGCGACGCTCGCCGCGCGACCCTGGGCGACTATAATCCTCATCGAGAGGTGGTGCGCAGGGCCATCGACTTGGAAATCGAAGCGGCCTTAAATGCCCTGGCCCGCCTCCTGAGGCATTAAGGGAGGAAAGGAGGTGTCCATGCGGCGGGTTCTTTTGGCGTTAGGTCTTTTGGCTTTTGGGATTTTTGTTCACGCGGATTGGACCCTTCTCATTCTCCACACCAACGATGTCCATTCCCAGCTCGATAACTTGGCCAAGATGGCCACTTTAGTGGAGGAGATTCGCGCCCAGGTTCCGGACCTTGTTTTCCTTCATGCGGGTGACCAGTTCCTTGGGACCCTTTATTTCACCGTGCACAAGGGCCTAGCGGATGCGGAGGTTTTGAATTTGCTTTCGGTCTCCGCCATGGCTTTGGGAAATCACGAGTTCGATGAGGGTCCATCCGGGCTGAGCCGGTTCGCCGATAACGTGCGCTTCCCTCTCCTTTGCGCCAACTGCGACGTCTCTCGTGAACCCCTTCTTTCCGGAAAAATCAAGCCCTACACGGTTTTGGAGATCGCGGGCGAGAAGGTAGGGGTCATTGGGGTCATTACCCCGGATACCGCTTGGTCCTCGAATCCCGGCCCGAACGTGACCTTTACGGACCCGATTCTCGCTGTGCAGCAAAGCGTTTCCGATCTCTCCGCTCAGGGCATCCATAAGATCGTGGTCCTGAGCCATCTCGGTTGGGACAAGGATTTGGCCCTGGCCCAGACTGTGGCCGGGATCGACGTGATCGTGGGCGGCCACTCCCACACCTTGCCCGCCGTCTACCCCACCGTGGTGGAGAAAAAGCTTCTCAACGTGAATAAGGCCACGCAAGAAGAACTGGAGGCCCTTCCCGGAATTGGGCCCACCCTCGCCAAAAGGATCATCGAGTGGCGTGAGACCAAAGGGCCTTTCCAGAAGGTGGAGGATCTCCTCCAGGTTTCGGGAATCGGGCCCGCGAAGCTTGCGGCGATTCGGAATCTTGTCGCGGTAAGCGATGAGCCTGTGCGGACTTTGGTGGTGCAAGCCGGGGAGTATGCCCAGTATTTGGGCCGGCTCTCCGTGACCTTCGACGCGGCGGGAAACGTCATTTCCTGGGAAGGGGAGCTCATCCCCACCAAGGATTTCGCTTCCCATCCCAAAGTGGAGGAAAAACTCGTAGCGTTCCGTGAGCCCATCGAGGCCTTGAAGAAGAAGGTCATCGGCGAAACCAAGGTGGAGCTACTGGGCGAGCGGGCCTTGGTGCGCACTCAAGAAACGAACCTGGGTAACCTCGTTGCGGACGCCATGCTTTGGAAGGCCAAGGTCGCCGGCGCCCAGATTGCCCTGTGGAACGGGGGCGGAATCCGCGCCTCTTTGCCCGCAGGGCCCGTTACTTTCGGGGATTGCATGGCCATCCTGCCTTTTGGGAACTATCTTGTGGTCTTGGAGCTCACCGGCGAGCAGATCTGGCAAGCGCTGGAGAATGGGGTTTCCCAGGTGGAGCGGACGGCGGGCCGCTTCCCCCAGGTGGCGGGTTTGCGCTTCGTTTGGGATCTTGCTCAGCCTCCGGGCTCACGGATCGTTTCCGTGGAGGTCCTCCTTGAGGGCGTCTGGCGGCCCCTCGATCGCACGGCCACCTATCGCCTGGCCACGAGCAACTTCCTCGCTGCTGGTGGTGACGGCTACACGATGTTCACGGAGGCTAAAAACGCGTGGAACCTGGGCTTCGTGGACTACGAGGTCCTTGCGGAGTACATCCAGGCCCATTCTCCGGTGTCTCCGAAGGTGGAGGGCCGGATCATCCGGAAATGAAAGGAGGTGAGAGCGGCGACAAGAAGCACCCGGTGCAAGACAAGAACACCCAAAAAGGAGGTGTGGCATGAAAAAGCTTTTCCTTGCGGTTTTAGCGGTATTGGTGTTGGCTTTGGGCGGCTTTTCCCAAAAGAAAATTTGTCTATATTTCGATCAGACAGGGCCTGGAGACCTAAGCTTCAACGATATGGCCCTGCTTGGTGCTCAGCGGGCAGCCGCGGAGTTCGGGCTCGAGCTCGTCTACACTACGGCCCATAGCCCCATGGAGTTCCTTTCTGACCTCTCCATGCTGGCCGAGAGCCGGGAATACCTGATCATCATTGGGGTTGGCTTTCTCCTTTTTGACGCTCTTCCTGAGGCAGCACGCCTGCACCCCGATCAGAAGTTTGGATTTGTGGATGGCCCGAACTTCGGTCTTCCTAACATGATTGGGCTCCTCTTCCGCGAGCAGGAGGGCGGCGCTTTGGCGGGAGTGGTGGCAGCGCTCACCGCTATCGCCTACGGAGACCCTGCAGTGGGTGCGGTGGCTGGAATGGAGATCCCGCCGGTCTGGCGCTACGAGGCCGGATACCGCTTCGGCGCCCACTGGGCCGTGGATTGGTACAAGAAGCACACCGGGAAAGACGCGAATATCCGGGTTCTCGTGACTTACGTGGGTCGGTTCGACGATCCCGCGGGTGGGAAAGTGGCCTCTGAGGCTCTCCTCCGCGCCGGCGCGCGCAACATCCTCGGCATCGCCGGTGCCACTCACCTTGGTGTTTTCGACGCGGTGGAGGAGGCTGGCCGGGCCGCAGGGCTTACCTATGGTCCGCCTTTTGGTTACGGTGCTGACGCGGCTCAGGAATACATTAAGCCAGGGTTTATCCTGGGCTCCGCTCGCAAACGCGTGGACGTTGCTGTCTATGAGGCTGTGAAATGGGCTTTGGGGAAAGAACCTGGCTACAACCTCATCCTTGGCCTGGAAAAGGAGGGCACGGGCTTCAGCACCTACGAGGACCTCGTGACCTTCGTGAACCTTGCGGTCAAGGCGGGCTATCCTTTGGGTGCTTCTCCGGAAGAGGTCCTTGCCCGGATCGTTGCCGCCCGCCAAAACGTGCCCTACTTCGTGTGGCAGGGCTTGGGCGAGTTCATGGGCCTCCTCAGGGCTGGAGCCATCAAGCTGCCCGAAGCGGACACCGCTGAACAAATCGATGCGGTCCGCAAAATGTACCCCTAGGGCTGGAAAAGGGGGCCAGCACAAAAGCTGGCCCCCTTTTTCGTTTAAGCTTGCACGATGAACAACCTAATTGAAGCGCGCAAGATCACGAAAGTTTATGCCGACGGTACAGTAGCTTTGCGGAACGTCGACTTCAGCGTTCGCCCGGGCGAGGTAATGGGGCTCCTCGGCGAGAACGGCGCAGGGAAAACCACGCTCACCAAAATCCTTTCAGGACTTCTTTCTCCTACAGCGGGCACAATTCTTTGGAAGGGGAGGCCTGTGAGGTTCTCCTCTCCGCGGGAAGCATTGCTGGCTGGGATCGGTATGGTACATCAGCATTTTGCTTTAGTAGGTCCTTTTAGCGGTGTCGAGAACATTGCCCTGGGTGCAGAGGGAGGGCCTCTCCTTGCCCCAGTCCAAATCAAACGTATTCGTGCAAAGGTTGAAGAAATCATGAAAAACACTGGACTTCAAGCCCCGTTGGATGTGCCAGTGGAGGACCTGCCCGTTGGGGTACAGCAAAGAATCGAAATCCTGAAAGTCCTCTTTCGTGAGGTGGAGTTGCTTATCTTGGATGAGCCCACAGCCGTGCTCACCCCTCAAGAGGTGGACGAGCTCTTTGTGGTCCTGAGGAACCTCGCTAACAGCGGGAAAAGCGTGGTTTTCATCACCCATAAGCTCAGGGAGGTACTGGCAGTGGCAGACCGGATCACGGTGCTCCGGCGGGGCGAACTCGTGGGCGTGCGAAACGCAAAGGAAACCTCCGTGGAAGAGCTGGCTCAGCTCATGGTGGGCCGGGAGATAAGCGCTGTACGGAAAAGGGAAGCACCGACATTGGGACCGGAGGTCCTAAGAGTGCAGGATCTTGTTGTTCCCGGCCTCGGAGGGGAGCTTTCCGTGCGGGGCGTTTCTTTCAGTGTGCACGCCGGCGAAATTTTTGGAATTGCCGGGATTCAAGGTAATGGGCAGACAGAATTGGTGGAGGCATTAGTTGGGCTTCGGCCTTGGAAGGGCTGTGTGGAGCTCAATGGGCAAAGTTTGGCCGGGCTGGGCCCTGGGGAGATCGCGGCCTTGGGCCTGGCACACATTCCTGAGGATCGCCATGGAATGGGCCTCATTTTGGATATGAGTGTTGCAGAGAACAGTATCGCGGGAAGGCTATCTGCCTTCCGAGGCCTTTTTGGGCGCTTATGTTGGTCCAATATTTTCCGGTTTGCTCAGGAGCTTATCGAGCGGTTTTCCATTCAGGCGCGAGGTCCCCGAACGCCGGCGCGCTCCCTCTCCGGGGGGAACCAGCAAAAACTTATCGTGGGGCGTGAACTCAGTAAATCCCCTAAGCTCCTCATCGCCAACCAGCCAACCCGTGGATTGGATATTGCTGCCACCCAATTTATTCGCGAGCTTCTCCTCCGTCTTCGTGACGAGGGCATGGCCATTCTTCTTATCTCCGCGGATCTCGATGAGATCTTTGAGCTAGCGGATCGAGTAGCGGTGATGTATCGCGGGACCTTTACCGGCATTTTGCCGGCTGAAGAGCTGGATCGGGAGAAGGTCGGGCTCCTCATGGGGGGCCTTACCTTGGAGGAGGCCCGAGGATGAGATCTTTTCTAGAAACGATAGCTGCCCTACTTTTTGGCATCCTAATTGGCGCGGTAATCATGGCCCTTTGGGGCCGAGACCCATGGGCCAGCTATGCGGCCCTTTTTCAGGGAGCCTGGGGAAATGCCCGCGCTTTGGCGAGCACCCTAAGCCGTTCTCTTCCCTTGGTCCTCACTGGGCTTACTTTCGCCGTGGGTGTGCGGGCCGGCCTTTTCAATATTGGAGCTCAAGGACAAATGCTTGTCGGTGCGGTCACAGCCTTAAGTGTTGGGCTTTTAGCCCTCCCTCCGGGAATCCATTTGGCTTTGGCCTTGGCTTTCGCGGGAATAGCTGGAATGATCTGGGCCCTGCCGGTGGCTCTCCTTAAGCTCCTTCGGGGTGTAAGCGAGGTTATCTCCACCATTATGCTCAACTGGGTGGCCCATTGGCTCACCTTATTTTTGGTGGTTCGGAAGCTTTCTGACCCCGTTCGAGGCGAGCGCACCTTCCAGGTGCCCTTGAGCATGCGCTTTCCCGTAATCCAAGGAGAGCTCACCTGGGCCCTTGTAATCAGTCTTCTAGCTTCCCTTTTCCTTTATTGGTTCCTTTGGCACCACGCCAAAGGGTATGAGATCCGCGCCTCGGGCCTTAACCCCCGGGCAGCAAAAGCTGCGGGAATTTCAGTGCCTCGCTCGCTTCTTTGGGCTATCCTCCTGGGAGGGGTTTGCGCTGCTTGGGCCGGGGCCATCCAGGTCCTTGGGCGTTTCCCATATGCCATTACCAGCGATCTTGCAAATCTTGGGAATTTGGGTTTTGATGGAATAGCCGTGGCGTTGATCGGCCGAAACCATCCTTTGGGAGTACTGGCCGGGGCTTTCTTCTTCGGAACCTTGGCGACAGGTGCAGCCCGTATGGGCCTAAGGGGCATCCCTATTGATATGATCCAGATTGTGCAAGGCGTGATCGTGGTTTCCATGGCTGCTCCTGAGGCGTTTCGCATGTTTCGCCTCCGGCAAAGAAAAGGGGAAAAATGAAGATTCTGCTCGATGTTCTTCCCGTGGCTCTCAGGGCGATGATGCCCATCATTTTGGCTGCCGTGGGCGAGATCGTTTCGGAATGGAGCGGCGTGGTAAACATCGGCCTCGAAGGAATAATGACCCTCTCCGCTTTTATTGCGGGGATAGGAAGCTGGGCTACCGGAAACCCGTGGATTGGGGTTTTCGCGGGCCTCGTTACCGGGGCTCTCATCGGTTTGATCCACGGCTTCATTTCCGTAAGGCTCCGCGGGAACCAAGTCGTGAGCGGGATAGGAATTAACCTCCTTGGAATGGGCGCGGTGGGATTTGGTGCTTGGGTTCTGTGGGGAGCCAAAGCGCCCATGCTCGATCAACGCTTTTGGATTCCCGGGGTTTTTCTTTTTGGCGTGAGCTTGAGCCCGTTTGTCTTTATCACTCCAGCCCTGGTTGCTCTCACCTGGGCGCTTCTTTCGCGCACTGCCTTGGGTCTACGGATCCGCGCAGTGGGAGAGAACCCGGTCGCTGCGGACGTGGTGGGGGTTAAAGTGGAGGGTCTCCGGCTTTTTGCAGTGGTTTATGGAGGAGCGTTGGCAGGGATAGCAGGAGCCTTCCTGAGTTTGGATTGGTTGCATACCGTAAGCCCAACCCTTCCTGCGGGCAGGGGTTTTATTGCTTTGGCCAACGTGGTATTTAGCAAACTGAATCCGTTTCTGGCACTTCTCGGCGGCTTTCTGTTTGGATATTTTGATGCTTTGGCCATCCAGCTTGCCTCAGTGGCCGGTTTTGGAGGGAGTGTACCCTACCAATTCTTGCGCATGATTCCCTATTTGGTGACCTTGGCTGTAGTTTCGTTCGCCATCGGTCGTGCTCGTTTTCCCGCGGCTTTGGGGCAACCTTATCGAAGGGAATGATGTGCTGCGCAATCTTGGGGGAAGAGAAGGCGGGGGCACCCTCAGGCTCAATTGCAACTGAGGCCGTGCGCATGGAGGGGATCACCAAGGCCTTTCCGGGCGTAGTGGCCAACGCCGGCATCGACTTCTCCCTTTTCTTTGGGGAAGTGCACGGTCTTTTGGG
>Ga0078972_1017547_pt1 | contig 10242 bp, 9 predicted proteins | sample YelNatPaOPGAMG01_FD_67568 | JGI IMG/M metagenome (GOLD analysis project Ga0078972, IMG submission 67568) | Hot spring thermophilic microbial communities from Obsidian Pool, Yellowstone National Park, USA - OP-RAMG-01 (SPADES assembly) (version 2) | ecosystem: Environmental > Aquatic > Thermal...
CGTTTGATCTCATGATATTGTCAACATCTTCAAGTATTTGTTTAGCCATTTATGCGCTGTTTCTTAAAGTACTCGTGTTGGTTAAAAGAGTTTTTGGCTTTAGAGGTTTCTCGCGGCTATGTGACGAACATTGGTAGACAATTAATGTTTAGCTCATTTATTTGAATTTACCAGTAATTGGTGCGGGGGGTGGGATTTCAAATTAATTTACTGGTATTTATTCTTTTGCTTTGGCTTGCTTTACATCGTTTGTTCATTGTTGTGGGGTTCTTCATTTTACTCGGGTGTTTTGTTTGGCTATATGAGTTATGATTTGGAGAGAAGGAAGAGCTTTGAAAAGTTTTCCATGCTTTTTGTTGTTAGCTCTAGTATTTCTGGGTAGTGGTCTGCGATTGAGTGTATAAGTTCGTTTGTTTCTTTCCATAGTTTTGGTATGTCACTGATGTAGAGTTGTAGTTCATTTCTAAGGGCATCAGGGTCTATGTCTATGTAGTGTTCGAGGAGTTCGCTTGGGGGATTTATTTCTTTGATGATTGGTGGTTCGGCAACTTCGTTTCTCCAATTTGGCCAACAATTGTCCAGAATTTTTGTGAGGGAATTTTTAACCGTTTCAAGTTCTTGGATTAGGTTGGCGATATCGTTAAGGGTTACTGAGCGGTCAACCAAATTGGCTCGACGAAGGATAGTAAAAACATCGCTTTTTTTCTCCCAAATTTTGTGAATTATTAGAATGGACCCTAAGTTGATTGTTGAAGAGGGTTTTAGGAGTGAGACGACTATGGAGGACATGGCGTTTATATGGAAATAAAGTTTGGCGCATTTCACTTTTAGAACTTCGCTCTTGATAATTGAGTTTAAACGTATTGACTGGATATTTTCTAAAAGTTGCAAAACATCATTGATGGGTACATTGACGTCAAGCTTTTCAACAAACATGTGGACAAAGGATGCTGAACTTATTCCATACTTGCTGGCATATTGCTCAAGTTTTCTCGCAATCTCTTTTTTAAGGGACAAATTTGTATATTGGGATCGAGGCATAATTACCAAGAAACTATTCATTTTTCTCGAATTTAAACTTTTAGTACATTTAGTAACATTTATAAACATCTTTACTAACTAGTTAGTACGGATTTCCATGCACAAGCTACGTGTGTTGCACGAACGGGAAGAAGCTGTGGGGACTCTACAACGACTAATTAAAGCTGCAAATGGAACAATAGTCAAACTTTCCGGCAACATGTATGTACTCGTAGATTTTCCAAATGATTTAGCGTTGCAATTAACCAAGCTTCTGGGCGGGAAAGTGAGCATACTTAAAAAAGAGCAAGGGTACGCCATTCGCGCGGTTGGCGTCAAACGCGTAGCCGCGGTTACCCGCCCATACGCCCACACGCACCCCAAGGAGGTGTAACAATGTATTACATAAGTACAGGCTTGAGGGTTTACTCGCGTGGTTATCAAGGCAAAATAGCATTGAAATGGAAGAGGAAAGGCTGCTGGAACATCATTTTATGCAGGGGAGACTATGAGAGATATCTGCGAACAATCCAAATGGACATGTTTAACCTTGACAGCGAGAAGCGAAAATTTGAAAAACGCTGAAACTGGGGTAGGGATTATAGAGTATATACATGGGCGGGGAGTTAGATAACAGGTTGTTAGCTAACATTTTAACCAAACGTTAGATAACGGTGATTCTTTTGCCGAGGAAAAAGTTCGACTACGAAAAACTTGCTGAAGAGGCGAGAAAGCTTAGGGATCAAAACCTAACCTATCGCCAAATAGCTGAAAAGTTAGGGTGCAGCCCCTTCACGGTTCACCAAGTACTAAACCCTAAGCCTAAAGATGCTGCAAGAAGGGTCGACGAATTATCGTTGGCGTTAGCCTCACTTGAGCAAAGGCTTTCCCTGCTGGAAAACGCATTGTCATATGAAGCTAAAAGCCTCGAAAAAGTTAGATTGGAAATCTCCAATCTAAACAGAAATTTTGAAGAGTTAAGGACTCAGCTACTCCCACTAGATAGGCTGAAAGACGAAGTTAGAACTTTCCAACGGCAACTCCAAAACATTGCAGAAGCCAATAAAACAACAGATGAGAAAATAAAGAACACCTTAAGCGTTACTGAAGAACTCAAAGCAAATCTTTCATCGCTACAGAACCTATTGAAGCTAGTTGAAGACAACATGCAGGCCAGAGTTGAAGCACTAGAACATGACATCGATCTGATGACATACTATGCAAAGGAGAGATTTGAATCTAAAGAATATCAGTGCAAACATGCCGATAAGGAGGGCTACTGCACCCGCTACAAATGGCGCTACCACAATGTACACCTAAACATGAAAGAAGTTAAAGCGAACGGCGAAAAAGCGTATCTCGTCAACGTTCGCTTGAAACCTATAATATGTGCGGCATGTCCAGCCTACCAGCCCAAAGGCAAACACCGCCGCATATGGCCCTAGCACCAAACAAAATTCTTACAACTTGAAGCCCACGCTTCCTCACAAAGACAGCAGACAACAAATTCGCCTGAAAACTATAGACAAACATCAACAAGTATATCCAAAGCTTCGCGGATCAAAACCTACACATAAAAAGGCCTCATTTCCAATATTTGCAGTCTCCCAGTTTTACCCCAAAACTGGAAGATTTTCGACAACCTTTAGCGCCTTTAAAACCGAAAGCGCCTCAAAATAGCCGCCTTTAAAAATTTCTAAAATAAAAGTTGGAGTTTTTAGCAGACGGCATCCAACGTCAACACTATTATTTCATGTTACATTTGAGCTTTCATAGATATTTCAAAACATTCACTTAGCAGCAATTAAAAGAAGAATTATGTGTTATAGGTAGCTAACTTTGATTTGGGGATTGAAAGTTTTATAAGTTATTGGGAACATTTTCATGTGATGGCTTATGGCTGAGGCTTTTGAGATCTCTAGGTTGGAGATTGAGATATTAAGGGTTTTAAGCGAGTCAACTGAGCCTATTGGGTCGAGGTTACTTCAGCGGGAACTGGAGAAGAGGGGTTTCTTTTTAAGTGAGAGGACCGTGAGGTATCATCTTCAACTGTTGGAGTTGAAGGGTTTAGTTGCTGGGCATGAGCGAAGTGGAAGAACTATAACTAGTCAGGGGTTGGCGGAGCTTAGCAGGGCTTTGGTTTCTCAGAGGGTTGGATTTGTTATCACCCGTTTCTTGTCGATGGCTTGTTCGATTACGTATGATTATATTGCTGATTCTGGGATGGTGGTTGCGAATGTTTCTGTTCTGGATAAGTCTTTTTATGATAAAATGTTCATGATAGTGGAGGATTTGCATGCTGCAAATTTGCTTTTGGCTCCTTATATTAAAGTTTTAGATGAGAATGAGGAGTATCAGAATATCGTGGTTCCTGAAGGGAAGATTGCCCTTTTCACAGTTTGCGATCTGACCGTGGATGGTGTGCTTATTCGCTCAGGGATTCCCTTATTTTTCAAGTATGGTGGGTTGGTTCAAATGGTGAATGGTAAACCTTTACGCTTTGTTGACATGATATCATATGAAGGGACAACCATTTCTCCACTTGAGCTTTTTGTTAGGAGCGGTCAGACTTCTGTTTTGAAGGTTGTTAAAACCGGATCAGGGGTTTTGCCCGTAGGCATGAGGGAGATTGTGGCTGAAGCTAGGGAGAGAACACACAAAATTGTTTCAACATTGAAGGAAAGAGGGTGGGGAGGCATTTTGGCTTTAGGTGTCCCTAACGAACCCGTGCTAGGTGTGCCAGTATCCATGGACAGGTTTGGGTTATGCATGATTGGAGGCCTTGCTTTGTCAGCAGCCCTCTTAGAAGGAGGGGCGAAGATTGAAACCTTTGCTTCCTACTGTTTAGTTCCAATAGAAGAAATGAAAAGAATATAACAAGATGAGAGATGAAATTGTGCTGTTTAATGCTTTGTTAGGTATGTGTTTATTGATTGTGCTGCTCTTTTCCCCGCTTCTATGGCTTTTATGACTGATGCTGCACCGCTTACCACATCGCCCCCCGCGAAAACTCCATTTGCCGCCTCTAGCGTCTCTTGGTTGACTATTATTGTTTTATTCTTTTCCGCAATTCTTATGTTTCTTGTCGTGTTTGCCGCTGCGATTGTATTGGGTATATGTTCCGTTGCAATTATGACTGTTTCGGCGCTGTAGAGAAATTCTGAGCCAGGCTCGGGGACCAGCTTTGGTTTAGCCGTCCTTTCTGGCTGTGCAGGCTTTAATTTCACGAGTTCAACGAGTTTTACCCACTGTCTCTCGTCGCCTATAAGCCTAACAGGCTTTGTTGATGGTTGTAGTTTTACGCCCTCCTCTAATCCCCGCCTTATGTCGTCGGCTCTTCCCACAACTTTTCTCTGGTAGAATATGCAGGCTTCCTCAGCTCCCAGTCTGAGGGCAGACCTTGCAGCATCCATTCCCCTCGCGCCCAATATTGCAACTCGGCCTCTAACTTTTATTGGAGTTTTGCTTTTATATGGGAATAAGTTTGCCTTCATGAGGTTTATTCTGAGTAGGAACTCGTTTAGGGAGTAGACACCGCATAGGTTCTCGCCTGGTATGCCTAAAAGCTTGGGTAAGCCTGCTCCAGTGCCTATGAAAACGGCGTTGAACCCTTCTTCAAAAAGGTCGTCTATTGTCAGTGTTTTGCCCACAATGACGTTTGTTTTTATTTCAACACCAAGTTTTTTAATGTAATCAATTTCTTGTTTAACAACTCTCTTTGGAAGGCGAAACTCCGGTATGCCGTAGATTAAAACGCCGCCCGGCTCATGTAATGCTTCAAATACGACTACTTGATGTCCTTTTTTCGCTAATTCTGTTGCTACACTTAAACCTGCTGGCCCGCTTCCCACAACCGCCACGCTTTTTCCTGTTGACGGTGCAGTTTCGGGGATAGCCGGTCCAGCTTCTAACTCATAGTCGGCGACGAACCTTTCAAGGGCTCCTATGTTTATTGGGTCGCCTATGGTGTTTTTGCATCCCATGACGCATAATGCTTCTTGTGGGCATACTCTTCCACAGATGGAGGGCATACAGTTTTTCTGTCTGATTTTTTCAGCCGCTTCGATATAATTGCCCAGCCTAATGAGTTTTATGAATTCAGGTATATCAACGTGTAACGGACACATTTCTACACAAAGTGGGCGTGTGCACTGGAGGCATCTTGCAGCTTCGGCTAATGCCTGTTCTTCGGAGTATCCTAAAGCCACTTCATTAAACGTGCGTAATCGATCTTCTACAGGCAGCTCTGGCATCCTAACTTGTTTTAGTCTTACGTCAAGCTTCTGCATCTGCACTCCTCCATTATTTTGAGGGATACTTTTTCTTCCTCGTCATACATGTGGATTCTGGCTCTAAACTCGTCAAAATCAACTAGATGGGCGTCAAAATCAGGGCCATCTACACATGCAAACATGGGTTTACCAGCAACTGTTACACGGCAACATCCACACATTCCTGTTCCATCCACCATTAATGAGTTGAGACTGACAATTGTTTTAATCTTGTAGGGTTTAGTTGTTTCCGAAATTGACCTCATCAAAGTCGCCGCCCCAACGGCATAGACTAAATCGAACCTTTCCCCAGACTCCAGTAGGCTTCTGAGAAGGTCATTAGCATACCCTTTCACTCCTTCCGAGCCGTCATCAGTGGCTATGTAGAGTTTGTCGCTTACCTTTATAAACGCATCCTTGAAAATTAACTGCTTGGCTGTTCGCGCGCTGATTATGGCTGTCACGTTGTTGCCTGCCTCCTTCATTTTCTTAGCCCTTTCATAAGCTGCTGCAATGGCAACCCCTCTGCCGATTGCACACACCTTGCCGTGGAAGGCGATTTCGCTTGGCTTTCCAAGAGGCCCTACTAAATCGTGAATATGGTCTCCGACTTCTAGTTTTCCAAGCTCCTTTGTGGACGCCCCGACTTCCTTAAACACCAAGGTTATTGTGCCGTCTTTAGGATCCCAGTCTATTAGGGTTAGTGGAATCCTTTCGCCTTCCTCGTTCACCCTTAATATTACAAACTGTCCTGATTTCGCCTTTCTCGCGATCAGCGGAGCCCTCACTTTTATTAGCTTAACCTCTGGGGCCAGCTCTTCCTTGAAGATTATTTCATTCGCCATAATTAACCAGTCCACCATTTATAAAAGCCCTTAGAAATCCCAACGATAACATCCCTTGGGGATTTTCCAGCATAGAGCAGGTCTGAGAAAGCCCTTTTCAAATCTGTTCTCTCACCAAACGAATGGTGCCTTTCCAGGGCCGCGTCAAGAATTTCTTGGACAATCGGCATTTTCTGTCCATAAACTTTTCTTGCAACGTTCCAACACCTTATAAAGTCGGAGTAGTCTAAGCCTAGACTGAAATATTCGATCAAGACGGCGTATGCCAGTTCTTGAGGTGAAAGCTTCCTTGAAAGCTTTGCCTCCCAGTAAGCCTTACCCTCATCAACCCTGCCAGTGCTATAGAGGTAGCTCCAGTAAATATAAGAGTAGAAAATATCTACGGTTCTATCTTGAAACTCTGGACAACTAACTCCTGGGTAATGTCCCCTAGCGCAGACAACAACCCCATCAATATCCGTTCGGTCCTCAAAGTTTTTACATTCAATGCAGAACCTTGTCTTTGACGCTGTAGCCTTCACACCTTCAAACCGATCTTGAAATTCTGGGCAAGCAACGCCTGGTCGATGACCCCTTGCGCATAGGACAACCCCGTCTATTTCCATTCTATCCTCAAAGTTTTTACATTCAATGCAGAACCTTGCACCCATATTTCTCACCTACGACAGCATACTTTCTAGAATGCCGTTGGCGGCTTCCTCGGGCAATGGTAGGCCGGTAACCCTTGATGCCCTCTCCGATAACGCTACTAAATCGCTTCTATCCAAAAGGTTGAGTTTCCATTTCCTTGCCCCTGCCATTAGTTGCTGGAGACCAACCTTTATCCTCTCTAGGTAAGTGTAGAGCCCAACTGCGCCCCATGGTACCTCTCTAAATCTTTCACCCAGACGAGTTTCAAGATCTGGAACGCTTATAAAGAATTTCTCAGGCAAATTGCCGAAAAGTTCTTCGAAATATTTTGGTAACCGCCCCCTCTGAGCCTCCTCAGCAAAGTAGGATGATTTCATAACTGCGGTTAATGGTGCTCTGCCCATCAATATTGCCTTCACGTATGGTCCATTGCCAAAGTTGCTCATGGCAATAGCTTTGAACATTTGAGTTTCGTCTATGAAGCCTCCCGCCATTACTATATCGGGAACATGCTTCCCTTTCTTCCTAAGAATTTCCGCGCACTTCAAAACCTGTGCCTCCAAATAAACGGTTGGTGTGCCCATTTCGTTCATCATGGGAACCGGGCTCATGCCAGTGCCTCCGCTGGCGCCGTCAAAGACCACGTAGTCGATTTTAGCCTCCGAAGCTACTTTCATGGTGAATGCAACAGCCTCTGGGCTATAGGCTCCTGTTTTTAAGCTAACTTTCTTAGCGCCTTGCTCTCTTAGCCATTCGATATCTTCCACGAAACCTTTTTCAGTTGGCATGCCAACGCGGCTATGCCTTTCAAATGTTTTGAAAACTCCTTGTTTGAAGGCTTCTTGAACTTCAGGATCTTCAGGATCGGGTATAACTATGTAACCCCTTTTCTTTAGTAGAATAGCCTTTTGTAGATCGCCAACTCTGACTTCGCCGCCAATAGCCTTTGCTCCTTGACCCCACTTTCTCTCGATGATGTTTACCTCAAGCTTCGATATTGCGTAAATGTCAACTCCAAGCCTTTGATCCTCAACGTTGGTCTGAACCGCAACGTCACCATATTGCCCATCCCAGAATTTCCGGAAAGCCTCAACCCTTCTCTTAAGTTCAGGTGAATGGACAACTTTCCCTTTTTCAATTCGTGTATCAACATCCATTCCACAAACGTTTTCGCCAATGGTCACTATTATGCCAGACAAGGCTCCTCCAATCGCTAATCCATCCCAGTTTCGTCTGGCAACGTCTGTTGAGCCATATGCGCCTATCATCACCGGAATCTTAAGGGGGATCCCCCCAACACTTGTCTCAACATCCACGTTTGGAAAAATCGCTAGATCGGAATCTTCTTTTATACCAAGGGCACCTAAAAGCCTGGCTTGAATATTAAAGTGAGACCAGTCTAAGCCATAGTCCTTTAAAGCTCCAGCCGTGCTATTTCCAAACATGTTGGGATCTGGGTAAAGGGCTTCCCTTCCTCTAAACGCCGACAACGAAACTTCGCATAGAACTGGGCATTCTTTGACGCATATTGGACATAAACCGCTGGTTGGACAGACATCTTCAACCCTTGTCCTAGTTCTCGTTGTAGACATGGAATTCAAATACGAAGAGTTTCTATGAATTTGGAACGGCACATTTCATCCCTCACACCATTTAACAATTGGCTATAGGTAACCTATTGCCGACAAACAATTTAAGCATTTCGAAAAAGAAAGCCCCAAACCCGAAATTTATTTAAAAGTTAAGTTAACAAAGTCGATGGATGAAGACTATTTTATAGAATATTTCCAAATTTAGACGAGATCTTTGGTGTAAAGGATCGTTTTTATTTATTCCCATTCTATGGTTGCTGGTGGTTTGTGAGTTATGTCGTAAACTACCCTGACAACTTGTGGTATTTCATTGGTTGTTCTAGTAGAGATCCTTTCCAGCAGTCTGTAGGGGATTTTTGCGAAGCTTGCAGTCATGGCTTCGCGGCTTTCCACGGCCCTTATGGCGACAACGTAGCCGTAGGCTCTAGCATCGCCTTTAACGCCCGTCGCCTTCGTGTCTGTTAAAACTGCGAAGTATTGCCACAGCTTATCTTTTAAGCTGCTTTTTTCAATTTCCTCTCTTACAATCTTGTCCGCTTTCCTTGCGATTTCAACTTTCTCTTCGGTTATTTCCCCAATGACTCTCACAGCCAAACCTGGGCCTGGAAACGGCTGCCTGTAGACGATTTCTTTGGGAAGCCCAAGCAAGGCAGCAACTTTCCTGACCTCATCCTTATACAAGTCCCGAAGGGGTTCAATAATCTTCTTAAACTTAATACGGGTTGGAAGCCCAGCTACGTTGTGATGTGTTTTTATCTTGTCTGAAAACTTCCTAAACCCGGACTCTATTCTATCTGGGTAAATCGTTCCTTGGATTAAATACTCTGCGCCAGCCTTCTCGGCTTCTTCTTCAAAAACCCGGATAAACTCTTCACCTATAATTTTCCTTTTCGTCTCTGGGTCGAATACGCCCTTTAGCCTTTTTAGGAACCTTTCACGCGCATTCACCATTACAAGATTTATTTTAAATCCTTGGAAAACATTTTTCACGAACTCTGGCTCGTTCTCCCTCATAAATCCATGATCAACAAAAACTGCTGTAAGCCTATCGCCTATGGCTCTGGCAGCTACAACCGTAGCCACACTTGAGTCTATACCTCCGCTTAGTGCAATTATGGCTTTGCCTCCGCCAACCTCAGCTTTAACCTCCTCAACCATCCGATCTATCATGTCTTCCATCCTCCAGTTAGCCTTGCATTTGCATACTTCAAAGAGAAAGTTACGGAGCATCTGCACGCCCTTTTCCGTGTGAACCACTTCCGGATGCCACTGCAAACCATAGATTGGTTTTCTCCTATGCCTAAAAGCGGCAACAGGACAATTTTCACTGTGAGCTAACACTTCATATTCTGGAGGAACCGAGAACACAGCATCGCTATGACTCATCCAAACCCTTTCCCACCTATCTAAACCCTTCAGAACATCAACCGGCTTATCGATGGTCACATATGTCGCACCATACTCTCTTCTCTTAGCATGTCCAACCTTACCTCCAGCCATGTGGGCGATAAGCTGATGCCCATAGCACAAACCCAAAACAGGCAACCCTAAATCCAAGATTTTCGCATCAAGCTTCGGTGCACCCTCGTTGAATACACTTGCAGGTCCACCTGACAAAATTAAACCTTTAACATTGAATTTTTCGTTTAGAAGTTTAATCTCTTCAGCTTTTATGTTATGAGGGACAATTTCAGAGTATATTTCATGCTCTCTTATACGCCTTCCTATAAGGTGGCAATATTGTCCCCCGAAATCCAAAACCAACACAGTATCATATTTCATTCTCCGCCCTCAACATAAGATTTCGAATTTTCATCAATTATCTTATAAAGTTTCTCAAGCAATCCACTTCTATATATGGAATATGAAATCATGTTCTCTTCA
>Ga0078972_1017549_pt1 | contig 10241 bp, 6 predicted proteins | sample YelNatPaOPGAMG01_FD_67568 | JGI IMG/M metagenome (GOLD analysis project Ga0078972, IMG submission 67568) | Hot spring thermophilic microbial communities from Obsidian Pool, Yellowstone National Park, USA - OP-RAMG-01 (SPADES assembly) (version 2) | ecosystem: Environmental > Aquatic > Thermal...
ATAATTAGTAATTTAATTATATTATTTAACATTTTTTGTTGGTTTTATATACGTTTCATATTATAATTTTTATATTATAAATATTACATTTTTTTTATTTTTATAGTTTTAAATTTATAATTTATTTATTAGAATTAAGTTTATTTTTTAATTTAGTAATTTTTTCAAGTATTTTTCCTAGCCAAAGACAAGAGAATCCTAGTGCAATAAAACTAATACTAGCATGTCCTCGTAATCCTAAACTTTCCATTTCAAGCGGAAGTTCATATGCAAAAATAATTGTAAGAATAATAACTAGTGGAATTGCAATTGTTTTTTGTTTTTTCAAATTAGCCAATTTTTCTTGATCAGTCATTGTATTTCCTTTTTTTAAATATTTAAATATTAAATTAATTTATTTTCCAATATTTATAGTTAAAAAATAAGCTATAAATATACTTGAAATTCCTAATATTAATAATACTCTCATAAGTGCAATTGCTTCTCTATTATTTTTTTCTAAAAAATCAATATTTTTATTTTTATAATAAAGTTCTATTAATTTATAAGATATTGCAACAATAAGTAAAAATATTACAAATCCATATATAATTGCTGTTGATAAAAATGCTAAAAACATTTTAGTATTCCTTTTTTTATTATTTATAATATAATAAATATTTATTTAAATGTCAAATTATAATTTAAAATTTTTCCTTTTTATTTTATATCTGCAATATTTCACCAAATATAATAAAACTATAAATCGGCAGCAAATAAAAAATAGTGCCGAAAATTAGAAACAATTTATAGGAGATAGTTTGTGATAAGTAATAAAATATAATTTTTTAAACCAGATTAACCATTATAATATCATAGAAAAAGTTCTTTATTTGAGATTTTTATTTCTGGTTCAATTTCTATTTCAGAACTATTCATTTTTGATCTTTTTTTTAAAATAAAATAAAATTTAATAATCTTTAAAAGGAATTTCATCAGAATCTAAGACTGGAGTAGCACCAAAATAAGTACCTCCATACGTAGTTCTTATATTCTTTAAAAATTTTTCTGGTTCTTTTTTCATAGAAACCAATTGAGAATGTCTATCTTTTACAAATTCACCATTAATAAATAATCCATTCTTTTTCCAATCTAAATCAGTTTTATTTTCTATTTCTATTTTTCCATCTATTAATTTTACTCTATATAATAAAGTAAGTCCTTCATCACCAAAAGATGTTATATCTACATATTTCATTTAATATATCCTCCCTTCCTCTCGTTTCCATCTTGGATTTTCTGTTTTTTCTATTATATTAGCTTTAGCATGTTTAAATAATTTTATAATTCTTTCTGCTTCTTCTAAATCTGGTTCTGCAATAGATAATGATTTTGAACCAGATGTTTTAGTCATAATATTTAATAATTTTTCAAATTCTTTATGTTCAGAAGTCCATTTAAGATTTTCTATAGAAGCTTCTATATCTCCTATTTTAATTTTTACCATATTTTTCCTTTTTTTTATTACTTGTAATATAATAAATATTTTTAATATTGTCAAATTTTTTATTCATAAATATTTCCATTATTCATCACATTATATACAAATTCAAAATAATCTGGATCTTTTATTGCAAATTCAAGAGGATTAGATACCATCATTTCTAATCCCATAGATAATATTTCTGTACCTATTAAATTAGAATTATTATCAGGATTATAAATTTTACCACAATATGCCATAAAAAAATTATCTTTTTTCGCAACTTCATTTTCTAAATAATCTTTATTAGTAATATCTTTTAATTTTTCAACAGGATCTCCAGCAGTTCTTTTATTAAAAAAATCATTACATAATTTTTTAATATTAAGATTATTATCTTCTAAATAATGTCCTAATTCATGAATTACAGTAATTGGATTTGTTGTTAAATCTATATGAATACCTGTTTCTTCATGATTATAAAATTCTCTAACATCATTAGAATGCATTATTATATTTGGCATAGTTTTTATATCTTTTGTAACTTCTTTTGATATTATTTTATTAAATAAAGGTATAGTATTATCTAATAATTTTTTTCCTTTTTCTAAATAAGAACTATTTTCTGTATCATCAAATAGTTTTATTTTATAAGATAATTCACTTTGATTTTCAACAAAAATTTTTTTTATGAGAGAAAATTTTAATTCATTTTGTTTTTTTAATATTTCTGTTTTTTTATTTTGTGCTTCTTTTAATTTACGTTTTCCTTCATCTGAATTTAAATATTCATTTGAAGATAATTTTAAATAATTTATTTCTTTTTCCGTTTGATTAAATTCATGAAATAATTGTTTATAATTATATAAAACATCACTATATTTTTTATCAGAAAATTTTTTAAATATATCTTTTATTTTATATTTATTATTTATTGGAGATATAGAATCAATTTCTTTCATAGCAGAATATTTTTCAGCCAATTCAGTAGCTTTATTAATTAAAGAACTTGATAATTCTTTTGCTTTTGATGTTTCATCTAATTTTACCTTTAATTTTAATTTTTCATCAAATAAATTTTCCATTTTAGAACTTATTTCATCTTTATATTTTATATATTCATCAGACCCCATATTATTAACAGATATATTTTTCCATTCATTATTTATTTTATTAATTTTTTCATCTATATTTTTTATTTTATCTTGTATTTCTTTCTTTTTTTCATCAGATAAATTAACTTTATATTTATCTATATTATTTTTATAATAATCTATAATTTTAGTATTAATATCATATAAATTTTCATCATCCAAATAAGATAATATTTTATCTTTAGGTAATATATTTTCCATATCTTTTATAAATGAATTTAATTTAATTTTATATTCTTTAAGTTCATTCTTTTTAATATCAAAATTTTTATTTGATATTTTATTCATTATATCAAAATATTTATCTGGATCTTCTAATTCATTAAATAAAATTTTCTTATAAGTATTATTTCCATTTATAATAGAATGAAATACAAATTTATTATATGATTCTTTATCTTTTGTTAAATCAATTTCATTAACATTTGATCCAATTTTATTTATAATTGGTTTTATTTCTTCATAAATATCATCAAAATTACTATAATATTTATCAGAATTTATTTCAGTATAATCTTTATCAGTTAATTCAAATGGAGCATTTACATTAGAACTTTTATAAGAATTATTAAGTAAATTTTTTATTTTTTTCATTATATTATTTATTGATAAATCTTCAAATTTATTAGATATATTATTATAAGAATCAATATTATATTTAGCAAATTTACTAAAATCTCCATTATTTTCTAATAATGCATTAATTCTACTAAGTACTCTTTTAAATTCAGTTCTATTAATAAATCCAGAATCATATATTTCTTTTTTTAATTTTAATATATTATCATAATTTTTTAATGATTTCCATATATCTTTTAATTTAGATTCTTCTATATTTTTTATTTTATATAAATCATCTGTAAATTTAAATTCATTTGTATTTTTTATTGGAAATGAAAGTGCATTATCTATTGCATTTATTTCTGTACCTTCATTATTAACCATAAAATTTTCATCATGTCTATCATCATTTCCAATTATAAAATCAAAAAATGCTAATAATAATTTATTTTTATTAGTAATTAATTTTGGAGATTTATAATATGTATTTTTATCTTTTATAAATTTTTGAAAAGATCCTATTCCTCCTTTTTCAGTAGTAGTTATTATAGTAGGAGGTACAATATTAAAATTAAATATTTTATCTACAATATATGCTGCTACTTCTCTTTTATAATATGTTCCTACAGGTATATTATCTCTAATGAATACTTCTCCTGTTCTATTTTTATATATTCCAATTTTATCATTTTTATCATCATAAGTAATAAAGGTTTTATTTGATGCCTCATTTATTGGATTTATATTTTTTATTTTAAAATCTATTAATTTTTTTTCTTCTTCTGTAAAATAATTTTTATTATTTTTATAATAATCTAAAAATTCTTTTTCTTTATTTTTTGTAAGTGGAGCATATTTTATAACTTCTCCATCTTCACTTACTTTATTTATATAATCATTACTCTCCATTTCTACATTTTCTATATTTTCTCCTTTATTATATGAAGGATTATGTGCAAAAAATTCATTTATAGTCGTATCTCTCATATCACTATTTGTAATATTTCTTTGAGATTTTATATTATCCCATTCATCATAATAATTATCTGAAATTTTATCTATATTATCCTCATTTTTTGTTAATGGAATTGCAGATTTTAATTTTATATTTCCTTCTTTATCTGTTCCCCAATTAGATGGAGTTGTAAATTGATTATAATCTATATTATAACTTTCTAATACTCCCATTCCTACATCATTTAATAATTCCATTAAATCTTTATCATGTGCATTAAATTTATATTGAGTAAATTTCATAAATGGTTTTAAAAATTGTAATACTTTATCTCTATCATCATTTAATTTTTCAAGTACCACATAATCTTTACCTATTTCATATACTTTAGCTACAAAATCTGATACCATATAATCTGGTTCACTATTATGATTTAACATTAATCCATATGCATTTTTAGCAACTTGTAAAATTTTATTATCTGGTAATTCATATGTATTTATATATTTTCTAAAATCTTTATTTGCTTCATTATAATAAGGTAATTTATTTAAATTAATTCTTTGACTTGCGGTATAATTTGAATATCCTTTATTTTCCCATGTAGGAGGAATTATATTTAATTCTTTTTCCATATAATTTTTAACCCATTCTATACCTTTTTCTTTAGAATCAAATTCTCCATCATATTGAGCTTCTTTAACTTTTTTTAACATATCTCCCAATTCTTTTCCTTGAGAAAATCCTAATTTAATTAAATCTTTTCCAGTAATTAATGCTGGTTCTGGTTTTTCTGTTACTTTTAATTTTTTAGCTAAATTTTGCAATAATTTTCCAGATTCTGGTAATCCAGTTTCTAAAGGAGGTCTTCCAGAATGATCAGCTTCTATTAATCTTAATAAATCAGTAATTGTAGCATCTCCTAATTTAACTGCTAATTTTCTAATTGCACTTAATTGTCCTTTTTCATTCTTTATTGATGCTATATTAACATGAGATAAATGATTTTCTATTAATGGAATTATTTTATCTATAATTGATTGTTTTACACCTATACTTTTTAAAAATTCATTAGCTAATTTACCTCCAGCTTGTTCATGTCCTTTAGATGTTATTCTTTCTTTACCATTTTTTATTTCTTTAGTTGTAGTTTGTGGTTTAGCTATATCATGTAATAATGCAGCAAATAATAATACAGTTCTATCATCAGCATTTAAATTATCTCTATCGGCTATTTTTGCAGCAGCATCCATTACATGTTTTGTATGCTCTTCTACATTACCTTCTGGATGCCATTCAGGATCTTGTTCTGTTTCTTTTAATTTACTTAAATATGGCAATTTTTCAATTAAACCAGTATCTCTTAAAAAATCAAATAATTTACTAGGATGTTTACCTTTTGATGCCCATTTACTCCATTCTTCAGTTATTCTTTCTAATGCTAATGAATCTAATTCTCCATCTTTAACCATTTTTTTCATTAAATTCAAAGTATCTTTATCAATATCAAATCCATATCTTCCTTGAAATTGCATAGCACGTAATATTCTTAATGGATCTTCATTAAATTTTTCAGAAGTATGTTTTAATATATTATTTTTTAAATCTGATATTCCATTATAATAATCATGTATTTCATTTGTTAAAGGATCATATGCTAAAGCATTCCATGTAAAATCTCGTCTAGATGCTGCTTCTTTAGGAGTCATATCTTCATCAAATTCTACATCAAATCCTTTATGTCCTACTCCTGTTTTAGATTCTTTTCTTGGTAAACTAAAATCATAAGAATTACCATTTTTATCAGTAAATTTTATTATTCCAAAAGCTTTACCAACAGTATCAGTTTTTCCAAATTTTGATAATATTTCATTTAAATCTCTATAATTTATATTATAAACTTCTATATCTATGTCTTTAGGAGATTTACCTAATAATGCATCTCTTACTGAACCTCCAACTATTAATGCTCTATTTCCATTTTCATTTAATTCTTTAAATACATCTTTTACAGAATTATCTAATGGTATATTTAATTTATATTTTATTATGTTTTTTCCTTTTTCTATATTTATATCATTTAATGGAATATCTTTTATTCCTTTATATCCATTAATAGTATTATTATCTTCTATCTTTGTATCAAAGTCCTTGTTTTCTTTTGCTGTTTTTATTATTTCTTCAGATTTTTTTTCTTCTTGTTTTAATTCTTCTTTTTTATTATGTTCTATTTCATTTAAAACACTTTGAAATTCACTAGAATCATTTAAATTAATATTATATTTATCTTTTATAAAATCTTTAATATTATTCCATATTTTAGGATTATATTTTTCAATATTTTTAATTTGATTTTCAGATATATTAGATAAAATATTAGTTATAGTAGTTTTACTTTTTTTATTTCTATTAAGCTCACTATTTAAAAATTTTTCTAATATTTGAGGATCTTTTATTTTAGAAGATATAGCTTTTCGCACATTTGCATTATCATAATATATTAATTTATGAAAATCTTCTTCTTTAGTATCTCTATCTATTAAATTAATAATACTTTTAATATTTTCTAATTCTTTATCTGTTGTATATTTTTCAAGTAACCCAGATATTTCTTGTTTAGGAACTTTATATGATAATATTTCTCTTATCTCTTCATTCTTATCTTCTGCAAATAACATTAAATCATCTGGTTCTAAATTATTTATTATTTCTTTTTTTATATTTATAATTTTATTAAATGATTCTTTAGAAAATTTTTCTGCTAGAGAAAGTAATGCGTCATAATTATCCTTAGCCATTTTTTCAATAGCATCAGAATAATTATCTTTATTTTTAAAATAACTATCTTCTACTTTATCTTGTTTATATTCTTCTAGTATATTACCATCATATACATCAAAACTATTTTCTAAACCTTTTCCTTCACTTTGAGCAGTAGCTTTAAATCCTAATTTTTTAGCAATATCTTCTAACTTATCCAATGTTATTCTATCAGAAACATTAGGTAATTTATCTGCATTTGGAGATAAAACTCTTAACATATCTGCACCAAATTTTGTAGATATAAGTTCTCTATGTTCAGGATTAGTTAAATCTAAAATATCATTCTTATCTATTAAAAGTTTTTCTACTTTTCCAAATTCTTTAGCATATTCTTTATCAGTAGTTACATATCCTCTATTATCTTTAAACTTTCCACCTCTATATACAATTATTTTATTAGTATCATTTTCTTTTTCTATATCTGTTTTTTTCTTATAAAATTGAGGATCATGTTCCATTTCAAATATAAAATAATCTGAAAGTTTTTCTGGTTCTAAATAGTCTATTATATCTAATTTGTCTTCTTCTAAGGATCTATTGACCTTTTCTTTTATTATATTCATTACATCAAGAAAATCTTGACCTTCTAATGTATTTATATAATCAAATTCTTCTTTAATTGACTTTATAGTAAAATTATTATCTGATACTTCCTTATCATTATCAGAATCTGTTAAATTTGATACTTCTTTTAAATTTTTTAAATCATTTATAAACATATCAAAATTTTCTATTTTACTAGTTAATTTTTGTGTTTGTTCTGCATTTAAATTTGGATTAGTTCTTAATAATTTTCTACCATCAAATACCGTAATTCTATCTATAACCATATCTAATACATCTTTATCTATTTCATTAGAAAATTCACCTAATTTATTAATATCAATATTTTCTGCAACCATTTTTCGTATTTGTGGAGAATCTGAAGTAATAAATTCATCTAAATACTCATCATTTAAATAAGGAATAAGAAAAGCAAAATTTAAATTATTTTTATTAGCTTTAATTATATCTATTTTATCTGGAGTATTAATCATTTCTTTTGTTAATGCAGTTCCATCTTTAAGAGTAATTATAGTATCATCCTGTTTTGGAACTCCTGTCTCGGAATTTATTTTATCTCTTGGCGATTCTTTTTTAGTTTTTTTTACTCTTTCTATTTCAGTATCAGATATAACTCCCTGTTTTCGTAATCCATTAAGAATTTCTATAGCTTGAGGTTGAAAACGATATGAACTATCTGAAGCATATAATATTAAAGTTCCTATTTTAATGCTATTTGATTTAGCTGGATTAGGATTTTGCACTAACATTGATGGATTAAAAGCCATATTATCTTTCTCTTTTTTATATAAATATAATAACTAATCAATATTTCCTTTAAGTTTTTTATATCAAATATACGTAATTTTATAATAAAAAAATAATTTAAAATTAATTTAAAATCTGTAAAAAAATATGTAAGTCAATAAAATTTAAATTATTTGTTAACTATCAATTCGTATTTAAATTTACCGCAGTCCCAAATCCTATCGTATCCTAATTCCTGCATCATTTGCCATTCAGTCTTAGAATCATCATATATTTCAGGAAATTTCTTTTTTAATTGTTTTTTTCCAAATCCAAATTTATGAAAACGTTTATATTCATCAATATCATAATTATAATAACTATAATCTGGTTTTAATATCTTAATAAAATTAAATCCCAATTTAGTATATATATTATTATCTTTATTCATTGTCCATCTTCTATCAGCAAAAGATATAATATTTTTTGGATTATATAATTTAATAAATAATTTTAATAATCTATCGGCTATACCAGATATAATATAACCATTTTTAACACAAAATCTAGTAAGTTCCCATGTATTTTCTGTATGTGATTTACTTTTACTCATATTTCTTTTTGAATCTAAAGACATAATAGCTACTAATTCGTTATTATAATATGCACCAATATTTGTTTTTGAATTATTTTTTCCTTGAATATGATTATTAATTAAAAACTCATTTTTTTCATGAATGTCTATATTATCTTTTAATATACATTTTCTAGCATAAATTATTTTAGCATTCGACTTTTTAAAAATATGCAATAATTTATATTTTACTATATCTTGCTTATATTCCCATTCATCCTGAAATATATGCAATAAGTTATATCCTTTAGAATTAGCTAATAATAATTTATTTAAATGATAATATTTATCCTTCCCTCCAAAAATCTCAGTATGATGAATATTTCCGTTATGTTCTATTCCTATTTTAAGATTTTCTTCTAATAAATCAATTTCTTTCCCATCTAATATTTTCCTATTTCCTTGAACTATATTTAGTCCGTGTTCTCTTAAAAAATCTCTAATCTCATTCTCTGGCTTAGAATGCCTTGTATGAACCATATGCTTATTCATTTCTGTCATATGTAATGATAATATTTTAGATGTTTTTTTGCATATAAGAGATTTTTTATATTTTCTTTTATATTCCTTTTGTGTTATATTATGTAATTTTAAATGTGTAGAACTTATAGTTTTAAAATATTTTCCACATATTTCACATTTTATACCATATTTATTTCTCTCTATATTTATATTTTTCTTATTTAAAAATTTAGCAGTTACTTTTATTTTATTTTTTGGATATAATTTATTCCATATTTGATAATCATCTATTTGATGAATATTAGTAATATGAGTTAATATAAATCCACTTTTATTATCAATATCAATAGTCTCCCATCCACAAATATTACATTTCCATTTTTTTCTATCATCTATATAATCAACAATATTAAAATAATTTTTATAATATTCATCTATATTATGTTTCTTTAAATGAGTTGTTAAAGCTCCAGATATATTATTTATATCATTAAATATATCTCCGCATATATTACAAATACATTTTTTCCCAGTATCATTATGTATTGACTTTATTCCTCTTTTTTTATTATAATTTTTATCTTTAAATTTGCACTTATTTGAACAATATAAAGGTATTTCTCCTTTAGTAATATGTCTTCTTCCAGATGAATTTATAGTTTTAATATCTATTTCATTCCCACATATTTTACAATGTGGTTGTGTTATTAAATTGTGAGTTAATAAATAATCAATGTAATCTGATTTATGAATAATTTTAAAATGATAACTCATTCCTCCATTATCTTTAATCTCTTTTTTACATATTGGACATACTAACATTAAATATTATTCCTTTTTTATAAGTATAAATTAATAAAATTTAAATTATTTGTCAATTATTAGAATTAATCAATAAAT
>Ga0078972_1017550_pt1 | contig 10240 bp, 10 predicted proteins | sample YelNatPaOPGAMG01_FD_67568 | JGI IMG/M metagenome (GOLD analysis project Ga0078972, IMG submission 67568) | Hot spring thermophilic microbial communities from Obsidian Pool, Yellowstone National Park, USA - OP-RAMG-01 (SPADES assembly) (version 2) | ecosystem: Environmental > Aquatic > Thermal...
ATGCGCGCGAGGCGCTGGGCTTCCCGATGTGCAAGGGGGGCAAACGATGAAACAGACGCTGCTGGTAGAGCTGCTCACCGAGGAACTGCCGCCCAAGGCGTTGCAGAATCTTTCCAACACCTTTGCCAACGAAATCTTCGCGGCGCTGCGCGAGCAGCAGCTGGCGGGCGAGGACAGCGTGTGCACGCCGTATGCCACTCCGCGCCGCCTGGCGCTGACGGTGACCCATGTCGCCGCGCAGCAGCCGGATCACAGCATCGAACGCAAGGGGCCGGCGGTTGCCGCCGGGCTGGACGCCGCAGGCAAACCGAGCAAGGCGCTGGAAGGCTTCATGCGTTCCGCCGGGGTGAGCTTCGAGCAATTGCACAAAGTGCAGGACGGCAAGGCCGAATATTTCATGGCGCGCATCGAGCAGCAAGGCAAGCCGCTGGCCGCCTATCTGCCAGACATGGTGACGCAGGTATTGAAGAAGCTGCCGGTGCCCAAGCTGATGCGCTGGGGCGATTCCGAGCACCAGTTCGTGCGTCCGGTGCATCACCTGGTGCTGCTGCATGGCAGCGATGTGGTGCCGGGCGAAGTGTTGGGCCTCAAGAGCGGCAATACCACGCGCGGCCATCGCTTCCTGCACGGCAAGGAATTCCCGATCATCAGCGCGGACGGCTACGAAGAAGCACTGTTGGCACACGGCAAGATCGTAGCGTCGTTTGCCGCGCGCCGCGCGAAAATCGCCGAGCAACTTGAAGCGAAGGCGAAGGAACTCAACGCACGCATCAATCCGGCGGAGGGACTGCTCGACGAAGTGACCGCGCTGGTGGAATGGCCCGTGGTCTACATCGGCGCATTCGAGCCCGAGTTCCTCGAGGTGCCCCAGGAATGCCTGATCCTCACCATGCAGCAGAACCAGAAATATTTCCCGCTGCTCGACGCCAATGGCAAGCTGCTCAACAAGTTCCTGATCGTGTCCAACATGGAGGCGGCGGATCCGAAACACATCATCGGCGGCAACCAGCGCGTGGTGCGTCCGCGCCTGTCCGATGCGCGCTTCTTCTACAACCAGGACCGCAAGCAGCCGCTGGAATCGCGCATCGAGAAACTCGGCAGCGTGGTGTACCACAACAAGCTGGGTACCCAGTTGCAGCGCGTGGAGCGTCTGGCCACGCTGGCCGGCACCATCGCGCGCCTGCTCAATGCGGACAAGGCGCAGGCCGAGCTTGCGGCACGCCTGGCCAAGGCCGACCTGCTGACCGACATGGTCGGCGAGTTTCCCGAGCTGCAGGGCATCATGGGCCGCTATTATGCGCTGCACGACGGTGAACAGCCCGAGGTGGCGAATGCGATCGAGGCGCACTACCATCCGCGCTTTGCGGGCGACACGCTGCCGCAGGGCAAGCTGGCCTGCGCGGTGGCGCTGGCCGACAAGCTGGAGACGCTGGTCGGCATTTACGGCATCGGCCAGGTGCCGACCGGCGACAAGGATCCGTTCGGCCTGCGCCGCCACGCGCTGGGTGTGCTGCGCATCCTGATCGAGACGCCGCTCGACCTGCCGCTGCATGCACTGCTCAAGACGGCTGCCGACAATTTCCCGCCGGGTATGCTGAGCGGGAGTGTTGTCGGCGATGTGCAGGGCTTCATGCTCGACCGCCTGCGCGGCTATCTGCGCGAGCGCGGTTTCGAGGCGACGCACATCGAGGCGGTGCTGGCGTTATGGAAAGAAGACAGCCGGCCGCACGATGTACTGCCGCGGCTGGAGGCCGTGCGCGGTTTCGCCGCGCTGGAAGTGGCGGCCGATCTCGCCGCCGCCAACAAGCGCGTGCTGAACATCATCAACAAGAACCAGCAGGAGCTGGGCCAGGGTTTTGCCGGGCTGGCGCTGGAATCTGCGCTGTTCAAGGAGGATGCCGAGCGCGACCTGTACCAGGCGATGCGGGGCATCGAGCCGCTCGCCAAAAAATACCTGGAGAGCGGCGCCTATGGCCAGAATCTCAAGGCGTTGGTCACGCTCAAGCCGTTCATCGACGATTTCTTCGACAAGGTGATGGTGATGTGCGAGGACCAGGCGCTGCGCAGGAACCGCGCCGTGCTGCTGCAGCACCTCGGGCGCCTGCTGAACCAGGTGGCCGACATTTCCAGGCTGGTGGTGTGATGGCGGGCGCCATGAAGCTGATCATCCTCGACCGCGACGGCGTCATCAACTACGACTACGACCAGTTCATCAAGAGCCCGGAAGAGTGGAAGCCGCTTCCGGGCAGCCTGGAGGCGATCGCGCGCCTGTCGCAGGCCGACTACCGCGTGGTGGTGGCGACCAACCAGTCCGGCGTGGGGCGCGGCCTGTTCGACATGCCCACGCTGAATGCGATCCACGACAAGATGTTGAAGGCGGCGGCGCATGCCGGCGGGCGCATCGATGCGATCTTTTTCTGTCCGCATACGCCGGAGGCCGGCTGCAGCTGCCGCAAGCCGAAGAGCGGCATGATCGAAGAGATCGCCACGCGCTACAACACGGATCTCAAGGATGTGCCGGCCATCGGCGATTCGCTGCGCGATCTGGAGGCTGCGGCACGGCTCGGCGCGCAGCCGATCCTGGTGCGCACTGGCAAGGGCGAACATACCCTGGCCAAGGGCGGGTTGCCGGAAGGCACCCGGGTGTATGCCGATCTCGCGGAAGCGGTGGCGGCGCTGGTCTGAACCATGGTATTCCTCCGTTCGCTGGTTTTCCTGCTGCTGCAGATCGTCATCACCCCGCTGTATTCGCTGCTCGCGATCTGCACTTTCCCGTTTCCCCCGCTCACGCGCTACCGCATCATTTCCGGCTGGGCGAGGATCATGCTGTGGCTGCTGCGCGTGGTGTGCGGCATCCGCATGGAAGTGCGCGGCGCACAGCACATCCCGCAGCAGCCGTGCATCATCCTGTGCAAGCACCAGTCGGCGTGGGAGACCATTGCGCTGCAGAAAGTGTTCCCGCCGCAGGTGTGGGTGCTCAAGCGTGAACTGCTCAAGCTGCCGTTCTTCGGCTGGGGTCTGGCGATGACCAGCCCGATCGCCATCGACCGCAGCGACGGCAAGGCGGCGATGAAGCAATTGCTGCAACAGGGTAAAAAACGGCTGCAGGCGGGATTCTGCGTGGTGATTTTCCCGGAAGGCACGCGCATCCCCTATGGCCAGCGCGGCAAGTACAAGCTCGGCGGCGCGCTGCTGGCCGCTTCCAGCGGCGCATTGGCGGTGCCGGTGGCACACAATGCGGGCCGGCTGTGGGGGCGCCATTCCTTCTTCAAGCATCCGGGAACGATCACCATGAGCATCGGCGAGCCGATCGACCCGGACGGGCTCAAGGCCGACGAAATCAACCGGCGTGCCGAGGAATGGATCGAGGCCGAAGTGGAGCGCCTGCGCTGATGTTCAAGAGCATGCAGCGACTGCTGGAGCCGCCGACCATCGAGCAGTGCCGCATCGAGCTGGCCGGCAAGGCCGTTGACTATACGCTCAAGCGCAGCGGCAAGCGCCGCCGCAGCATCGGCCTCAGCATCGACGAGCGCGGGCTGACCGTCAGCATGCCGCTGCGCGGTTCCGAAAAATGGCTGCACAGCGTGCTGCAGCAGAAAGCGCAGTGGATCGTGGACAAGCTGGCGGAATGGGAAGCGCGCAAGCCGGCGACGCCGTTATGGGTCGACGGCCAGTTCATCAAGTTCATGGGCGAACCGCTGACGCTGCGCGTGGTGCCCAGCCTGTTCGATGCGCCACCGTTGCTGCGCGGCCGGCAACTGTTCGTGCACGTCACCGATGCCGCCGGGCAGCAGGTGGTCGAGCAGGCGGTGGCCCGGTGGTACCAGCGCGAGGCAGAACTGCTGTTCAGGCAGCGCGTGGCGTACTATGCGCCGCTGCTGAATGTGACGCCGAGCGTGGTCGCGCTGTCCGCGGCGCGCACCCAGTGGGGCAGCTGCACCGCGCGCGGGACGGTGCGCCTGAACTGGCACCTGATCAAGCTGCCGCTGCGGCTGATCGATTACGTGGTGGTGCATGAGCTGGCGCACTTGGTGGAGATGAACCATTCTCCCGCGTTCTGGCAGGTGGTGGCGCGCGCCTGCCCCGACTATCAGCGCAGGCGCAACGAACTGCGCCGGCGCGAAACGGTAACGGGGTAAACCGCGGATGTCCGGTGCCGTTTGTCGGTAAAAAGCAGCCGTTCATTTCCGGCCGTATCCATTCGTCTTTTTTGTCAGCCGTTCATATCCCAGCTTCTTGCTGCAATACGGCATGTGCGTTTTCATGCTGCACAGGCACCGCAAATCGATGTGCCTCAGGCAAGGAGAAGTCGCCATGATCGATGTACTGCTTATACTGCTGGTTATCCTGGCATTGCTGGTGCCGGCGTTAAGCCTCAGGACGCCGGATGCATCAAGAGTATCCGGCAGGAAGCCGCAGGCGAGCGCCATGCGGCGGCAGCCGGGAAACTAGGCTGCGCCCCCGGCTAAAGAGATTCAGAAGGTTGGCGCTGCGCCGCAGCCGAGCCTGACCAGCTCCCCCAGCTTGGCAAACAATTCGCTGCCGTCGCGGTGGCTGAACCATCGGCCATTGTCGAAGGCGTAGTGGAAGCCGCCGGATTTTGCGGCCAGCCAGATTTCGCGGTTCGGTGTGTGGCGATTGATGATGATCTTGGCGCCATCTTCGAACTCGAGCTCCAGTACCGGCCCGTTGAGGCCGCATTCGATGTCCGCGCCGCTGTTGTCGACGCCCTGTTCGATGCGTTTGAATACCGCATCGGCCAATTCGTTGAACTCGGTTTCCGTCATATAATCCGCCATCCAATTCCTAACGAGAGAATAAATATGCGCAAGTCTGTTGCCGCTGCCGGCATTATGTTGCTGTTGGCCCTGTTGCTGCAAGGTTGCGGCCACAAGGGGCCGTTGTATTTGCCGGCGCCGGCCCAGCCTGCAGCAGGAAAATGACCATGAATGACTATTTCCATTTCCGGCAAGGTCAGTTGTGTGCCGATGAAGTGCCGCTGGCCGACATCGCGCAGCGCTTCGGCACGCCTTGCTACGTATATTCGCGGCGGGCACTCGAGGACGGTTGCCGCCAGTTTGCCCAGGCATTCGCGGAGCGTGAGCACCTGGTCTGCTATGCGGTAAAGGCCAATTCCAACCTGGCCATCCTGCATTTGTTTGCGCGGCTCGGCGCCGGCTTTGATATCGTTTCCGGCGGCGAGCTGGAACGCGTGCTGGCGGCAGGTGGTGCGGCGGGCAAGGTGGTGTTCTCGGGGGTGGGCAAGACCGAGGCCGAAATGCGCCTGGCGCTGGTCAGCGGCATTCTGTGCTTCAACGTGGAATCGGAAGCGGAGCTGGAACGCCTGAACCGGGTGGCCGGCGAGATGGGCGAGGTGGCGCCGGTGAGTCTGCGCGTCAATCCGGACGTCGATGCCAGGACCCATCCCTATATTTCCACCGGCCTCAAGCAGAACAAGTTCGGGGTGGCCTATGCCGAGGCATTCGACCTGTACCGCAAGGCGGCTGCCATGCCGCACCTGCGCGTGACCGGCATGGATTGCCATATCGGTTCGCAACTGACCGAGGTCAGTCCGTTCATCGCGGCGGCGGAGAAAGTGCTGGCGCTGGCCGAGCGGCTGGCGGCGGCAGGCATTGTGCTCGAGCATCTCGATCTCGGCGGCGGCCTTGGCATCCGCTACGACGATGAAACGCCGCCGGCGATTGCGGAGTATGCAAGCGCGTTGCTGCAGACGCTGCACGGACGCAGCGAGAAACTCATCGTCGAGCCCGGCCGCGTGCTGGTGGGTAATGCCGGAGTGCTGTTGACCCGGATTGAATACCTCAAGCACGGCGAAGAGAAGAATTTCGCCATCGTCGATGCGGCGATGAATGACCTGATGCGCCCCGCGCTCTACGATGCCTACCATCAGATCCTGCCGGTGCAGCAGCGCGCCGTGGCGGCGCAGCAGTACGAAGTGGTGGGGCCGGTATGCGAAACCGGTGACTTCCTCGGCCATGCGCGCACACTGGCGGTGGCAGCGGGCGACGTGCTGGCCGTGATGTCGAGCGGCGCCTACGGCATGAGCATGAGTTCCAACTACAACACGCGTCCGCGCGCTGCTGAAGTGATGGTGGATGGCAGTGCGGTGCAGCTGGTGCGCGAACGGGAATCGGTGCGCCAGTTGTTTGCCGGAGAGCATGTCTTCGCCTAGTGCAAAAAACCGCAAAAATATTTGCAGTTAAATGCATAAATCTATTGCGCTCGAATTTTAATCATGCGTAGAATGCGTTCACCAAGCGTTTTTATCAATTTTGCAAGGGAGAAACGGGCGTTTGGGAGTGCAGTGGTTGCACAAAATGCAGTGCCTGGGTTGAGTCAAATAATTTTTTAAGGAATGAAAATGGCTACAGCAAAAACCAAAGCAGCAAGCACCACAACCAAGAAATCCGCGGCCAAGAAGCCGGCAGCCAAGAAAGCAGCAGCGAAGAAGCCAGTCGCGAAGAAGCCGGCAGCCAAGAAGGCAGTTGCCAAGAAGCCAGCCGCGAAGAAAACCGCCGCGAAGAAACCGGCCGCTAAAAAAGCAGTAGCGAAGAAGCCGGCAGCCAAGAAGGCAGTTGCCAAGAAGCCAGCCGCGAAGAAAACCGCCGCGAAGAAACCGGCCGCGAAAAAAGCAGTAGCGAAGAAGCCGGCAGCCAAGAAGGCAGTTGCCAAGAAGCCGGCAGCCAAGGCTGCGGCTCCCATGGTGCAAGGCATTCTCGGCGCCTGATTAGCGCGGTGACTGGGTAGGCGCCGGTTCCCGCGTTTACCCCGTATTGTTGTTCCGTGCCATGCATATTGTATGGTCGGCGTCTTGCCCCCGTCAGTTTGGGCGGGTGGGCAGTTTGCTCTCCCAGGTATTGAGGGGTGGGTTGGATACCTGCCCCCTTTTTTTGCTATTCTTTCGCGGCAAGAGTCTGTGCCGCAGTAGTGCGCAGGCGGGTTAATGAGCGGGCGGTGTGCCTGGGGTGCGTGCTTAAAACATATTCGGCAAATGGGCCATGCTGAAAAAGATCAATGTTGATGATGCCCGGCTGGGGATGTATATCCACGAGATATGCGGCAGCTGGATGGATCATCCATTCTGGAAAAAATCATTCAAGCTGACTGCGGCCGGTGACCTGAAGACGCTGAAGGCATGCGGCATTCGCGAGTTGTGGATCGATACCGGCAGGGGGCTGGATGTCGAGTCCGGCGCCGCCGGGTTGTCCCAGGAAGAAGAACTGCAGAAAGTGGAAAGCGCGCTGCAGCAAGCGGTGAGCAGCCGTCCGGAGCTGGAGCCGCGAGTTTCCCTGCAGGAGGAGGTCGAGCGGGCGCGCAAGATCCACGCCCGGGCCAAGCAGGAAGTCATTTCCATGTTCCAGGAAGCGCGCATGGGCAAGGCGTTGCAGATGGAACAGGCGGCCGACCTTGCCGATGAAATCAACCAGTCGATTGCGCGCAACGCCGGAGCACTGCTCAGCCTGGCGCGCCTGAAGAACAAGGACGATTACACCTATCTGCATTCGGTAGCGGTATGTGCGCTGATGATCGCACTGGGGCGCCAGTTCGGCATCGAGGGCGATACCTTGCGCGAGCTGGGGGTGGCCGGATTGCTGCATGACGTCGGCAAGATGATGATCCCGGATGAGGTGCTCAACAAACCTGGGCGCCTCACCGACCAGGAGTTCGACATCGTCAAGGACCATCCGCTGCGAGGCTGGGAGATGCTCAAGATGTCGCCCGGCGTGACCGACACGGCGCTCGATGTATGCCGCCATCACCATGAGCGGATCGACGGCAAGGGTTATCCCGACCGGATTTCGGGAGAGGCGCTGACGTTTTTTGCGCGCATGGGGGCGGTGTGCGACGTATATGACGCGATCACTTCCGATCGCTGCTACAAGAAAGGCTGGACGCCGGGCGAGTCGATCCGCAAGATGGTCGAATGGAAGGATGGTCATTTCGATGACCGGGTATTCCAGGCCTTCGTCAAGACGGTGGGCATCTATCCGGCGGGCAGCCTGGTCAGGCTGCGCTCGGGGCGCCTCGGCGTGGTGATCGATCAGACCGAGAAAAGCCTGCTGACACCGCTGGTCAAGGTGTTCTTCTCGAGCAAGGCGCAGGCCCATATCGCGCACGAAGTTGTCGACCTCACCAAGGGCAACGACAGCATCGTCAATGTGGAGGACCCTGTGGAGTGGGGCTTCGACCTCAACCAGATGTTCGGCCTCTGATCAGCGGTGCTGCTACCAAGCCGTCAATGGACCAGGAATAGCGTCGCCAGCCCCAAGAAGATGAAGAAGCCGCCGCTGTCGGTGATGGCGGTGAGCAGCACGCTGGAGCCGATGGCCGGGTCGCGCCCCATGCGCTGCAGCGTGAGCGGGATCAGCATGCCGACCACGGCGCCAAGCAGCAGGTTGAGCAGCATGGCGCCGGTCATCACCATGCCGAGCGAGACATCGCGGTACAGGAAATAGGCGAACAGCCCGGCCACCCCGCCCCACACCACGCCGTTCAGTCCGCTGATCGCAAGCTCCTTGGCCAGCAGGCGCCGCGCATTGGTGGGGCTGATCTGTCCCAGCGCCAGCGCACGGATGATGATGGTGATGGTCTGGTTGCCCGAGTTGCCCGCGATGCCGGCCACGATCGGCATCAGCGCGGCCAGTGCGACGTACTTGGCGATGGTGTTCTCGAACACGCCGATCACGCGTGAAGCGAAGAAGGCGGTGCACAGGTTGAGTGCCAGCCACATCCAGCGGTTCTGCGCCGATTTCCATACCGGGGCGAACAGGTCTTCCTCCGCGCGCAGGCCGGCCAGGTTCAGCACGTCGCTTTCCGATTCGGCACGGATGAAGTCCACCACCGTGTTCACCGTGACGCGGCCGAGCAGCCTGCCGTCCTCGTCCACCACCGGTGCCGAAACCAGGTCGTAGCGCTCGAAGGCCTGCGCCGCCTGGTCTGCCTTGTCGTCCGGATGCAGGGTGATGGTTTCGTGCACCACCAGCGGCGCGACTTCCATGTCCGGGTCGTTGATCAGCAGCACGGGTATCGGCAGCACGCCAAGGAATTTCTCGTCGCGGTCGATCACGAACAGCTGGTCGGTATGGTCGGGCAGCTCGTCGAAGCGGCGCAGGTAGCGCAGCACCACTTCCAGCGTCACGTCGTCGCGGATGGTCACCATGTCGAAGTCCATCAGCGCGCCCACCGCATCCTCGGGATAGGACATTGCCTCGCGCAGCTGTTCGCGCTCCTCGATGGGCAGCGACTTGAAGACGTCGTGCATCACCGACTGCGGCAGGTCCGGCGCCAGGTCGGCGATCTCGTCGGTATCCAGCTGTTCGGCCGCCTCGCGCAGCTCGTCGCGGCTCATCGCGGCGATCAGTGATTCGCGCACGGCATCGGAAACCTCGATCAGGATTTCGCCGTCGCGCTCGGTCTTCACCAGCCCCCATAGCAGCAGGCGCTGCTCGATCGGCAGCGCTTCGAGGATGTAGGCGATGTCGGCGGAATGCAGCTTTTCGAGCGTTTCGCGCAGCGCGTTCAGATGCTGCTGGTGAGGCAGGGAGTCGACCAGCTCGCGGCGTTCGCCAGGAAACGTTTCCTGGCGCCCGGCGAGCGACTCCACTAGGTCGTGCTGGTCCAGCAGGGCTTGCACTTTCTGCAGGTGCTCCTGCACGTTCTCGGTGTAATTGGATTCGTGCTTGTTATTGCCCATGGTCGGCCTCGGCCTCCATTGTAATGAATTGTCCGGAAAAGATGCGGAAATGCATTTTGTGGGCTCGGCATATTGACGAAGCGGGGCGGGACGGTTAGGGTGCGCATGCCTGAATGCGGGTGACCTGTGTCGCTCGCAATCCACGCAACCGATGAGGACAAGATGCAGGAAGATCTGAGCGCCAAGCGGCAAAAAAACAGGCAAGCCGCCCAGCAGTTGCTGGAAAAGAACAAGCTGATGAGCGATGTCGTGCACAAGCAGGACATGCCGCACCACGACCTGGTGGAGACGCTGGTGCGCAGACAGAACCTGGCGCGGCTGGATCAGACCCTGGAACAGATGGAGAGCGAGGAAATTGCAGAATTCCTCGAGTCGCTGGCCGAGGAAGACCAGTTGTTCGTATGGGGACGGCTGGGCGAAGGGCGCAAGGAAATCGTGCTGCGCGAACTGCCGCTGTCCGTGCTGCAGGTGGTGGGACGCAGCGAATACCGCAACGAGCGCTTCACGCTCAAGGCGTTCGATCTC
>Ga0078972_1017551_pt1 | contig 10240 bp, 9 predicted proteins | sample YelNatPaOPGAMG01_FD_67568 | JGI IMG/M metagenome (GOLD analysis project Ga0078972, IMG submission 67568) | Hot spring thermophilic microbial communities from Obsidian Pool, Yellowstone National Park, USA - OP-RAMG-01 (SPADES assembly) (version 2) | ecosystem: Environmental > Aquatic > Thermal...
AAAGTAGGGAAATAATATGTTCCAATATTCTGTAAATCTAATATATTATAGTTTATAAATATTAAAATATTAAAAACAACAACTAAACTTAAAAACATTCCAATGAGTTTTTTCTTAAAAAATAAATAAATACAACCTATTATTCCAAGTATAAATCCTATTACTGTCCATTCTCTTACAAGACCTATAATAACCTGTTCTTTGAATCTAAGAAATAACTCTGAAATACTACCAGAAAACATCGCATATCTATAATCTCTGGCAGTTATATAAGAAATGAACTTTGATATAGTATTTGGCTTCCCCCAGTTTAATGGCAAATCTAAAGAAGCTCTAATTGGAATATATAAATAAATCAATAATGGAATTAAAAAACCTATTAAAACCTCAATATAATTTTTTTTAAGAAATCTTCTATTAACTACTTTAAATATCAAATACAGTATTGGAATAAGAAAAATTATTATTGCTAAATGATGTGTTAAACTTATTCCAAATAAGAATGCATAAATTACAATTAATTCCTTTTTAAAAATAACCCCAAAATAAATTAACACAGAAGATAAAAAAGCATACAAGGAATACTTCTCACCTATCTCAGCATAAGTCCAGAATGTTAAAGAAAAACCTAAAAGTATAGTAGAAATAATTGATATAAATAAATTTTTTGTAAGATTATTTATTGTTAAAAATACAAATACTAAGGTTAATAAAGCAAACATAGCGGACATTAAATTAATTCTAAAAGCAATTGTCCCTAAAGGTATATAACTAAAGAGTTTCCCAAGAATCATAAATAAAGGAAAACCTGAAGGATGAGAAATTCCTAAAGTATATGAAGAAGAAATTAAATCACCAGTATCTCTAAAACTAACTGTTGGAGCAAGAGTAAATAAATAAATAAAAAATATTGATAAAAATACCACTATTATTAATAATCTCTTTATCATTTTTTATTTTTCTGAAAAATCTCTTCTGCTGCTAAAATAACATCTTTAACTTCTATTTTTTTTGCACATTCAAAATTATTTCTCCAACATCTCTTAGTGCCATGTAAACTACATGGTTTGCATGGTATATCAACACTTAATATTTTATTATTAGGAGTAAAAATTGCAAATCCAAAATTTACTGAAGTAGAACAAAATATCGAAATAGTAGGAACCTTTAACCCTATAGCAATATGCATAGGAGCAGAATCATTTGTAATAAAAAGACTGCATTTTTCAATAAAAAAAGATAATTCTTTTATTCCTGTCTTACCAGAAAAATCCAAAACCTTATCTTTTTCTTTCATTAAGTTTATAATCTCTCCTACAATCTCTTTATCATTTTTATCACCAAATATTAAAATTTTAGCACTCAACTTTTTTGCAAAATAATCCCCTAATTCAGCAAACCTTTCTGGTAACCATCTCTTTGTAAACCATTTACCTCCTGGAGATAATCCAATTAAAATTTTATCTTTAGGTAATTCATTTATTAAATTCTTTGGTATAAAAATTTCAGGCAATTCTCCTTCATATTTAATCCCTAATTTTCTCAATGCGGAAAAATAATTCTCTATAACATTATTTGTATTATTCTTAAATACTATTGGTAAAAAAGGAAAGATACTTCTTATATAAGAGTAAAAGACTATAATCCTTCTTTTAAAGATATTTTTTTTATACCTTAAAACTTTTGCCTTTAAAATTAAAGTTATTAAAAAACTCCTAAAATTTAAGTGTAAATCTACTATATAATCATAATTTTTTCTTAATTTTATTGCAAGTTTAATAATATTAAATAATTTTGTATTATTTTTATTTAAAGAAATTATTTCATTTATATAAGGATTATCTTCCAATACTTCTTTATACTCTTCTTTTACAATAAAGGAGATAAAAGAAGATGGAAATTTTCTTTTAAGACTTGAAAGTATTGAAGTTGATAAAATTACATCCCCTAATGAACTTAATCTTATTATTAATATCCTCATCCTATAGATTCCTTAGATAAAATATCTCTTATCTTTTTTATAACGTCTTCTGAACTTATCCTATGAATATCACCTGTTAAATCCCATATACTATAGTGATTTTCACCCGGTGGATTCCAAAACTTTGGATTTGACTTCCCAAATATCGCGAATGTAGTTGCTCCCACTCCTGCTGCAACATGTAAAATACCTGTATCATTACATATAAATAATTTACACCTTTTTATTATCCCTGCAAGTTTAATTAAAGGAAGTAAAGGTACTTCTATAAAATTTTTATTATTCAAATTTTTAATTAATTTATTTTTTAAATCAATTTCTTTTGGTCCACACATAACAAGTAGTTTAAATTTATAATTTTTCAAGATATAATTACATACTTCTGCTAATTTATCCACATCCCATCTATTCTCAATTTTACCAGCCCCAGGATGAACACCTATAAGATTTTCTTCTTTTCCTATACTATTCTCTTTAAACCAATTATCTGCCCATCTTTCATCTTCATCGCTTATCTTTAAACAAAGTTCCCTATCTTTAACATTATCTATACCCAATGGTTTTAAAAATTCCAAATTAACATCTACTTGATGTTTGTCCTTAGTATTTACCTTTATATATATATTAAAAAATACCTCTGCATCAGGATAAACTACTCCTTCTACTTCTCCCCCTAATTTTATTTTTGCTTTACTAAAAAAAGAAATTAAAGCAGAAGTCAATGAAAAAGAAACAGTGGATGGGACAATAGATAAGTCAACATTCTCATTTCTAATTTTTTTAATAAAGTTAAAAAACTTCCAAGGCTTTAAAAAAAATTCTTTTGAATTATAATTTATAATTTTATCAATATAAGGGATACCTTTAGCAACTTCGTAATTTACTTTTCTCGTAATAAGTATAATCCTTGCATCTGGTAAACTCTTCTTTAATGCCTTAAACATAGGAGAGGATATTAACATATCTCCAAGTTCATTATGCTGTCTTACTATTAAAATAGTCTTTATTTTTCTTAAATCTATATCATTTGGATTTATCTTTTTAGATTTTATGATAAGTTTTAAGATTTTAAAAAAAATTTTTCTTCCTATTATCTCTATTTTTTTTATAAATTTTCTCATTTTTAAAAAGGTTTTGTTTTCCATCTTCTATGAACCCAAAACCATTGTTCAGGATATTTTCTTATATAATCTTCAAGTATCTTTACCCATTTAGTAGTATTAACTTTAACATCTTCTTCAAAATTATTTGTTTTAACTATATCAATTTCTTTTTCTATAACTAATCTATGAGTATTATCCTTCTCCCTTATTAAAAATGTTAAAATAACAGGTGCTCCTGTTTTAAGAGACAAAACAACAGGACCCTTATGAGTTGATGCATATCTCCCAAAAAATTCTACAAAAACACCCTCACCTCCTGCATCCTGATCAGCTAATAACCCTATTATTTCTTTTTTTCTTAAACTTCTTATTAAATCTTTTATTGCATTACCTGTATATAAAATTTTTAATCCTGTTGCTCTTCTATATTTATTTATCAGTTTATCTACCCATTTATTACTCTGTGGAAACGCTACAGCAGATGAAGGTCCAAACAATGGATAAACTGCTCCTACTAATTCCCAATTACCAAAATGCGAAACAATTACAATAACTCCTTTACCTTTTGATATAGCATTCTCTAAATTTTCCTTTCCTTCTATTTTTACCAATTTTAAAAGTCTTTCTTTATTTAATTTAGGTAAAGATACGAACTCAACAAAGGATTTTCCAATGTTCTTATATAATTTTTTAATTATACTTATTATTTCTTTATCACTTTTTTCTTTAAAAGATTCTTTTAAATTATTAAATGCAATTTTTCTATGTTTACTATCAATATAATAAATTAATCCACCCAAAATACCACCTATTGAAACACTTATTTTTAGCGGTAAAAGTCTAAACAACCACCCTAAAACAATAAATATAATATACTCAAAAAAATCCCCTATCCGTTTCATATCTCTTTTTTTTACTTTATTATAATTTTCAAAAACTCTTCTTCACCTTTAAGAATCTTTATTCTTATTTTTAACACTAATATTTTTTTAGCATTATCTTCATCAATAACATTAAATAATTTTACACCATCTTTCTCAGTAGTAACTATATAGTCAAATTTTGACGATAATTTATTTATAGATAAAAAGTCCTCTTTAGTATAAATATGATGGTCTAAAAACCTTAATGGATATATTTCTTTTACATTTAGTTTAAGAATAATTTTTTCGAAATAAAAAGGATTACCTATCCCTGATAAAGCCAAAACTTTTTTGCCATTTAACTCATTAGTATTATATTTTTCTTCCCAATTAAATAAACTATATAACTCCACTGGCTCATAAATACTTTCTACTATTAATGCTTCTTCATTTACCTTTTTTAACTTGTTCATTAAACTTTTAATATCTTCTGCTCCATCTACTTTCGTTAAAAAGAATATATCAGCATCTTTTAAATTTTCTACCTCTTCTCTTAAAATTCCTCGTGGTATTAAATATCCATTTCCAAATGGATTAGTAGCATCTATAACTACTATATCTATATCTCTGTATAAAGAGAATCTTCTTTGAAATCCATCATCTAAAATTAAAACTTGTGTTTTAAAACTATCTATTGCAAACTTTCCACCATTATATCTATCTTTACATACAATCACAGGAATATTCTGTAATTCTCTTGCTAAAAAATATGGCTCATCCCCTACATAAGAAGGATCTAAACTATCTTTTACCAATAAAATCTTTTCTTTGCTCTTCCTTTTATATCCTCTTATTAAAATTCCAACTTTTTTATCGGTTAAATTTTTTGCTATAAATTCCACAAGGGATGTTTTACCTACTCCTCCTGTTGTAATATTACCTACACTAATAACCTTGCATGGTAATCTTTTTTGTTTTATTATCTTTGTTTTATATAAAAATATTTTTAATTTTATAATTATAAAATATATTTTTGAAACCAGCAGTAAGATGAATTTCATTATTGCATTTTTGTCTTCTTTTAACAAATATTTCAATATCTTTTCATTATTCATATTAAAAATCTCTCTATAAGTTCCATATTCTTATAAACTGCTCCTCTTTTTCTTTCAATAAACTCCTTTGAATAAGTATTAATCTTTACAAGTAAATCTTTATTGCTAAGTAACTCTATTATTTTATTTATTAATTCTTCTTTATCCTTAACTTCAAAGCCTATAAAGTTTTTCTTCATCTCTTCAGCAATCTCATTAAAATTTTGAATATAAGGACCAAACAGAACTGGTTTTCCAAAAAATACTGGTTCAAGTATATTATGCCCTCCTATGTTAGAAAGGGAACCTCCAACGAAAGCAACATCTGCAATTTCATAAATATAACTTAACTCACCTGTAGTATCTACTATTATAAATTTCTCGCGCTTTCCTTGCTGAATATTTCCATTATAATGAATCTTACTCCTTTTAATATAATTAATTCCATACTTTACAAGTAAATCTTCAATATGTGGTATTTCATCTAAAAACCTCGGAGCAATAATTAATGTTAAATCTTTAAACTTATCCAGGATACTTTTAAAAGAATCTAATAATATTTTCATCTCAGATAAATGAACACTGCCAAATACTATTATATTAGAATAACAAAATGGTTTTATTAAATTTATTATTTCTTTTGATTTTTTATCGTTTATTAAAAGAGATTCAAATTTTAAATCTCCTGTGATTATTACTTTATCAGGTTCTGCTCCTAACTCTTTTATAAAACTTGCATCTTCTTCAGTTCTCATACCAAACATATCCACTAAATTCAATACATCGGCTAAAATCCCTTTCACCATTTTATACTTCTTAAAACTCTTTCTTGAAATCCTTCCATTAACTACAACAATATTACCTTTGTTTTTTTTAGTTAGATAGAACAAATTGGGCCAAATTTCTGTTTCTGCCACCACCAAGACTTTTGGTTTAACTACATCAACAACTGGCTTCATAAAAAAATATATGTCAATGGGTAAATAAAAAACTGTTGAATTATTAAAATACTCTTTTAATATTTTTTTCCCTGTCCAAGTAGTAGTGGTAAAAACCAACTGGTATTTACTATATTTATTTTGAATTTCTTTTGCTAACGAAATAATACTTTTAGACTCACCAATAGATGCACAATGAAACCACAGATTAATATTATTTTTTATCTTATCCTTAAGAGTCCTGTTTAGAATTCCAAATCTTTCTAAAATGCTATCTTTCCATTTTGGTAAAAGTATAGTTAATACTAAAAATAAAGGAAATCCAATAATCAACACACTGCACATTACAAAATTATAAATAAACAAACTCATCTGCATAATTTATTTGCTTCCTCTGTTAATCTATTTAATTCATTCTCTAATTCTAATCTTTTTTCTTCCATTTTCTTTTCAGTAGCATCTGGTGGAACATAAATAGGTTTTCCCCATACAAACACTCCTTTACTAAATGGAAGAGGAATAATAAAGTTATCCCAACTATTTAAAACTTTTTTCTTATTAGCATCAAAAGAGAACGGTGCAATAGGAATTCCAGTGATTTTTGCAAGATAAATAATGCCTTCCTGAACTTTTTGTTTTGGTCCCCTTGGTCCATCAGGGGTAATAGCAACATCAAATCCTTTACTTAATACATTTTTTAATTCAATAAGAGCCTTTAATCCTCCTCTTGAAGTTGAACCTCGTACAGAACTAAATCCAAATTTATTAATTACTCTACTTATATATTCACCATCTTTATTCATACTAACCAGCACATTAATATTTTTATTTCTAAAAAAATACACAGAAAGCAAAATCCTACTATGCCAGAAAGCATAAATATACTGTTTATTTTTCTTTTGAAAAGGGCTTAACTCTACATTGCCACATTCTTTAATACGAATGCTCTTCCCTAATATAATAAGAAGGATTCTTATTAAAAAAGGAATTATTATAAAAAGTATTCTTTCTTTTAACCTTATTGCCATTTTTCAAAAACGAAGACTTCTTTAAATTCTTTTCTTGGCCTTGGTGGAGGGTCTTCATCAGGATACCCTAAAGGAAACAATGCAACAACAGAAACTCCCTCTGGAATGCCTAATATACTCTTTATCTTTGATTCATTATAAGCACCTATCCAGCAACTTCCAAGTCCTTCTTCAACAGCCTTTAATATCATATGTGTAACTGCAATAGAAACATCAATAGGACCAGCAAGTTGTCCTCCAGACATTCTTCTTGTTGGGTTAGTTGAACATGCAACTATAACAACTGGAGCAGATGCTATAAAACTTTGATTATTAGATGCTATTGCTATTTCATTTATTTTATCTTTTTCCCTTACTACTATAAACTTCCAATCTTGCCTATTACTTGCAGATGGAGATAATCTTCCTGCTTCTAAAATTTCTTGTAATTTATTCTCTTCTACTGGTTTACTTTTAAATTTTCTTATACTTCTTCTCTTTCTTATCGCACTCATTACATCCATAATACCTACCCTCCTATGCAATATTTTTTATTCATATCATCAATGTATTTCTTAACTTCCTCTAATGTTCTCATATTTAATACTTCTTCTGCTATTCTTTTTGCCTCTTTAAAGGTAATAGACCTTATAACTCTTTTTACTTCTGGAACTGAAATAGGTGCAGTACTAAACTCATCTAAACCTAATCCGATTAGGAGTGGAGTAAAAGTTGTATCACTTGCCATCTCACCACATATACCTGCCCACTTTCCTACTTTATGAGCAGAATCTATGATATTTTTTAATTCTCTTATTAAAGACGGATGTAACGGGTTATATAAATATGCTACATCCTTATTTACTCTATCTATTGCTAGTGTATACTGAATTAAATCATTAGTTCCTATACTAAAGAAATCTGCCTCTTCTGCAAGAACATCTGAAGTTAATGCTGCAGAAGGTATTTCTATCATCACTCCTACTTCAATATTATCATCAAATTCTTTTCCTTCTTTATTTAATTCATCCTTTACCTCTTTTAAAATATCCAATGCTTTTCTAAATTCTTCAACACCAGATACCATTGGAAACATTATTTTAACATTTTTTAATTTAGATGCTCTTAAAATTGCTCTTAATTGAGTTTTAAACAAATCTGGTTTAGCTAAACAAAGCCTAATAGCCCTAAGTCCTAAAAATGGGTTATCTTCCTTATATACTCCTAAATTTGAAAGAAATTTATCTCCACCTAAATCTAATGTTCTTATTATTACAGGATATGGGAATAACGTCTCTGCTGCAGAAAAATAAAAATTAAATTGCTCTTCCTCGCTTGGTAAATCGATCCTATTTAAAAATAAAAATTCAGTTCTGTATAATCCAATCCCCTTTGCCCCGTGTTTTAAAACTAATCTTACTTCATCCTGTATTTCAATATTAGCATTTAACTCTATCTTATAGCCATCCAGTGTTTCTGCAGGTAAATCTCTTAACTTTAATAGTTCCTGCTCAATTTGGAGGAGCTTTTCTCTTTTTTTAGTATATTTTTTTAAATCTTCATCAGTTGGAGAGACAATAACAATCCCTTCTGTACCATCTACAATTACAGTATCATCTGTATTAACATTACTTGAAATTGAACCTAAACCAACTACTGCTGGAATTTCAAGTGCACGTGCTATAATAGCAGTATGAGAAGTTTTACCTCCCATATCAATACAAAAACCTTTAATTTTATCTTTCCTCATTGTAACAGTATCAGAAGGTGATAAATCTCTTGCAAAAATAATTACTTCTTCTTCTATATCCGCTAAAGTCTCTCTTTTTTCACCTCTTAAATTCCTTAAAACCCGTCTACCTATATCTTTAATATCATTGCTTCTTTCTTTTAGATATTCATCGCCTATCTTAGACAATCTTTCTATAAATTTATTTAAGGCATTACTAAAAACATATTCACTATTAAACTTAGATGCTTTTATCTCTTTTACTACTTCTGTTGTTAGGAACGGATCTTCTAATATTAAAAGATGTGCAAGAAATATATTTGAATGTTTAGAACCTATTTCTTTTTTTACTTTTATCTGAATCTCTTTTATTTCTTTTTTAGTTTTCTCCAAGGCATTTTTAAACCTAATAATCTCTGATGGAATATCACTATCTTTTAAATTATATTTAATAACAACAAATTCCTCTGTAGGAACTAACATTGCCTTGCCTATAACTACACCTGGCGATACACCTATCCCATTAAATACTTTCCTCATCATTAATATCCTTTTTTATTTTTTTTCATTTACTTTTTACTCTTTTTCTCCAAATTTATTATCAATAAGTACTTTTAATTTTTCTAATGCATCCTTTGCATCTTCTCCTTCTGCTTTAATAATTAATTTAGTCCCTTCTGCTGCTGCTAAAGCCATAATTCCCATAATACTCTTACCATTAACAACTTCGCCATCTTTTTCAACGAAAATATCAGATTTGAATGAACTTGCTAATTTTATAAATTCAGCAGCTGCTCTTAAATGTAAACCCAATTTATTTTTAATTACTACTTCTATTTGCATTTTTTTACCTAACAAAATATTTAAATACTATACATATAACGACTATACTGTAAAATATTACTGTTGGAGAAATTTTTATCTTAAGAGCTCCAACCACTAAAAAAGTAGTTATTAAAAATAATACATCATTTAAAATTTTGACACTAAATATATTCATATTTTGCCACTGAAATGAAGTTGCTAAAATTATAGCTAAGATTAAAGAAGCAAATAAGCTTAATCTTTCACATATCCTTGGTAAATTAAAATTCTGTAAATACTGTACAACAGAAATCCCTTGTTCATATCCTTTTATAATTCCAATATATCTAATGAAGATATTAAATGAGTTATAAATAATTAAAGAAAGTATAGGTCCTAAAAATGCTAATTTTAAATTATTTTTAAAAAGAAGAACTATCGAAACCCCTATTAAAGCACTAAATGGCCTTAAATATTCCCAAAATACATTATCACCCATAGCAGCTAATGGTCCCATCATACTATTCTTAATACTCTCTATTTCACTTACATCTTTAGAAAATTCTCCAATAGCATTTTTCTCTTCTAAATTTATAACCACTCCCATTACAAATGGAGCCATAGGAGGATTAGTATTAAAAAATTTTATATGTCTTTTTATAAATTCCACCTTCTCTTCTTTGGTTTTACAAATTTTAGATGCAATAGGTAATAAAGCATA
>Ga0078972_1017552_pt1 | contig 10240 bp, 3 predicted proteins | sample YelNatPaOPGAMG01_FD_67568 | JGI IMG/M metagenome (GOLD analysis project Ga0078972, IMG submission 67568) | Hot spring thermophilic microbial communities from Obsidian Pool, Yellowstone National Park, USA - OP-RAMG-01 (SPADES assembly) (version 2) | ecosystem: Environmental > Aquatic > Thermal...
AATGAAGGTAGGTGAAGAATATTGGTTTAACTCTGGAGAAGAGGCAAAGATTAAGCTCAGCGCAAAGCTAACAAACGGTACTTCAGTCGGCGTAAATGTAGTTTCTCCTTATGGAGAGCAGACAACTTCCGACTACTTTGCTATGAAAGACTACAATAAAAGAACTTCGTTGAACTTTTTCTTCGAAGGCATAAAGCTTAGTTCTGTTAATCTTGTTTTTACCTCAGTTAAGCTAAGTGCTAGAAAAGACGGAAGCGCAGTAGAAGTTATTGCCCAATGGTCGCACGACAGTTCAAGGATATCTGGAATTAAAGTAAAATGTTTAGAGACTGGACAGGAAGAAGTTTTAAACTACATTGGAGAAGCTTACTTTAAGATAGTTTCTAATTCAACTTTAACTTTCATTCCTACTAGCTTTGTAAATGGAATAACTTCTTTTTATGAGGCTGAAGTTTAATGCTTGAAGAATTTAAGTTTAGAGCAAAAAAGTTTCTTCCTTGCCAAGCAATAGGCCTTGCTAATGCTCTAGTTGTTTATCTTCTCATTGTTTCTTTTTTCTTTCTCTCTGCTAAAGACATAGCAGAGCAAATCGTAAAAGGTTTTTCTTTTTCTTTACTAGTTAAGTCTTTCATTTTAGTTTTCCTTATTTCTCTTTCTTATTCTTTTACTATAATCTCAATGCTAACTAAGCTAAATGAAAAAAGCATAAGGAACATAAACTATAAGCTGGTTCTTAAGGGAACTTTAGTTAACTTCTTAGTTTTCTTATTGTTAGTAGCAGAGTCTATCTTCATTGTATTTTACTTAAACGTAGAGCTTTCTCTTCCTATAGCAATTGTAGTTTATTTTTTTGTTGTATTTTTGTTCGTCTTTATTTTTTCTTTGCAGTTGGTTTATTTTTCTCTTAATGGTTCAAAGTTAACTAAGAAGCTGTTCATCTTAAGCTTTCTCTTATCTTTTGTAAGACTAAGCGCAATGCAGTTAGCAAACTTTCTGTCATTTACTACACAGATTGGTTCCGCTTTCTTAATGCCTCTCTTCGATGGCTTAGTTCTTCCCCCTGTGCTTTTTGAGCTAAGTAAGCATAAGGACATTAACGAAAGTAAAATTAACAACAAAAACCTAAGCGTAAAGAAATTTCTTATTAGTTTAATTATTCTTTCTTTGATAATTTCATCTGAGTTTAAGCCTTTATTAGTTTTCAGTTCGCCTTCTGATAGGCTAAATGAAATTATTTCTCAAGCTATTGCTGAAGGCTGGAGTAATGAAGAACTATCAAACGAAATAAAGAAAGACAACAGCTTAGTTAATTACCTTAGTGTTTATGATCTAGATAAGATAACAATAGATAGAAGAGAAGATGGAAACGTAGTTGTAAAAATTCCTTCAAAGAACTTAACCCCATTTTACTATGTTTATTCAAAGATAAACAGCAGCAAGATAGTTTACGATGTATATAAGCAAGTTAATGGAAGTACGATAAAAGCAGGAGATAAAGTTTACGTTCTTTCAAAGTATGATACTTCAACTTCTACATATGGGCCCTTAAGCTTAGAAGAAGCAGTTAGTCTATCGAACAACTTACAGAAGAAAGGAGAGGTAACGAATATTTATTCTAAAGAAGCTTCAAGAAAAGTATTAAAGACAAAAGAAGAAACAACGTATTCTATAGTTCCATACGTTAGAGAAGTAAGTTATGAAACTGAAGTAGTAAAATCGTTCGATACTGCAAGTGAAGCTCAAAACTACCTAAACTCTTTGCGCTACGAAGATCCTAGCAAAAACTATGAAGTTGCTGAAGGAACAAAACTAGTAAGCTATCAAGTACCAGTTTACAGCTACTATTGGGAATTCTCTAAGAGCTTTAGTTCTTACAGCGATGCTTTAAGCTATGCGGATAGCAAAAGGTATGCTAAGGTTGTTAATAGTACTAAAGAAGTAAAGTTATACAAGCTATATGTAAAAGAAAGAACTGAACGATATGAGTTCGTTGGAGTTTACGAAGAGAACGACCCTAACCTAGGAGACTGTTTACAGAATACGCCTACTTATGTTAACGGAGAGTATCGCTATTACGGTTGGTATATCGTTGAGAATGGGAAACTTGAGCCTACCGCTTACGCAGTTTACTATGGCACGAGAACGAAAGTTTCTTATGACGTTTACGTTAGGAAAGCAAGAATTGAAGGATATGAAGTTATATACCAAGAAGTAAAGGTGTACAATGTAGTTGAGAAGACTCCAGTAGTCAAAGAGTACTACAAAGAAGTTGATAGATTTAAGAACTTCAAGAGCAGAGAAGAGGCTTTAGCTTCAGAGAAGCAGCTGAAGAACTACGTAGAGAATGAACTTAAGTTAAGCTACATAGGATACAAGATAGAAGAGAGCAAGAACAATGTTAGCTATGAAGACATTGAATACTACAAAGTTTACTATGTTAATTCAACTACATTTACTCCTTTGTACAACGTATATCAATTGATTTCTTACAACAACACTTACAAGGAAACCTCTTACAAAGAATACTACGCATGGGTTGACAAGGGGTACGCTAATGCAGTACCAAATAGTTACGACAACAAAACTTGGGTCTATATTCCTGAGCTTGTAAACTACTCAAAGATTTACCTTGGATTGTACATAGAGCCAATTGCTGTTTCTTTAAAGAATAGTAGCATGAGGTATCTAATAGAGAAGTACAACGACACAACTATTAAGATTGATGTAAACTACTACAACGTTTATGAACTAATTAAAAAACTAATGTACGATTACTACGTTTGGGTTCAGTATCCTGTTAAAGAATATTTAACTGACAACAACATAAGTTCAACTTCATTTTGGAGCTTTGATAAGTTTGGAGAAGCTTCTACTTACTTATCTGAAGACGCTTACAGCAAACCTTACAGCTTGTGCTTGTCTACAAATAACGGAATTGGTGCTTTAAGGCAAGAATTCTACTACAGTAAAGATAGAACTAACGTATTCCTAAGTTTTTGGTACAAAGCAAATGGAAGCGTACTCTTTGCTCTAAGAACTCCAAGCAATATAGGTTATGTTTTTTCTTTAAACAGCTCGAAGGACTGGAAATACTATTCAATAAACTTAACTAAAATAATGAATGAAACTGGATATTATTTGTTTTCTCTCGTTACCCATAGGAATTCTGTTCTATTAGTGGATGACGTTAGTCTGCACTCTGGAGGTTATGGAGAATGGACTTTTGTAAAGGAAGTTGACGAAAAGCCATCGAACTACAGTAGTCTAGAAAAGTATTTACCATTCTACAAGATTCTTGGAAGAAAGTTAATTGGAAGCTTTCCAGAGTACAGCTTATCTAACTTCTCTTCTTCTGACTACGTGTTTGAGTTCAACACTACTAAAGAGTTTTCGTTCAAAACAAGCCTTTACAGGGTTTACTACTTAAGCGGAGGAAGCATTAGATATAAGGTTTACCACTACGAAGAACTAAAGGTTCCAGTAACGATTATAAAAACTGTAAACGTAACGAGAAGTGAACTTGTAGAAGAAAACGTAAGGGCTCCAGAAAGCGGAGTAATAATAGCAAAAGGAGTAAGCACTGAAGAAGTTGAAAGAAACTATGCAGACCCTATCTATAGGGTAGTTCCAAAAGTGGTAAGCGAAGAAAAAGAAGTCTTAGTACTTAATACAACGAATAAAGACGAAGCTGATAGCTATAAAAAAGAAGGATATATTGTAAAAACTGATTACAAGAGCATAGGAAACGATATAACAATTAGCTTTCATGTTTTAGATGCAGACATAGTTCAAGATGAAACAAGGATGCTTGGAAAGTACAACTTACTTAAAGTAGTTGTTAGCAATCCAAGTCCTTACTCTTATTCGTACGAAGTTAGCCTAGAGGCTTCAAACAACTTTGTGGCTTCTCCAAACAGCTTTAGCTTGTCTGTAAGCTCCAGGCAAAGTTCAGGTGGAGGGTTCTCGTTCATTGTACAAAAGAAAGTAAATGAAGAAACTCCTTACCCTAGTGAAAATCGAACTTTCTTAACTTCTTCTTTACAAAACGAAGAGTCGTGCGACTTCTTAGTTGTTCTTAAGAGAGGAGGAAAATTAGTAGCCGAGTATAGACTTTCTAGAGCATTTAAAGGCTTTAATCCAGTTGAAAGCATAAACTTACATCCAGGAGAGTTTGTTCAAGGTTTTGTATCTGGAGCAGCTACAGCCTTCGTTGTAAGTGCGGCTAGCCTTGCATTTCCTGTAGTTGCAGTTCCACTAACTGCAGGTCTTCTTGTGCTAAGTACAGTAGGAGGAGCATTAGAAGGATTAATAACTTACGCTGAGACTGGAGATATAGCAAGTGCAGTTTCTACAGCTCTAACAATAGCTCCTACTGGAATTGTAGTTGCGCCTATTAGAATATTGTTCGATCCTACTTTGAACGACAGCTTTAGAGCAAGCATAGCAGGAGGCTTCGTAGGAGGAATAATAGGAGCAAAAGTTGGCCAAATAATTGGAAGCTCAGCTTCAATTGACTTAGCTCTTAGTTCATTGGAAGAAAAATATGGAAGTCAAACTCACTTAAATTTAGCAAGCATTGCAGAAAAGTATGGAGACATAACTTTAAGCCAAGTCTCTGAGCTAATAAGAGAGTCTTCGAGCAGCTTAAAAGATGTACTCAGCTTAGAGCAAATTAAGGAGCTTGTTTTAGCTTCAACTAATCCTTCGAAGAGCGCTGAAGAAATTGTCTCAAGCCTAGAGCTTATATCTAAGCTTCCAAATAGTTTCATAGAAAACAACTATGAACAGATTTTAAATGCAATCTACGATCCTATCTATAAAGAAAGGATAGCTTTCTTAAGTACTCTAAGTAAAGAAGAGATTTCTTCTTTGTGCGAGCAGTTCAACAGCATAGATTCAGTCTTCTATGCAGCTTACAGACAAAAATTAGGAGATATATCTAAAATTATAGTAGAGTCTAACGTAGTTTATGTTCCAAAGGAAATGCTTGGAAAGGAAAGCATTAGAGAAGGAGACCTTTACGAATTTTTAGTTAGCGTTGGAGGAGAAGAAAAGTATGCTACTCTAGAATACGTAGGAGAAAGCTACGATGGAAAACTGATGTTCTCACCCAGCGAAGGAAGCTTAATCGTAGATAAGGCAGTGCCAATAGGAAAGGTAGTTCTAAGTAAAATAGAATTCTCTTTATTAGAAGAGAGCGGGACTGGAAGCTTAACAAAAGTAAAGGCGTTCTTAAGTCCAGATGGAATAGTAGAAGTTCAAGGCAAGAAGATAGAGTTCATAGGAGAACCTGAGCTTAAGCTAGTAAGTGGAGAACTAATTGAAGACTCTTCTAAGATAAATGAAATTGCAGTCTTTGGAAAGATAAAAACTAAAACTGGAGAATACTCTTTGCTGTTCGTAGAGAACAAGAATCCCTACGTAGCTTATGGAAGCACCTACCTTCCTGCTACGCTTGTTGAAACTGAGGAAGGAGTAAAAGTTGGAGATACTGTTGCGCTGTTCGATGGAGGAAGCCTAGTTATATCTAACGAAGAACTTGCTTCAAGAGGAATAAGGAAGTACGACATAGTAAGCATAGTATATCCAAATGGAGAGTACTACTCTTCTTTTTATACTGGAGGGGACTTAGTTATTCCAAGCAATGGCTACACTGGAGCATTCGTTGACGTAGAAACAACAACGCCTAATTTAAGTGAATCAACACTTTCTCAATTAGAAGCCGCCTACAATTTCATAAGCAAAGAAATAAGTAAAGAAGCTGCCGACAGCTTTGCAAGCTCAACTTTAAGAAAGCTAACTGAAGCTCAAGTCCTAGACGTAAGTAGCACAATAGTTAACGAACTTCCTTCATTAAAAGTTCTTGGAAGCGAGGAGCTTAAAAGAATAGTAGAAGAACTTGTAGACTACGAAAGCAATGGAAAGAGTGCAGAAGAAAAGCTTAAGGAAATTCTAAAGGAGAACGACAATTACTTAAAAGCAGTAAAGGCTTCTTCCGAAGAGCTTGTTGAACGAATAGAAACAGTAAACCCAGGCTTAGCTGAAGAAGTTAGAAGCATAACTCAGAAAAGTTTAGAAGAAGACTCAAGTGGAAAGCTAACGAACGAATTTTTAGAGTTCGTAAAAGAAAACTACAAAGACTACGCTTACGCTGAGCTTGAAGAAGCAGAAAACAAAGAACTTGAAGGAATGATGAGCATGCTTAAGCTCGATGACTCTTCTGTTCAATTAGCAGACATTATTCCAAAGCTTAAGGATGTAAAGTACTATGAGTTTAGAAATGTACATGTTGAGAAAAGTGAGCGGGTATATCTTGGGCAAGTTATAGAAGAGGGAAAGTATTCCGTTAGAGCGACTACAAAAGATGGAAGAGTTTATGAGTGGATAGTAGAAACAACGGGTTCAGATAGTATTTGGATTTCCTCTGAGTATCAGGATGAGCTTAAAGATGAAACTCTTGATAAGCTTCAGCTGATTAGCTACATACCAGAAATTCACTTTCCTAAAGAGTTCTCAGTCTCTGGTCACAGCTTATACTTAGATCTTTTTAGAAAAACTTTGCTTATAGATGGAAGAGAAGTTAAGATTGTTAACTTTGAAGATACTGGACCTTCTGGACCTCACCGTTTCGGTATGAAAGTAGAAACTAACTTGAAGAGTATAAGAGGTACTGAAATTATTTTTATGTTCTATGAAGATAAAACTGTTGAGCTTTATTTAGGTAGCGGTACTGTGTGTGTTATATATGAATTAAGCTTTGAGCCAGGAAACGTCTTAACAATTACTTATTCGCACGGCAAAAGTGAAACACAACAAGCTGTAGTTCCTCTTGAACCTAAGCCACTCCAAGTAGAAACTCCGATCGAACTAGGAGATCTCTCAGTAGACGTTGAAGGAAAAGAAGAAGTTAGCATTGGAAATGTTTTGATAAAAGTTTTTGGATATGATAACTTTAAGACGCTACAGGCAGAAATTGAAAACGGTGAAGTTGGAGTTATAATAGAGTTTGATGATAAAAGTACTGTTTTCTGCAGAAGAACTAAATTCGATTTTTACGTACCTAGAGGAGCAAAGAAGGTCGTAGCAGTGGAGGTTCGTCCAGTATTTGAAAACGTAAATATTGGAGAAGCAAGTGAAGAAATAATCAGTAAAATAAAAGAAAAAGCAATAGAGTATGTTAACAGGTACAAGGATGCAGAAAAAGAACTGGAAGATGTTATGAAGAGCGAAAATATAGATGAAAAAAAGAAAAAGGAGTTAGAAGGAGAAATGAACGACGCGCTTGGAAAAATAGGTGAAGTAATAGCAGAAGTAGAACTAATAGAAAGAAAGGAGGAACTCTCTGAGCACTTAGGAGTTCCACCAGATAGGCTCTTCATAAAGCCTCTTGGAGGACCAGGCCAAGTTGACTTTGAGATATATCAAGACTCAGATAAAGGAAAATTACTGACAATAGTTGAAGTAAAAACTACTACTTGTAAAAGAGTTGAGCAACTTTTTTATGAGGCTGAGAAAGAGTTGCGAAAACGCTTTATGGAAGAAGATTACAAAAATTTAGAACAAGGCATTGAAATAGCAATTTTTATTGAGGATGTAGAAAAGCTGCTTCAGCCTGGAGAAAATTATGGCTTCATATCACCGCCTGTCTACTACAAGAATCCATACAAGAAATAGTTATGCTTATATTTTTCTTTTAACAGAGGTAAATTAGAATGGATAAAGAGGATGAAAGAGATCGAGAATGGAAAGCATTTCTGGATAAGCACAAAGAAGAAATAGAATTTGCAGATAGGTTAGCAGAGTACTTAAACAAAAAGTATGAAAATTACTTAGAGTACTTAAATAAAAAACACTTTGGGAAAGAAAAATATGGAGCTTCTGTGCTTAGAATTGATGATAAAATTAAGCTAAGAATATACGCAAGTTTTTGGTATGACCTTCCATGGATTACTATCTTTAACGAAAAGTTAACAGTAGGGTTTCCTCAATTCAGGAGTACAAAACATGCTCTTGAGCCTTTTTTCTCGTTGCAAAAATACGACACCTTTCTTAATATTCTAGAAGAAATAAAAAACAAAGAAAACTGGGAAAAGTACAAAAATGATGATATGTTTGGAGATGAAATTTTTCTTTACGAAAGAGCAGATGAAATTGCAAACGAAGTAAATAAAAAGTATGGAACAAACATAGTTTTCCGTGGAGGATATGATTGTTGGTTTGAAACAACTTTTAGTATAAAAGATAAAAGCTTAGAAGAAGTAATAAAAGAAATTGAAAGAAACATACCTGCGTTGTATGAAGCTTCTGAGAAAGCATGCAAAATAGTTGCCACCATTTATAATCTTGATTTCATCTTTAATAAACCTGTTTCTAAAAGAACTGCTAAGCAAATAGAAAAATTAAGACGAGTAGGAGTTTATTTGGAAAATATTTCTGTTATCCTTAGATATAAGCTTAAGTACCTTCCAATAATACTCGCAACTTCAGTGCATGGACCTCAGAAAGTTGGAGAAGGCGTTCCTTTTCCTTTTGGGTTTGGAAAGTTTAAGTGGACATGGTCTGAAGAAGATCAAAGAGTATTTGAAGAGTTAAAGAGTAAAGTTGAAACAAGAATAGAAAAAAGAGAGTGGCGCTGGGCGCCTTATAAAGGAGAACAAACGCATGTTTTTTGGAACAGCAAAGTACTTGAGTTAAAAGAAGTAGAAGAAGAAATTGAAAAAATAAGGAGGGGAAAACTGCTATCTTCAGACGATGAAAAAGATGTAGAACTACTTAAGGACGAAGAGGTCGTAAGGATTTATGAAAAGAAATTAAAAACAAAAAATATTTCTGAAGATGAAAAGATAAAATCCCTAGCTGAAGTAATAAACGAAGATATAAAAGTTCAAATTGATAAGTTTTGTGAGAATATTGAAAAAGTAAAAGACAAGGTTGTAGATGACTTCTATTTTGGTTTAGTGTGGTATTCAGAAAAGCTACCGACTCAATGAATAAAAGATATATAACAATGCAAAAACTAAGGAGTACTTTGAAAGACAAGAGTTTAAGCTAAATAAACAACCTCGAAAAAACTTCTATTCCTTTAATCATTAATTAAGGCTCGTTCTAGAGACATTTTTATTGATCTCCCCCATAACTCACTAAGTTACTTAAGTAGATAGTTAACTTTTTTGCTTAATGCAAAAATAAAATGAAAGTAGCGGGGCCTGGATTTGAACCAGGGATCTCGAGGTTATGAGCCTCGCGAGTTAGTCCTAGCTACCAAGTAGGTTCTAGCTACTCCACCCCGCTAGGTCTAATGTTGTATCAAAATCATTATTTAAAAGTTACTCGTAAAAAATGCCCTACTTGACCTTTTTCGTTAAGTTTTTGAAGTAAATAAAAGCTCTGTGAACTAATAAAGCGCAGACATGCAAAGAAAAGATCTTATTTGCAACTTTATTCAAACTTAAAGCGCTTCAAAGAACTTAGGAGTGCTTGAAAGAAGAGTAGATGCCTTATCTCTTCTCATAAATGATCCGCATTTCTTTTTTTACATCTTCAAGTATGTATGGATTTAAACTGCTGAAAATTCCAAGGTCAACCTTTCTTTTAAATACTCTTCTCAACTCATTTTCTATCCTAACTAAATCCAAAAGACTTTTCTCGCTATTTCGTTCAAATTCGATCGCTATGTCTATATCGCTTTTCCTGTTTTGCTCCCCTCTAACGAAAGAGCCAAAAATGGCCATAAATACTATGTCATTCTTTTTACAGATCTCAGCCAGTTTCTCCTCTAAGCCCCTTCTCCTTAGCTCTTTGGGCAAATTTTGAATCTCAATTTTAATACTCATGCCTCAATTGTTAGAAGATTCCCTTAAATTTAAGCCTTTTCCTCATAAGTTTTCTAAGACTTGAAACTCCTCAGCTAGCTCTGGTACTCGATCAGGGGATTCTTTAACCTATTCTTCCTTCAATTTCTCATTTAATTTCTCTTCTAGATCAAAAGACAGGCCTCAAATACTTCAGCTTCTTTTTCTTGTCTTCTCTGTTTTCAATAGTTGAACCTGCCATCCTTTTCGTCCAGAAAATAATTGGCTCTTACATTTCTATGGAATATGTGTGGGCTAACCTGTGAGTAATCAAATGCCTCTTCTTATAAGGATGTAAATTTGGATCTATTACAATGACTCTCTCCCCCTCAATGTAAACCTCCTTAATTATCTTGCCAAGAGACTGGTAGGACTTATGCTTTGTTTTT
>Ga0078972_1017558_pt1 | contig 10234 bp, 16 predicted proteins | sample YelNatPaOPGAMG01_FD_67568 | JGI IMG/M metagenome (GOLD analysis project Ga0078972, IMG submission 67568) | Hot spring thermophilic microbial communities from Obsidian Pool, Yellowstone National Park, USA - OP-RAMG-01 (SPADES assembly) (version 2) | ecosystem: Environmental > Aquatic > Thermal...
GAGCAAGGCTTCGTCAGGGCCGGCTTCTGTACGCGCTCGGGCTATACCAAACTTTGGCTGACGCACAAGTCGTGAATCAATCGAACCGAAAGCGGTGCTGGAGCACCGCGCTCCAAAAACTTCTCCTCGAATCCTTCACAGCAGAGGCGCAGAGGGTAAGGTAGGGCGCGCAGTCCACTGCGCGCCGGGTTTGGTTGTGCAAACTAAGTTTCTAGGCTTGAATCTGATTTTCCGCGCTCTTACGAGCGCGGCTACGTTTAACCGCCCTGCCGCTGAGGAACATGGTGGCCGACGTGGAAGTCGGCCCTCCAATTTATGCAAATGCCCGTTTAGCAGTTCCGATGAAGCCAAGTCATTCAATCCCACCTTGGGAATCCGGTCTACACCTAGAATCGAGTTCGGTCTCGACCGATACCAGTTTTCCGGTTCGCTATCAGTTACGCTAAACTGCACAGGCGCAGAGTATGCGCGAGCTGCAGATGTCCCGCCGGCTAACCCCCGTTTCCGGATTAAAGCAAATCAGCCGATCAAGACCATTCGGACTGCGCGCGCGGTTCTGCACAGTTGTCCGTGTGTTCAGGCAAGCAGTTTTGTCGCCTCGCGAACAAGCTGTGCGATTGGCAGTTTATTCGGACAAACACGCTCAGCCACGCTGAAATCGAGTCTGGCAAGTTGCTGACGCACATGTGCCGGTATAGCGGCAAAAATTTCGCGCGCATAAGCGTGGTCGCCGTAGCTGTGGTAATACATGAGACTGCGCATTACGTCGCCGATGGGTGCAGCGTATCCGATTGCGCCTTCGCACAAGCGCGTGCAGCCTGCGCAGTAACCGTCACAGGTTTCAGCAGCAGCTCGTTCAAGCGCAGCACGGTCCTGCGGCGTCAGTTCAGTTCTGTCAACTGCAGCCGCAACATTCGCGCCGAGCACAGAGATGGTGTACATGGCGGAGCAGATCGAGGCGATCTGCTGGTTTTCCCACACGGCTTTGAGCCTAGCTTGTTCGGCTGAGAACCCGCGTTGGATGAAATGCTCGATGAGTTTCGCCTCGGCAGCCTCATCTGTACTGCGTGTACGTCTGCCCTGGGTTTTCATTGCAACAAGGCCGATGCCGGCCTTTGATGCGGCTTCAACAGCGGCCTTCATTTGGTCGGTGTTCATGATCCGGTAGTTGTAGGTGAGCATGATACCGTCTATCCAGCCCAACTTTGCCGCCCCCTGAAGGCACTCCTCCATATTTTGGTGTGTGCTGAAGCCGAAGAACCGAATTTTCTTATCTGCCTTGGCTTTTTCAGCCCAAGCCTTGATCTCGTCGGTGAGCGCACTTGTACTGTTTAGACCGTGCAGGAAATACATGTCAACGTAATCGGTCTTCATTCGCTCGAGCGAGCGATTCAGCTCTTCAGTCATGTCAGCCGGGTTACGTCTGCCTGTCTTTGTCACGAGGAAAACTTCTTTGCGCCTGGCAGGATTTTTCTCGAAGAACATGCCAATGCCTTCCTCGCTTTTACCGCCGGTGTAGCTCGGTGCTGTGTCCCAGTAAGTCACACCCCAATCAAGTGCCTGTTGCAACACAAGCTGGTTACTTGTGATGTCGAAAATGCCGCCGAGCGACAGGATCGAGACGTCCACCCCTGTTTTACCAAGTCGTCGTGTTGGCACCTTAATTTTGGCTGGTTTATCAGGTTTGGGTGCATCTTTTTGTTGCAGGTTCTCTTGGGCAATTGCAGATCGTGCAGTTGCAAGCGCGCCTGCTGCACCCAGACCTAAAGCACTCACAAATTGCCGCCGGGATAATGATTGGGTCTTCATACGTCTGCGCAAAGCTTAACCTGTTAGCGGCGCACCGTCAATGAATGCCGTTTATTTCGTGTCGCATTTTCGCCGGTAACACGTATTGCCCGCAGACCGCTCACCGGACATTCATGTTCACAGACACCGCAGCCGATGCATTTGGTCGGGTCAACCCAGGGCAGCTCGAGGTAAACCTCGATTGCAACCGGTGTCCCTGGCGGAAGCTGGGTTTGCCAAGCCGACTGGTCGCTGACAGTGATGCTGTCAGTCGAGTTATCAACGATCGGTTTGCGGACTTGATCTGGGCCGGCCAACGCGCGCAGGTAAAATTCGCCACTGGCAAGCCAGCCTTTGCGCAAGTCCGGCCCGTCAACAACAACAGTTGTTGGTGTAGCCGACCGTACACGCCGCTCGCCGTCGCGAATGACGCGGAATTCGGGGCGCGAGTAGATTGCCTTGGGGCTGACCGGGCAATTTTCCTGGCAGACAAGACACGGCGCGTCCATCGCCCAAGGCAAACACCGTCCGCGATCAATGAAGGCTGTGCCAAGTCTGATGGGGCCGGCGGACTCGAACGGACCGATACCGAGTTTTTCCTCGATCGAAAGGGGTCTGAGTGCACCTGTTGGGCATACATTGCTGCAGGCAACACAGGTCAGTTGGCAACCGCTTGTGCCGATCCGGAAGTTCAAGATCGGTGTCCAAAGCCCCTCGACTCCGGCCTGGAGGAGAGCCGGTTGGATCACGTTTGTCGGGCAGACACGCATGCACTGGCCGCATTTGATGCACCGGTCGAGGAATTCGGTTTCCTCAAGTGCACCTGGCGGACGGACAAGAGCAGCCGGCCAGTTACGCGCCGTCAGTCCGCTGAGCCGCATGGCCGGCACGGATGCAACGCCAGATACAGCCGCAACCAAAAAACCGCGTCGGTTAACCTCGGCAGAGTCAACCTCGCCCGCAGCCGACCTGTCTGTGCCATAGACAAGTTGCTGTTGCGAGCAGCGTTTCAGGCAGTTCATGCACAACACACATTCGCTGAGCCGGATTTTGCCTGCGGGTTCGCACCCACCTTCACAATCTGTCTCGCACAGGCCGCAGTTTGTGCATTGGGAAGTTTGTTTGCCGATTCGCAGCGGTGTCCAACGCACAAGCAGGCCAAACAACGCGCCCAATGGACAGATGAACCGGCAATAAAACCGCGGCACCAGAACCGTCAGAAACACTGCGCTCAAGAAAACCGCGCCGATGATCCATGCGCCGGTGTAAAACCGCTGACTGGGTGGTACACCACCAACCAACGGTAGCAAAACAAGATTCACCGACCTGTACACAAGCGGGATCGGGTCAAGCAGACCGGTCTGGAGCGAGCCGACCAAAACGTTCGCCGGGCGCCAGACAAGCCCAACGAAGGCCCAGGCAAGCACCAGGGCAATAAACCAACCAAAGGCGCGTTTCGTGTTGCCGAGGAGTTTACGCGCGGCAACCAATGTCAACCCGACCAAACAAACTGCAACCACACCGAGCCATAAACCGGTGTTCCGGCCCGGCAACACCAACAGCTCGTTTACAAGACTGGCTGCGGCTGCAGAAAGCAAGCCGATCAGCAGGTAGTATTTTGTCACCTGGAGCCGCCTGTATTTGTTAAGCGCAACTTTTTCGGCGTGCCTGCGTTTGCGCCGTGCGAGCCAGCCGACAAACTGTTGAATCGAGCCGAGCGGACAAATCCAGCCGCAGAACACCCTACCCAGAAAAATCGTCAGCACAACCGTCAACAACGACCAGAGCAGCCCTGCGTAAAGCCGTTTGGTTGTGATGACCGTGCCGAGCGCAACCAACGGGTCAAGCTCGAGCAGCCAATTGACCGGCCAACCGCGCAGTTGCCATAGCCTGTCGCCGATCGTGGTCACTATGCAGAACCACAGGAACAACACGAAAAAGAAAAGCTGCGTGATGCGTCGAATGTTAACGATGCTCATCTTTGGTAAATCCGAAATTCAAAAGCCAAAAGCTGAACCAATGTCAGAATTGCAACACTCGAAACACCAAAACCGAATTCCGCATGACCCGGCTCCGGCATACAAAACCGGCCCGCCCCGCAGCGCAGCAGCCGTAACGAATCGAGTCGCATTTCAGTCATTCGGACTTGGGTCATTCGGGTTTGGTTCGGATTACGCGCGCTGGGCCTTGGGTTTGGCTCACAATTACATGACGCTGTCTCTAGCGGGTTTGAGCGACTCGAAATCTGCTGTCCCAAGCCCCGCTGCAGCAGCGCGTACAATGAAGGGCAGGTCGCTGAGGCGCTTGCCGAGCAACGTTGCGCCAAAAGCGTCAGCAGCAACCTGGTCGGTGCTGACGATCATTGTGTTGGTTTGTTTGAGGTCGTCGAGTGACCCGCCCGTGGGACCGTTTGTGACCATAGTGGTTGTGCCGTCGAGAATTACGAGTGTCGGCCTGACAAGCATTGCCAACTCCAAAATGATTGTGTGAATGTCCTGATGAAACACGTTTCGTGCGCCGCCGAGCAGCCCATACCAGTTTTTCATTGTCATCGAAGCGCCGCTGCGGTTGTGGTCTTTGACGGGCGCAATACCGATGAGTTTCGTGACACCATCAAACGGCCCAATTAATACCGGCCAATCATGGATCAAGCGGCCCTCGAGCAACGTTGCAGGTTTGAAAAGTGATTCGGTCGGCATAACAACACGCGCACCTGCCGCCTCGGCTGCACGTGCAATACCGGTCAATCGAAAACAGCTTTGCGGGTCATTGATCGGGTTGTCGGTCACAATTACAGCAGTCGCACCCGCCTGATAACACAATCGTGTGACTTCGGCAACAAGCTCTGGATGTGTTGTTGCACCCAGGGCAGGCGGCAACGCAAACGCAGCATTCACTTTCAACAGCACGCGGTCGCCCCGCCCGATGAATTTTTCAATCCCACCCAAAGCTGCAAAAGCGCGCTGAACAGTTTTCGCCCTGTCCGGGCCGGTCACAATCGCCATGCGTCGCCCAGCCGACTCGACTGAAAAGTCCCGTAACGGCCGCGCTTGAGCCCGAGTCGGGCCAGCCATACGCGCAGGCTTATGCAATGCAAAGGCCGCCCCGCTTGCAACTGCCGCTGCAGCAGTTGCCTTGACCAGCCGACGCATAAAATCGCGTCGGCGCATTCCGTGACGATCAGTTTGGTTGTCCACCTGTTTTGCTGGCCAAATGTTTGAGCAGCTTAAGTGCAACCCGCTCAGCCACTTCCTTCGACTGCGCCGCATGCACGCCACCAACAATGTTGCCGTGATTCAACACAACCTCGTACGAATCGAGCAAGCTGACCATTTTCACCCCGCTGAGCGCGTCGGCAGAGGCAACATCTCTGCCGCCATTTGCTATCAGGAACCGGTAATAATCCTGCGCAAGCGTTGCGGCCTGCTGCGGCTCAGCCAGCACGGTTATGTAGGCCAAAACCTGTTTGCCATCGGCATTGTATTTTGCGGTGAAAATGTTGTTGAACCCATCGAAACCGAAGGCAGTTGCAATCTGAAGCGTCTGACTGTACGGCACCATGTCTTCGGCTGGGAACAGCTCAAGCTCAGCCAGGTGCATCCGCCCGGGCTTAATTGCAGCAACGTAATTCCGCGCCATTGCGACCACGGCCTCCATCAACTTCGCACTCGGTGTTGCGGCAACGGCCTCGACATAGAACTGGCCGCATACGAAGTACAAGGCGTTCCTGGTCGCGTACGCGAACTCAGTTAACTCGACCGGTTTAGCTTCAGGACGCCGTTGAATGCTGTACACTGCGAACGCTTGCGGCATTGTACCCATATCGTACACAAACCACTCGAACCACTCATCTTCACCCCCAGCCAACGCGAACCGTTGACAACGCAACCGGCGGAACCCTGATGTCAGGTACAGGTCAGCCTTGCCGTTGATCTTGTCCGACAGCGTGTCTTCATCGAACTCCTCGACTGGACCGAACTCGACCACGCCAGCAGGTGCATACGCAGTGAACCCTACTTGTGCCGAACCCGGCTGTGCACGCTGCCTCTCCCCAGGCACGGTCAGGCCCGGTGCAGGCGCCGACCACGACCTTGTTGCAACGCGTACAGCAGGATTGAAGTTTCGCTGCGCAAGCAAAACGACAACCACAATCGCAGCCAGACACAGTAAAATGCCTAAGCCAATTGCGGTCTCGGTACAAGTTCTTTGCCGTTGAAACACGTTCATCAACGCTACAACTGGCGTGCAATTTGCGCCAAAGGCACCGCCTTGTCAAAAAAACAACCGGCCCGGGGTTTTTGATATGCTCCGGCCAAGTGTAACTTACCTCAGACAACGATTGGGGCATTCATTGGGAATTGACCAAGCCCGCTTTCACCTCGACACCACCAGCTCGCCGGCATACGATGCGCAGCATAAGAGGCCGAGATTTACGTGCCTCTGACCCAATGAAGGCGGAACAAAATGCCCGAGCCGACGGCAGCGGCAACATAATCGTCCAAGCCGTTGGCAACGGAAAAGTCAACCTGCAACGCTGATAAACCTCGCACCAGCCGACATGAGGACGCTCGGACTTTTGTTCAGCGGTACGGGTTGGCAGCACGCCGCAGCCCGGTTATGTGGCGCAGGTTTCATAACCTGTTGTATCGCCGATTTCCAAATCGGTGCCGCGTTAGGATTTTCCCAGCACAATGCGTCGGCAAGTGCCTCGCAGGTTTATCCCGCCCAGCAGGACGCGGCACAGCACACTTGGAAATCTCCAGCACGAAAACGTGTGAACTAGCCGGGTCAGAGGGTTTTGCTTCGTCTGCCAGCCTGCCCTCTTTCGGATGTGCGCATGGCGGCGGTCGTGCCCCCGCGAATGCGGGGCGAGCGCTTTACATGGCTGGGCTGGTGGCTGCGCGTGGGTGGGAGCAAACCCAATACTCAGGGCATTTTACTAGTGCCTGCGTGCTGCTGGCAAACCTGTCCCGCCCATTGGGCGGGCTGACTTTGACTGCTGTGATGCGAAAACTGGTTGTGTTGATGGACCATGTGCTTAACTATCCCAACTTCGCTCTCGCAAATTAAATACCGTTGCTGCGTCTCTGGGGTGAAGAATTGGACGATAGATTTTTGGAGTGCAGTGGCAGACCGAGCGTCAGCAAGCGCCCACACCCATTTGGGATCGGCCGCCAGAACAATTTGCCATCTGCAATCTGTCATCTGCAATCAAGCGCAGCGTGGTGCAGCGGCTTTTGCCTCAGCAACTGGTTTGGCGACCAAAGGATCCCTCAACTCCGTACTGGCAAATAAACTCCAGCTTGTTCTCTCCCAGAGTTACAGTAAGGGCCCGATCACTGCGCTCCAAACTCGTACCCTGTATGTTTTTATGGACTCTCTCGCCGCAAAAAAACTCTGGTCGCAAAAAACACAAAGATCACAAAGAAAGAACACCAACAAAACCGCTGCTAGTCAACTCCCGGCTTCACGCTGCTCGACCCAAGCTCAACCGCTCGGCGCACGGGACGCAACGATTCCAGGCGCATCGCTCCAAACGGGTTCGCTGCTGCGCTTGGTTGGGCGCCGTCAGCGTCGCTCAAGGCGCATCGGTGGCTGAACGCAAGGCATCTTGAATTGTGAGATATCAGGCGCATGCACCATTTGTTGGTCAATCCGTTTCGGAACAACAACGAGCATGGAATAGGGCGTAGCGGTGTAAGTCCCCGGAGAAAGTTGCGCCAGCGCCGCTACCCGCGCAGTAATTTTGGGTGGCGGTAAAAAAAATCCTGAGCTTACCGAGCTGGCAGTGGAAGTCTTTGTTCCCGTAATGGTGGTAATGCCGCATGCAACCGGAGCGCCAACACCAAATGCCACCGTAGCGATGCGCCATAATCTCTTAATTCGTTTCATGTTATGTTCGACGGTGAATTGACGCAATTGCTTCAGACCCATCGCAAGGGTTACCTGGTCTCAAAACTGCCCCACAGCGGTCCCGCACCTGCGGGATCGGCCGCCAGAACAATTTGCCATCTGCAATCTGTCATTTGCCAGCAAGCGGAGCGTGGCGGGCGACGGTTCTTTTGACCGATTTTGTCGGCTTGGGCGAATACACATGTTCTCAACGGCCAGCTTGAGAATCGGCTTGTGCCATCTCGCGGCAAAGCCGATCCCAACGGGACCGGATAATCAATTTCGCAAGTGCCCCAACAAACGTGAGTGCTAACGCAATAACATGCCCGTACTTGATCTGGCTGAGCACCATGTACCCACCACCGAACATGATCGTACACGATGCCCAAAAGTCGGCCTATCGGAGTCTCGTCTCGATAATAAGATTTTCTGTGCGCGACCGTAACTAACGCCAGCACTTGCCGACGCGGGCGGCCAACGCCGCCCCAACTGACAACTGACGCGGCTCGCCCGCCCGCGTTCGGTCCGGTGATCTGGTTAGGCACTGCTGTTTTCATCCTCCCAATACCAAATAGCCACAACGCCGTCATTATTGTCTTCAGAATGCGAAATGCTGACGACTCGTTCTGGCCCAAGCTCGTTTGCGAACTCTGCAGCCTGACGGAACAACGCGTCCCAACTTATCCACGTGCCGCGAAATACGCGGAACTGCAATCGCCACTTTGGAGTCTGAACTTGTTCCATGTCTCGTTCGTTGTTGTAGGCCTAACAATTTATTTGTATTGACTTTTGTAAACCTAATTTGATATCGGGCGGCAGACATTGAATACACACGCCAAACGCTGCAGAAAGTTCTCAAACAATAAACTGGCTGTCAAGCCCGAAAAACCATGCCCGAACACGGTGGTAAGGAAGTGGTGGGAAAAGTGATACCCAATCCCTAACCTAAATTGTCGAATTAGGTGCGGCAGGTGATGCGGCTCGAACACAATTCGCCGCGCACCGAGCGGTGTTATTACGACTGGATTCGGTGGTAGGTGGAGTATCGTGGGATGCGATCACTGAAGGAGTTGACTCAGGAGCCGAGGGTAAGTTGGAGCTGTTTTTGAGTGGTTTTGGCAGTGCGCGGACAAGGTGGTCTGCCGGCAAGATGCCGGCAGCACGTTGGACTCGGAGTTGGATTGGGCAACTTTGTGTTCTTTGTGCCTTTGCGTTAAACGTGCTACCGAGTCAAGGGTGTCATTACGCAAGGCTTTTTTTTTGTGCTCTGGCGTGCCGGCCATGTTGGCCGCAGGCCTTCTGCGACCGGGACGCCCGCGCGCCGCGGCAGATTGGCGCGCGGCCATCTTGGCCGCAGTGCTTTCAGGTGAGCTGAACTTGGTAGCGGCTCTTTTTCAGAGCGGGACGGCAACGGAGCTGTGAAAGTTCAAGATGTAACGGTGTTGACCGCAGTGTTGTTTTTGCGGGCGCGGACGCCCGCGCGCCGTGACAATTGCATTGGTAGGGCGGGCAGTCCTCTGCCCGCCGGACGTTTTCGGGTGGACGCATGACGGCGCGTCCCGCACATGCGGGACGCGCCCTACCTTGCTCTCTACGCCTCTGGTGTGAAGGATTGGAGGAGAAGTTTTTGGAGCGCGGTGCTCCAGCACCGCTTTCGGTTCGATTGATTGACGACTTCCGCGTCGTCCAAAGTTTGGTATAGCCCGAGCGCGCACAGCAGCCGGCTTGGATAAAAGCCTTACCCTCGAACACACGGCGCCTTACTGCGCCTCAGAGCGGCGCGCGCCACTCAACAGCTTTTGTAGCGGCGTTCTACGAACGCCGTCCATCTTTTTCACCAGCATGAGTGCGGCAAGATGGTCCCGCAAATGTGGGACGAGAAAACCCGGGCGGTCACAGACTGCCCCTACAGCACTGCAGATGAGCGTAGCCGCGCCCGTAAGGGCGCGGACGCCAGGATTCCAGCGCGAGAAGCCGGGTCAGCACAACCCACACCGGCGCGCAGTGGACTGCGCGCCCTACCAACTCTCTGCGCCTTTGCGCCTTTGGGCAGAGATTGGAGCGCGGCCATCTTGGCCGCCGTGCCGTCAAGGTGGATGGAGCGTGTCAGGGCTTTTTACAACCCAGAGGGTCGCGCGCCGTAGGCGCGCTCGTAAGAGCGCGGAGTAACTCCGAGAGCTCATCTCCGGAATGAAACACAAGTATTTAAGCGTACCCAGCACCTGACTTCCCACCCGTGGAGCCGCAAGTACCGATGGCACTTTTTAATCCGCCGTCTCACGACGGCGGCTACAATAACGGCGATTATTGCATTCCGGCGCGCGGCCACCGTGGCCGCAGTGACCTCAATGTGGGTGTAGCGTGTCAGGGCTTTTTTCGGCCGGGACAGTTCGGGAGGCTGCGGACGGTAGGATTCTAGCCCGCGAAGCCGGGTCCGCACGACCCACACCGGCGCGCAGTGGACTGCGCGCCCTACCGACTCTCTGCGTTTCTACTGTGAAGGATTGGAGTAGAAGTTTTTGGAGCGCGGTGCTCCAGCACCGCTTTCGGTTCG
>Ga0078972_1017559_pt1 | contig 10234 bp, 10 predicted proteins | sample YelNatPaOPGAMG01_FD_67568 | JGI IMG/M metagenome (GOLD analysis project Ga0078972, IMG submission 67568) | Hot spring thermophilic microbial communities from Obsidian Pool, Yellowstone National Park, USA - OP-RAMG-01 (SPADES assembly) (version 2) | ecosystem: Environmental > Aquatic > Thermal...
GTAGTTTCCAGTAGGGCGTAGTCGTCGACGACCGCCACCCGATCAGACAATAAACGGCACGCTAGGCAGGCGATCCGATTTCCGAGGCACCAAAGACTGCTAAAGGAGAAACTGAACGAGCATGCAGCGGTACGACATAGTACTTCGACGGAGCGATACTTCGCTAGCAGCCGTATCCGGTTCGGGAAGTGTGCCTCGAGCGTCCGTGAGCGGGCGACTCGCGCCTTAAACGCTGCCCGCTCGTAGCGTCCTCTGCGGCTTGCCAGTATCCTTTGTGTGGTGCGTCCGCGGTACTCTGCACAGGGCTCCTTGACAGGGGACCTAACACCGCTCGAATGCACAACGCCTTGTTTAACGCTATGAGCGCATAGGAGATATCGCAGAACCGGTCCAGGTTTTTGATACTCATGAGAGCAACATAAAACCACAACTCGCCCGCTGACGGGACATTTACTACCCAGCTTTGTGCGCTCTGCGTTTCTGGAGAACTACCCTGAAAGCTTGGTTCACGCAGAGTGCGAAGCTACCTCAAACAGAAATCGACGAACACGTTCTACATCTCCGACAATTCGAATATCCGTTCATTAGAGTTGAATGTTTAACACGACTCTCATTTTATGCGAATGAAAAAACCTATCAACTCTCTTGCTCCTGTGGAAACTTCCCATTAAGCGGTGGCCGCAACCTGGAGTAATGTGGTGAAATTCTTGCGACGAGCGCCAGCCCTCTAATAATTCCACAATTAGATGCCAACAGTGGACATCCAATTATCGAGCGCAGCAATACTCGCGGTACGAAGCCGTTCTGCACGATCCGGGTCTTTCATACGAGCTGCATAGTCCATATCCTCGATTGTTTTCAAGAAGTCACGATACGCTTTCTCTATCTTCTTCTTCTCCTGCTTCGTCGCCTCGGCCGCTGCATAAGCGTTTACTTTGCTGCAGACGCTCCGCAAGGTTCCAAGCGCAAGTCTTAGCGCACTTCGCACGTCTTCCCACGATTTCGTCGATATCGCTTCACCCGAGTCTTCGATTCGCTTCTTTGCCTCGCTGATTGCAAGCCGGTATTCCTCGAGGAGCTCGGGGGTGATTCCCTTGAAAAGAGGCTCCTTCTGCGACTCGTTGTAACTAAACGGGCTAGATGGCGCGTCCGCTCCGAAGAAACTCATTTTAGGCTCACTGCCTGAATGAGCTGGCTGCGCCTTCCCTGCGAACACGGCAACCGCCGCGACCAAAAGCCCCTGTAACAACTGCCTTCTGTCCAATGCGGCGTTCTCTAGCTTCGCTACAGTGCCTCCCGAGTTGCCACAATGCGAGAGGCTACTCCGCGAGCCAGCCGAGCGCGCCAGGAACGATCCTTTACCCTTTGGTTGCAGTTGGAAGCTAGTCACAAACATTTCTGTACGAGATTCGGCCTCAAAAGTTATCCTGGAAAAGCTTTCTTTGTCGCGGCTCTCGAAGATGGATTAACCGATACGGAGCTCGCGGTCTGAACTTCGCCGGCGCGGAACCCGAGCTCGCGTAGTCACGGGCCCCGATACGCGCACAGCGGTGATACGAGTTCATTCGACGACGACGCCCATGTCAGATCAACATGGAGCACTGAACTAGATGGAGCTTTTTCCTCTCGATATCTTTCCAAACCTCTGTTAGATGTACAGCCGTGACATTCAAAGTGCAGCCATAAGGATGCACGGATTCATAAGTAGCTCTAGAATTCTCTGTCGTCTTTCCGAAGTGGCTCCATCAACTATTTGCCGCTGGAATTCTTTACCTTGCCGCAATCAAGATGATTCGCAGAGCACTCGAGCAATGGTTCGTAAAAGAACATAAGCAACCTCATTATTCAGTGCAGACGTATAATTCTCCACTCTTCTCATTTCCTCATGCGCAGCATGCTCAAACCAGGCGCTCTTCAAGTTGTTGATCACTCTGTTCCAGGTCATCTCGTGGGCGCAGCAATTCGCGCGGTTGGATTGGTGAGGAAAAGCACGCAACCTAGTCCTTTGACGACTTGCTCACAACATCATGCAGAGCGTTCACCGAACTTGTCACTTCTGATAATCGATCCCGTTCGAGGGACAAATCCCGCCACTCTTTTGCGGTCATCGACGAAACAGCATTCGCCTGCAGCATGACACGCACCACGGAGTATGCCCCAAGGGGCCCTCGTCTCTGCCGTGTGCTTGGAAAAGGGTCTTTGAGATGGACTCCAGTCATCGTGGCAGTCACTTTCACAGGAGAATGCGTCGCCAGGTTGCATAAAGAGAGCGTTCTCGGGTCGAAACTTCCAGACTTGATCTTCGAATTTGATGATTTTCCTTCCGGTACTCGCTTTATCAAGGACGACACCGCTTTCCACAGAGCCCTTACGAAAAATAAGACCATAAACTTGCGTGTGCGCCGGACAGAACACTCGTTGAGGTTGTCGTGCAGAAAAAGCTCCTGATTGCTGGGTACGGTATCGGGCGCGGAATTGGCGGACGGCACCGAGGAGAGCCTTCTGTACCCATCAACGACGTGGACCATACGCTGACGCAAGCATTCAAGCGCCACAGGGCCGCCCACGGATTGCGAGCTGTGGTGGACGCATAGGAACACCTAACCGCAGAATAGTTTCACATCCACGAAGAGCGCAACGAGGCAATGTACAGCGATTATAAAACTGGCGAGCTCAACGCAGATGGCAAATGCCATATGAGCATCAAATGCTGGGACTACAGGCGGAGGCACCGAAACAGGGACCCTCACACTGCCATCAACATCTTTCGGCTGCTACCATCAAAACTGGAGTTGTATGTGAAACAAGCGTATTTAAAGTCGGTACCAGGATCGAGCAAGAAGGAAGCGGATGTAGAGAAAAATACTTCAAAGGCTGGTTTGGACTTCATTGGGAAGCAACCCAAACACGAGAATGTACGCCGGTGTCAGTCTGCGTAGATCTTTTCCATTTAGTGCTGACTTTGATGGATCGAGCAGTTCGCAGCGACTGCTGCTTGCGTGCTCTGCAGGTGTCTGGGGCAGAGACGTCGAATCCGCTCGCCGTGAGAGGTGTATATTTAAGAGAGTTCCTACTTATCAAATCATTCACGATGAAGCATCTTCGCAGAGTTCAAACATCTCTTCCCCGCTATGCGAACGTGACAACATTTCTCGTCGTGGTCTCCTTTCGTTGGCGGACGCGGCCCAGAAGAAAAAACGAAACTTTGTTGCAGGCAGAAGCTTAAATACTCCGATGAGAAAGCGCATGCCAGATGGTATCACGGTCTGCAGAATGTGCTGGCTTGTACAGCGCACAAGGTTATGCGGTGGTGCGTCTCTATCCTCGTCAAATGAGGTATTTCATACGTACACGCACAGAGCTCAAAAGTGCTTACAGATATCATCGCAATTCTCAATTGCTTGCGACCATCTCGCCAATTGGAAGGCATCTCATTTGCCAGCTGCATAGATTTATGAGCTGAATAAATAAAACTGGCAGCCAGATAGGTCAATCGCGAACACACGAGTCTCTGGGATTCTAGAGGTGGCGACGTTAAATAAATTCGAAAGTTCTCTGATCTGAAAGAGAAATGATTCTTCCGCATTCAGCAAGTTGAGACGATCTGGCATGCTCATGGTTTCCATCACTAAGAATACCATTCGACGGATCGCAAACGATCCGTCGAATCCGTGACGCAACGAAACTGCGGAATGACCGCCCGCTGAATGATGCACTCTCAAAAATGAAGGTTGAACTCTTCGACCAATTTTCAAGCAGCGAATGATACAAGAAGTGCATCGGCTTCCTTTATGGACGATCAACATGGCCTAATTTTTGCCTCATAATGCATAGAGCTCTTAGTTTCGATCTTCCCAGATTTCGCATGAGTGATATACGGTTTAGAATACGTGAAAATCCAAACGACAGAATTGTTACGGGAACCCAGGAACCTTCTCCTGGCGAGGATGTTCATCGCAATCAGTCGGCATCCAGAAATGACAACCCAGAGTTGAATATGGATAGGTGTTTAAGATACAGAATCGAGTCATGTGACACAACAATGACTCACATTGGAAAAAGGAAAGATTGATTTGGGGAACCTAAACCTTCCGACCGATGCACCTGATAAGACCCACACAATTCACGCACCGTAAACGGGTCTCCAGCCAGGCTCTCTCGGATATGCCAAGGATGCACAGCTGCGGATTTCAACCGCATTCTGGATGAAATAGCGCAAGCAAGAACTGCACCAGTCAATTTTGTGTTGGGCTTTAACATAACGAGCGAAGGTATCGCTTGATTCCACCAGATATACCTTTTCATTGAGCTCCCTGATGCTCGAGTGGCACTCGCGGCTTCAAGAAATTCACTGATCTGCCATAAGCATCGAATTCTGGATAGCGCAGAAGAAGCCTCGGAGGAGGTCGCGCATGATTCGGAAGCAGGCGAACTCGCCGTTTCACGATGACCGGTCGGGTAGATTGCGATGGAATCGAGCCCAAATCCATCGGCGTGTTGGCGAGAAATTCCGACATGAGCTTCTCATCATCATGGAAAAGCTTTCTTAAAATACGAAAAAAACGCTCGTCGGAAGGCAGCGTGAACCGGTCTGTTTTGCTCTCATCGGTCGAAGTTGCTCCAAAATCAAGCGAGAACTGCTCTTCAATCGGCAGCGGTTCGCCACGAGGCCATAATGCATCATTTTCGAGCACATCGTCATACTCGTAGACAACAATCGCCTGATTTGTGTTTGGATCGATGTTTGCTCCTTGAAAATGCGTCAAATCGCTGCGGAAGACAGTCCAGTGGTCAAATTTTTCGGGTTTCAGTAGTGCCCGTAGTCCAAGTCTATTGTAGTACACCAGTGTTACACTGCCACCGCATTCATGTATCCTTCTGAGAGCAGAAGAACTCACGTCCGTAACTTCGAAATGAAGAGGTGCACTGAACTGCCTAGCACCGCCACCTAGCAGCTTGACTCCATAGTTGAACAGCTTAAACCTCGCTCTGCTGCATCGAAGGATTCCACCCGAATCGTAAAGCGACTTCATGGTAATAGTACCGTCTTTGCTCACGCGGAGGCGACCCTTATCAAGTAGACTTTGGATGAGGCTTAAGTTGAGAGGAAGCGGGTCCCTTTGTGCAACTAGCGGAAACCCGCCACGCTTTGGTATCCGGCGCACTAGCGGCGTCTGACCGCCTTCAAAGAACCTGCTGGGAAGAGAAGATCCAGAACGTGCATGCTGCCCCTTGTGCCCCCGGCCACAGGTCTTTCCGGAGTCAGAGCCTCGACCACGACCGACACGTTTCTTCGGCTTTCGAGCGCCTGGCAGGTCTCTAATGTTGTTCAGGGAGAGCTGCCCGTCCCGACAAAAGCCATCTTCTGTAGAAAACGAACGCATAGATGCTCCGACAATAACGGCAGTTTGCCGGGAAAAACTGCTTGAGTTTCTCCCAAGCAGACACTCTGCCAGGCCACGGGCAGGGCAACTAACTCCTGCGTTGGTAAGTTGCTCTCGCTTAAGCAATGATCGGATCTGTGCCGCTCTTTGCATACTAGAGATTTTCTAAGTCAGTGCAATCATAATAGACTCAGTGTTGCAGAATCAACGTTCGTTGCGAACCACGTTAAGCGAGAACGCGGCCGTAAGGAAACTGCCTCACGGGACACTACATCAATCGGGGTGACGATCCTCCTGGGGAAGAGCGAATTCCGACGCCTGCGTGGATTGGGAATGCACTTAAAAGTGCCAGACTCTCGTACTGGATATGGAGCGCGACTTTTTGGCCAGTACGATTGGCTGGGACAAGACAACGGCGGCGGCTTGTGGATTTCCAAGTTTTTGGTGGAGCCAGTACGAAACCTGCACTGATCAAAGCGTATCTCGGTTACTTGTGACTCTCCTTGAAGACGAGGCGCAGTGTTCGGCAACCCCTTTTGTGGTCAAGGTTTTGCAAGAAGCCACGGGCTTTTCAAATCTTGAAATAGTTGTTGTGGATACGGAAGAAATCGCCAGCTTCTTTACTCGAGATTCAGGAAGGCAACACGGAAGTGCTGCGGTCAAAGTACAGGACTCTAACTCCAGGCCGCTTTCGAGATTGCGTTTCTTCCGCTTTTCCTGCGACTATTCAGGGAGGGATTCCTCCACTGCTCCAGTGTCAACGCCTCGTCTCGTCATTGACAGCTGGCAAAGCCTGCCGGATGGTCCACAGCTGTGCACAGTGAGAACTACAACGGAGGAGGTGCGCAATGCGAAAGAACACTGGAGTAGTATTGAAGAATTCTTGCACTTTGTTGTTGGATATCACCAACAAGAAAGCGTTTCGCGTACGAGTAGTACGCTGCTTGTGATTCACAGTGTAACAGGTGTCCAACGGCTCGTCGATGACGACACGACGTCAGTTATCTCCTTTTTGGACTGGGTCAGAAGGGAATCGAATGAGATTCCTGTTCCCTCGCTTGCGATCCTTTTGGCGGTTCATAAAGATATGGAAAAGAGGGCTAATCTCGTGCAACTACGAAGTCGAGCGGATCGGATATTCTGCGTTGAGAGATTTGCATCCGGCCATTCTCGTCATGCCACAGGGATTTTAAAAATATTGAAACCAACAGATGAAGCAGAAGGTGACCGGAAGTATCTATTTAAGCACGAAAAGCATGATATAGTCTTCCATGAAATCTAGAGACCGCGCGGTAGAGGCGTGCCAAACATTTCCTGAAGTAAATTATCCGTCGGGAATAATATCGATGCGAACGTAAAGCATTTTACAATAAAAATGACTCTTTCTCCGAACAATATTCTAGTAAATTTCTGTGAATACCAGCGGGCAATGCGCAAACTTTCGGAAATGGTTTCGGCCATCGAATTTAATTTGTCGGCAAAGCGCAAAATCGCAACGCCAATTTCAATTTGATCCCAGCACGTGATCCGGTCTTCTCGTCAGGGGAGAATAGGACCTCTCCAGCGTTCCGAATGGTGCCCTTACGAAAAATAAGACCATAAACTTGCGTGTGCGCCGGACAGAACACTCGTTGAGGTTGTCGTGCAGAAAAAGCTCCTGATTGCTGGGTACGGTATCGGGCGCGGAATTGGCGGACGGCACCGAGGAGAGCCTTCTGTACCCATCAACGACGTGGACCATACGCTGACGCAAGCATTCAAGCGCCACAGGGCCGCCCACGGATTGCGAGCTGTGGTGGACGCATAGGAACACCTAACCGCAGAATAGTTTCACATCCACGAAGAGCGCAACGAGGCAATGTACAGCGATTATAAAACTGGCGAGCTCAACGCAGATGGCAAATGCCATATGAGCATCAAATGCTGGGACTACAGGCGGAGGCACCGAAACAGGGACCCTCACACTGCCATCAACATCTTTCGGCTGCTACCATCAAAACTGGAGTTGTATGTGAAACAAGCGTATTTAAAGTCGGTACCAGGATCGAGCAAGAAGGAAGCGGATGTAGAGAAAAATACTTCAAAGGCTGGTTTGGACTTCATTGGGAAGCAACCCAAACACGAGAATGTACGCCGGTGTCAGTCTGCGTAGATCTTTTCCATTTAGTGCTGACTTCGGTACCCTAGCGCGTGAGCAAATGGTACCCACAGGGTCCTGCCCCTACACTGTTACCCTTGCAGATTTCATGCCATTTCCTCCCTCTGTTCTGTTTGCTTTAAAAGGGAATATCTGTAGAGACAGCTGATTTCTGCGTTTCCCGCCATTGCACTTATGCGCATCGTTATACGCCAATGTTGGTCGCCTTGATGATGGATGCGGCAATTTTTTCACGCATTTTTTTTGATTTGTATGCTCACTTGGCGCAACATACTCGCTGAACAGTGAAAAATATTTAGGTGTACGAGTCCTCCACTTTGCAAATGTACATCTTTGCGTTTGATCGAATAAGGGCCTCCATTATCATCAATCCACGAAGTGCGAGTTGCTCATCACGCTCTCTTGGCACTGAGTGATTCTTGATGCAAACCATGAACGCTGCTATCCAGGCTCAGAGGGACACGTTGTTCGCTCGCTTCATGGAAGCTGGTTTAGAAGGAAGAAGATCGCGGTTTCTGTGTATCTCGAATACGTCACAATATCTGGCAAGAAACATATTTGTTTATGAATCGCCCTTCTCTGCGACGAAAACGCACACGCAGCTTTCGGACTTACTTTCTTACTGTCACAGTCAAGCTATAAACCCCACAGTCTGAATGAATGTAACTCAGAGGGGTGCATCCCCTTCACTAACCTTTACGTAATGAAACAGCCAAATTTCCGTGCCCTGCTGCGAACTCGAATTTGGCCTGCGTAAGATCCGATCACGGTGGTCCACTTCTCTTTGCAACCACAAAGCTTGTCTGAAATTTCGCGTGGTCCGTTCTGATTAAGCATTTTAAGCAAAAGATTATCTGCTCTCAGCCTCTTATAATCCGCTATATTCTTCACTGTTTGCAAACAGTTCCGCATAGCTGTGCATAAATCAAATGTAGAGGCACCTTTTGACAAAGATCTGCGGGCGTCCCACACTTAGTCCACAACTACGCCGGACTCTGAAAGAAATCGTAATTTGCTGTCGCCCAGTAGTTCTCCGGTCTTGCGAAGTTGATTCGACCCATTCTTATATATTACATTCATGCTCTTAGATGCGCACATAAGACACTCAATTCCAGATAATGAGAGGAACGACGAAATAAATGATACACGCTCCCTGATTCTCAAACTCGTTTCAGAGCTTTCCACGGCCACCATCTCCCAGAAAGTACAAAACGTCGTCTGCATCATGTTTAAAAAAACGCTCAGGACGAAATTGGCATGCGACCGAGATGGAAACGTAATTCTCGTTTGGTCTACTGCCTCGTATTTGGACAAGCGTCTCCCTCGGCAGGCACTTTTGCTGCTGCGCCTTACGGATGTCCAAACAGCTGAAAATGGCACACGTTATGGCCCAGTTAATGAAGCAGCAATTGTGATTTGTCTCATGAGTCCTTAATGGGAAGCTTCCGTGCCATATGATGCGACATCCCGATGACAGCAATGTCTTGCGTAATTCAGTTCATATCAATCATAGCATGGGCAGCAAACGTTTCCTCTATCACCGTATAGAGCCTCTTATGCTGTTCACTCAGTTGAAGTTGCTCCTCCTCAGAGAGATGTCCAGTCAAACCTCCGGCAGGGATTCGTGATAGCTCACCACGGGCGCGCATTTCCTCGCAGACTAAGGTACACTCAAGCGCCTGCCCCACATGTCTTCCTTGCATATTTTCTGGTACGCTAGGACCTCCGGATTGGCCAGGTGCTGCATTATCTGCAGTCACCACAATTTTCGGTGTAGCGCACGCTATGCGACGCACTGCCCTTATGTGCTCTGGTCTATCTGAAGGATGACCTTGATCATCCGTCTCTATCAATTGCCCATCAAAAACAAGAACTTCCTCGATGACATCTTCTACTCGAAGTAGACGCTTTCTTTGGAATCCACTCATATTTTTCAGGATCAAAATTGTATTTCTTGGACGGATAAAACGTCCTCTAAGACATACGTGACGTCCATCTGTGCGGAGAAAGTTCAAGTGCGGTGTGGCTGTTTTCATTCCCGTTATCCAACCAAAAGTCAGCAACTTGTCCGACTCATCGTTTCCGGTTCCCTTTACTGTCTCAATCTGCAGGATTGCGGGCAACAACACTATAAGCCTTCTCTGCTGTACTCGGGCCGAGCGTACTATGCCCGTACCATCAGCTTGGTAGAGACCGTTGGGAGTACACTGAGAAGTTTCGTTCAAAACTCTACGCAAATCTCCGGGCCTCACGAGCAGGCCTTTCTCATATAAATGATTCAAGTGGTCGTCTCCTCCTGAAGCAGCGCTAAAGTCCATTACCGCTGGAAGAAAAGCTGCCAAGAGGTTTTTGAAAGGCGTCATCCAGTGGCGCGCTTTTGTAATATTATTCGACTCTTCTAGCTCAATTCTTTTCCAAATTACTGCGGTATTTAGCGGGAGATCGAAGTCACTATCGAACGTACCTCATAGATCTTAGATTAATCGCCTGTAGAATAGATTCTTTACATAATAATGCAAGAAAGACTGGTTTCCACATTAAGGTCAGTCACACCACAGAAACCAGATGGTCGAGGGCCACTGAACGAAACAAGTATACGAGCTGCGCTCAAAAACTATCATTCTCAAGGACTGGTTTCTGTAAATGGTAGAAAACGGATCATTGATCATCTTTTGCTGAAAGTAAAACCCTC
>Ga0078972_1017560_pt1 | contig 10232 bp, 15 predicted proteins | sample YelNatPaOPGAMG01_FD_67568 | JGI IMG/M metagenome (GOLD analysis project Ga0078972, IMG submission 67568) | Hot spring thermophilic microbial communities from Obsidian Pool, Yellowstone National Park, USA - OP-RAMG-01 (SPADES assembly) (version 2) | ecosystem: Environmental > Aquatic > Thermal...
TTTTCCCTGCTGCTTCAACAGCCATTGGTATTTCTTTTTTTGAATTTTCGTGAGTGCCAATGACTTCTATTTCATCGCCCTCCTTTGCCTTTCTCAATGCTTTCCTTACCTCAACAAGCGGCACTGGACATACCTGATTTCTTACATCTACTATAAATTTATTCATTTTTTCCATCCTCCTTTCTTATTTATCACTTCTTTAGTGATATTATAACAAATAATTTTCTTTTTGTCAAGTATTCGACCAATAGAAAAATTTTATTTTTATTTATTAATTATCTGATCTTCTAAAATTCTACTTTTAACGAAGTTTGTAATATATTCGTGTTTCCCCATTCATTTATTAATTTATCAGATTGTAAAATATACGCAAAACCAAGAAATATACCATCCCATATTTTTTTTGAACAAGAAAAAAATAATCTATTTTTATAAAACACATCCTGCCTTTTTCCGGTTAAATCCAACCTTAATTCATCCGATAAAGAAAACAAATAATTATTTATTTTAAAATTAAAAAATATTCTTGGCCTGTGATAATCCCATTTTGCCGGGTTTATAATATTGTAAAAAAATCTATCAAAAATTCTTACTGTTATAAAGTCAAATAATGGAAATTCATAAAATATTCCAGTAACTAAAGAATTTGTCCCATTCCATTTGCTATTTGCATTCAAAACTTCAGTATAGATTTCACCATACAAACCCAAACCATTATAAATTTTGTTAGTGTATGATATAGATAAATTTTGAAAATAATTATTATTTATAATTTCTTTAAAATAAAAATAATAATTCGCCTGAAAAGTTTCTGTTTCTGAAATTTTATGAGCAACAATATTTTCCGCCCAGTATTCCCATTGACCGCCAAAAATTAAAATTGACAAAAACACAAAAGTAATTGCCAAAATTATTTTTTTCATCATATTTCTCCTTAATTAAAATAATTTTTGTAAATCAAATGGATCCTTAAATTCCATTTCCTTTTTAAAATTCAGTTTTTTCTCCCCTCTATTATTCAAATATTTATCAAGTTCAAGATCTATTTTATCAGGCAGTTCTATATGTGACTTAGAAGCAAGTTGCCTTAAAGTGGATTCACTTTTTAATGCAAATTGCAAACTATCCCCTAAAACTCTTAACGTTTCATGCGGATTATGGAACCCAACTGAATTTTCCGCTCCAATAAAAATTAATCTATAAAATGCTTGCTCATAATATTCTCTTGCCTTTTCATACAAATTTTCATCAATTTTTTTATTTTCTTTATTTTTATTTATTATTTCAAAAATTTTTGCTGTTGTTGCAGTAGCATATCCAGCACGAATAAATAATGAAATAGTTCTATCCTGTATAAATTTAACTCGTTCTCTCAACCATGATTCGCTTTGAGTATGACATTGTAAACACGCCCTCATATTATTTTTTAATGGACTCATTATTCTGTGGTCTGAAACCTTATATGCGCCAACCCTGGTATAAGGCATATGACAATCTGCGCAAGAAAGTCCGGCTTTCCAATGAATACTATTATTAGAAAATAACTCAAACTCCGGATGTCTTATAAAACCTAATTTAAACCCTGTAACTTTTTGTGTCCATTCCAAATTTTCTTCAGAACTTTTAATTGTCTTAATTATATCTTCTATTGTTATATTGCCATATTTTGAATTTTGCCATGGAAAAAATATATCAATGGACTTCATATTTTTATCTTTTTTTATACTGTATGTGACATGACATTGAGCACACACAAGACTTCGCATATCCTGATGGGTAGCATTTTTTAAATCAAAACCCATGCTATTTAATGATTTAATTAAAGTAAATTCATTTAATATGCGCAATGACATATTTTCCGGATCGTGGCACGAAATACAGGCAGCGCCCAATTTTTTATGTTTTTCCGGTATAAAAGAATGCATTTTTTCAAATGGTTCTGATATATATGACTTACCAAATTTATTATATAATTCCTGTGCATAAGGTGATTTGCAAGTTAAACAAACTCCCCCTGCTTTTCTTCTCGACGAATCTATATCTAAAACATCTTCTAACATATAATAATGTCCGCGCGGTTCATTGTATTCTATACTAAATCCCATACCAGCATATAACAAAGCCAAAAATGGAAATTCAGATAATTTATCGTATATTTTTCCATCTGTGTCATATCCTTTTTTATAATAACTTTTATTCTCTGGCGTTTTTTCTTTTGTCTTTAACCACATTTCATATTGTATTGGATAATTTACACCCCATTTTTCTGGCTCATATTCCATCTTCTCAATTTTTGATATTTTAACTGGCTGAGGACTATTTGAACACGAATAAAAGATAAAAAAACTCATAATAACTAAGACAATTTTATTCATAAATATCAGCACCTCCGTTGGAATTAAAATTACAGAAATTTGTTATCATTTTATGCGAAATATTTCTATGACATTCAAAACAATTCCTTTTTGTGTCAATATGAGAAACAATATCAGAATGGCATCTAATACAGTTTTGTTGTAAAACTTTTTTTCCATGTTCTGATAGATGAATTTCATAATCATCTTTGATTGACAAAGTTTCAGACACCACATCTTTTACTCCATCTATTCCTTTCCATACATAATGATTAAATATGTTATCATTAGGTAAATGACAGTCAATACATTTTATATTTTTATGAGCCATATGCGACCAATTTTTATATTGCTCTTCCATAGAATGACATTTACCGCAAAATTCTGACTCTTCTGAATATTTTATTAATTTAAACATAATAATGAACAATGGTATTGAGAGCAAAACTAAAACTAATATTAAATTTTTAATTTCAATGTTTTTAAATATTTGATATTTACCTGGCATAGCTATGTAAACCACCTAAAAGATAATTTACACCAAAATAAGTAAAAATAACAAATAAAAAACCAAAAAATAATAATAAAGCAAATGTCTTTTCAGATATTCCTTTTCTTTTTAAATGTAAAATCACAGCATAAAAAAACCATGTAATCAAAGACCATGTTTCTTTTGGATCCCAGCTCCAGTATCTTCCCCATGCACTCTCTGCCCATATTGCTCCCGTGATTATTCCAATAGTTAAAAAAACGAATCCAACTTTTATGGCTTTATGGATGTATTCATCAAATTTTTGCATATTTTTTAAAATGAAAAATACCATACCATAAATTCCGGCTATTGCAAAAAACGAATATGAAATCATAGATGAAAGAACATGAAAAATCAACCAATTTGATTTTAATGCAGGCATTAATGGTTTTATATTTTTATCAATTAAATTTAATATTCCTAAAAAAGCAGGTGAAATAATTACAGTAGGAAATAGTATATTTATATTTTTTGACAATTTAAAATAAAAATAAAAATTTATTATGTATATTAATTCAAGCATCAATAAAACTGTTTCAAATTGATTTGTTAAAATAAATCTTTTTGCTTTTAACAAATATAAAATTATATAAACAAATAATAAAAAAGCCGAAATAAATATTGTGAAAATTGAAAACTTTTGCAATTTTTCTTTTGATAATATATATCCAACAAAATACAAAACAATTGTTATCAAAGAAAAAACAAATGAAATATTAATCAGATTATCCATTTTACCACCCCTATTATTAAAATTAAAAACCCAGTATATATAACCCACAAAAAATTATCTTTTTTAATTTTAAGTATAGTAATATTTGCATTTTGTGGGTCATAATCTTCCTGATATATTTTATATCCTTTAAAGTTAACCGGTTTATTTACTTTTATAACAGATCTTTGTTTAATATCATTATATATTATTGTAACATCACTGATAAACTCATCTATTTCATTATTCGCTATTTTTAAAAAAATTGGTAAATTTATATTTGGTTTAAAATTTAAAAAAACTAAATTTTTGGTTTGCTCATTATTTTCTTTGTTAGTAATAAAAATTTCTATTGCGGGATTATTCCACAACAATGATTTATTTACATATTTATTTTTCCCTATTACGGCAAAATCATTATAAATTTTTAAAATTTTAATATCATAATTTCTATATTTAATTACATCATTTTCATTTATGATTTTTTCTATTCCATTATCAAAACATAAAATCAATTCTGGTTTTTTATAATATTTAATTTCAAAATTATTTAAAATTATTGAAAAAGGAATTTTATATAATTCTCCTTTTGAATTAACTATATTATTCTGTTGCCCTTTTTCAAGTTGCATTTCGCCTTCAAAATAAAATAAAGAACTTAAAATAAAACCTGATATTAAAATCAAAACTCCAATATGAATCAAATAAAAATATATTTTATATCTTTTACCTAAAATTATTTTATTAATTATACATAAAAGAATATTAATAAAAAGGGATATAGCCAAAATTGTAAAAGGTAATGAATTTATAAAATCTTTTTTCCCATAGTAAAAACTATCAATGATTAACAACAAAATTAATAAAATTATTAATATTATAAAAAAATTTAAAGATGACAAAAAATTAAAAATTTTTTTCATTTTTTTTCACTCTGTTTTTTGTATTTATTAAATCCTTTATATTATTTAATATATAAATTAATGCCAAAACAGGTTTATAAATAAAAATTTTCGGTCCTGCATATCGCATAATCAATCTTATCCTTTCCCTCCTATCTTTTTCATAACAATGGACAGGACAATTTTTACACACTGGCTTATCTGGCAAAAAAGGGCATAATTCTATTTTCTTATATGCATATTTTAACATTTCATTGCATTCGTCACATAATTTATTTTTATTATGCTTTGCTCTACAATAAATTTCAATCATTGCCAAAACTGTTTTTTTCTCGTAGTTAATTCTTTTAATTTTTTTATCTATCATTTTTTATCATAACAAGCATCATTTTAAATTTTTCTATAGCATTAACTGAATGCGTTATATTTGCTGGCATTATAAAAAAGTCGTTTTCTTCTGCTATTATTTTTTCATCACCTATTTTAAACTCGCCTTTTCCTTCAATTATATATACTGCTGCATCAAAAGGAGCTTTGTGTTCTGATATGGTCTGATTTTTATCAAGGGCAAATAATGTTATTGTTGATTCTTTTTTATATATTTGCTTTGAAACTATTGAATCACTTGAATAATCAATACTTTCTTTTAAATTATATTTTTCCATATTTTTTTCTCCTTTTATTTCATATCAAGTAATCTTTTCTCACCTTCTATTTTTTTTATTTCTGTTATATCCTGAGTCACTTCCAAAGTTCCAAGATATTCACCTTTTTCGTTTCTTACCGGATAATAGCTTATTAGAATTTTTTTACCATGATAGTCAATCCAAAATACTGCTTCATCCATCGTGCCGTTCCTAAATCCATTTAGTATTTGATTTACCTTATCTAAACTTTTAGGTGGATGACAGTTCTGGACTTTTCGTCCCAGATCCATTTTTGTTCTTGGAAAAATCCTGCCCCTTTTGGGGGAATTAAAAAACTTTACAATGTCCTGGGCATCAACAAATGACACATCAACCGGCAAAGAATCCATTATTGCTTCTATTGTTTCAATTGGTAATTCTTTTAAATTCATTTTTCCTCCTTCAGGGTTCAGGATTAAAATACCCTAAATTATCGCATTCTTCTTTTATTTCTTTCCATTCCTCCTCTGTAATTACATTCAACGCTGTTACATACAATATATTTTCCTCTTTTTGAGTATGGCTTCCGAATTTTTCAAGTAAAAATTTAGCAATCATTTCTATTTTATTTACAAAATCAGAAAAACTTAAATTTTCTTTTTCATTTAATAATTTTAATAACAATTTTTTTTGTTCTTTCATTTCAGTATGTTCATGCCACATTATTGCAGGTGGCTGTTCTATGCCCTTTTTTTCCAATACAGGGAAAAGAGTATTTTCCTGCCTTATATTATGATTTTCTGCCTCCATTAATTTTTCTGAAATTTTTTGTATTTTATCCATGATATCTTTGCTTTCCTCAAAACTTTTATATTTCTTTAAACTTTTTATATATTCCAATAGTTTTTCCATTAAATCAAGTATATTTTTATGGTCTTCCTGGAAACTCTTTATTGGGTGCCAGTCAGGAACTTTTAAATTAGGATTTCTTATTGCATCTTTGAATAATTCTAAATGAATGTCACATGCTTTCATCAGATCTTCTAATTTTCCACCTTCTTTTATTAATTCACCTTCTGCCTGAGCAATAATAAGTGGGTTTGCATCTTTTATTGTTTCTTTAAATTCTTGTTTTAATTTTTCAAGTTGCTGGTTTGTGGTTTCAGATGTTACTTTTTTTAAAAGTTCTTTTAATTTTTCCTTTGTATTGTCACTCATTTTTCACCTCTTAAAAAAATACACTCTTATTTCATTTTCATTTATTTTTTCTGTATAAGATTCAAAGCCCAATGTCTCAAGATAATTTATCATAGGTGCCGGTACAAAACTTTGAATTAATATGAAACCCTCTCCTTTATTTATAGAATTTGCGAACTCAATTATATGGGCAAAAGGTTCTCCTTTTATTTCCCTTGCATCTAAAATTTTAAAACTTGCTGATTTTTCAAACCAATCTGGGTTACTTTTATTTTCAACTTTTGAAAATTGCTTTTTAAGAAATTCTTCCTGCATTTTTGGAATCTGACTTTTAAAATAATTTAAAAATTCTTCTCCTTTACCTATTGCCGAATTTAATTGGTATAAAAACTCTTTTATGTAAATATTACCGACCTCTGCTGCTTTTTTTAATTTTGTAACTTTTGCAACTGTATTGAATAAAACAGGATTATATAATCTTTTATACTTTGGCGATATTTTTACAAGCACTTCTTTTAATTGAGGATATTTAGTTATAACATCATAAACTGTATCCTCTTCTGTAATTAAACCTTCTGGTTTTTCCATTGTTTTACCTCTCTAATTCATCAATTCCAATTATTGTGTGGTAATAGTTATAAATCTTTAATTTTTAATTATTTTATAACTCATTAAAAACCATGCTATTATCATGCACAAACCGCCAATTGGTGCAGCATATACAAATTTGAAACTAATTCCACCTAAAAACAAACTAACCGGGAAAAGCGATGCACCTAAAACTGCAAGAATACTGCCTGTATTTATTACCTTATCATCAAAATCAAATATCTTAATTAAAAGCCCATACAAAATATTCAAAATGCCAAATATGGCACCATGTAAATGAGCGGTTTTCCACATCCCACGCATTAAACTATCCTGCCATTCCTTCCCACCCGTGCCAAGTCGCATTTCAAGATATGCACCCAACATCATAAATATCATAATCCATAAACTGCCAATAATCAAATTCTTTTTTCCCATTTTTTCACCTCCTGTCTTTTATTTTTTTTACACCCATTCTTCTTGTAAAACTTCTCCTTTTATACCTATTACCACACTTTTAATTGGAATTTTTCTTTTTGCTTTCTGCAATGCGTTTTGTGCTACTTGCAGCAAGCCACCACAACATGGAACTTCCATAATTACAACAGTTATTGAATTAATTTTTGCATCGTCAATCAAAGAAATAATTTTTTCTTCATAAATCTCCTGTCCTTCATCTAATTTAGGGCACCCAATTGCTATTGTTTTGCCTTTTAAAAATTCATTATGAAAATTACCAAAGGAAAAAGCAGTGCAGTCAGCGGCAAGTAATAAATCAGCTTTTTTAAAATAAGGTGCAAGTGGTGAAATTAAATGTAATTGAATTGGCCATTGACGTAATTGTGAATTAATTTTTACATTTTCTCCTTCACTTTCATTTTTTTCTTCTCTAAAATCCATCATCCTTGAACCAGGACAACCTGAAAAATTATCCATTTCCATATCTTTCACCTCCTTATAATTTGGGACTTTTATGTTTTTGGATTTTAAAAATTCAATTGCTTCATTTAAGTAATTTTCTTGTCTATGTTCGTATAAATGTTTCAAATGTGCTTTTATTGTATTTTCCCCGGCTTTTATAATATTTTCCATTACTTTTTTTTCATCATATGGTTTTGCTTCTACTTTTCTAACTTCCAAGGCACCAACAGGGCACTCACCAACACAAGCGCCTAACCCATCACATAATAAATCAGAAACCAATCTAACCTTGCCATCAATAACCTGCAATGCACCTTCCGGACAATTTGGCACGCATAATCCGCATCCATTACACTTTTCTTCATCTATTACTATCATATCTCTTAACATATTTTTCACCTCCTAAATTATAATTTTTTATTATGGAGAACATCCCTCATCAATATTTCCATCACAGTTATTATCTTTTCCGTCCCCACATATCTCGCTATGCCCTGGCCAAATTTGTGCATCATCATCATTACAATCCCCACAAATCGGTGCAATATAGGGAGGGTAAGGAGAAGTGCTGCATATATAATCATCACATTTCCCAAAACCATCCTGATCAGCATCATAATAATAAATTGTACAAACTGTTGGGGTTAATGTTGGAGTAATTGTTTGGGTTGGTGTTTCTGTGCTTGTTATTGTTACGGTCATTGTAACTCTATAAGTTTCCGTGCTTGTTGGAGTAAAAGTTTCGCTAAAAATAAATGTTGGTGAATGTGTTTGAGTAACTGTGTTAACTGGTGTTTCAGTATTTGTTGGCATATTTGTAAATGTTTTTGTTGGCGTAAACCCTGGTTCTGTTGGTATTGGCTTTGGTTTACAAGAAACCAAAATAACAGCATAAATCAAAAGAAAACTAATTGATAAATAAATAATCTTTTTCATTTTATCTTTTACCTTCCTTTATAAACCTTTCTTTTTCGTTATTTATTCTTTGTATTTTTATTAAATGAAACATCTTTTATATTTAAACATCACAATTATCAATAACAAGAAAAATCACTTAATATCTATGGTGTATTGGTTGCTGTTGGAGTATATGTCGGTGTATTAGTGTCTCTTGGAGTTGCTGTATTTGTTGGTGTTCCTGTGGGGGTATTCGTACCTGATGATGTTGCTGTATATGTCGGTGTATTAGTGTCTCTTGGAGTTGCTGTATTTGTTGGTGTTCCTGTGGGGGTATTCGTACATGATGATGTTGCTGTATATGTCGGTGTATTAGTGTCTCTTGGAGTTGCTGTGTATGTTGGGGTTCCTGTGAGGGGATTCGTACCTGACGACGTTGCTGTATATGTCGGTGTATTAGTGTCTCTTATTGTTGAAGTAAAAGTTTGAGTAATTGTATTAACGCTTGTTAAAATAAATGTTGGTGTTTGCGTAAATGTATGTGTAGGCAATTTAGGGCCTACTGGAGTTGGTGCAGGATTACATGAAATAAAAACAACAGCACAAATCAATAAAATACTAATTGATAAATAAATTACCTTTTTCATTTTATTTTCCTCCTTTCTTTATAACCCTATCCCAGATATTAATCTTATTTGCAATGGCATTTTACCCGCTTCAATTTCTGTCAGTGCAATTGCACTGCCTAATGTAAAAAATATTCTGTTTAATTTTATGAACAATGTCGGCCCTACATAATGTTCTTTTAAATGTCCTTTGAATTCCACGCCTAATTTAAACACCTCATTTATTGCATAATTCATCCCTAATGAATATTCATATTCATATTTCCATTCATCTTCTTTTTCTATTTCAAATCCTGTATTAAATGCTATATTAAAATTACCTAAATCTTTTGCAAATATTTTTTTTAATTCTATTTTATGCTCTCTAAAATCAGGAACGCCTATATATTCAAGATACCCAAGCATATCAACAAAATATTGATTCTTTTCTCCTAACTTATGCCTTAATCTTAATTTATATCCTTTGTATTTCAATTCACTACCAACAGTTTGTTTAAAAACTTGATAAATTGCAATATCCGTATTATAGGTAATGCCTGTTTCCACTTCTAACTGGTGTTCAACCTCTGCCAGCCCTCTCATATCCTCCTTTATCGATGAACTTAATGTAAGATAATGCTCAAACTCCAACCATTCTTCCTTCATTACCTTGTATTCATATGTCCAAACATAATTTCGCCAGTCAGCAAAAAGCGTACTTACAACTAAAAGATAAAACATTACGCACAATGACCGAATAAAAATTTTCTTCATTTTTTCCATCCTCCTTTCTTATTTATCACTTCTTTAGTGATAAAATTTTTAAAAAAATTTTTATTGCAAAAATTTATCTAAAATTTCATAAATAATATTATTATTTTCTTTTATAAATTTTTTA
>Ga0078972_1017561_pt1 | contig 10231 bp, 10 predicted proteins | sample YelNatPaOPGAMG01_FD_67568 | JGI IMG/M metagenome (GOLD analysis project Ga0078972, IMG submission 67568) | Hot spring thermophilic microbial communities from Obsidian Pool, Yellowstone National Park, USA - OP-RAMG-01 (SPADES assembly) (version 2) | ecosystem: Environmental > Aquatic > Thermal...
ACTTATGATATTCTCTTAATAACTCCTTATGCCCTATTCTTCCGTGTTCATAGACGCCTTCCTGTTTCATTAACTCAAGCATCATTACCTTAAAATCACTTCTTCTTTGCCCCTCCGCAACTAACTTATCATAGGTATTCCAGCCATAAAAAATATGAATTGTAGCGTCTGGCACTTCTGCACGGATTTTTGACCAGTTTCTTAAAATAGTTTCCAGCCCTCTATCATAAGAGGAAGCCCAGATAATCCTGTGCGGGTCTCGTTGCTCATTTATCCCCTCAAAATCCTCTGGCACTAATCCATTTGCGCTTACATAAATCTTTTCTTTCGGCACTATTTCAGGAAGCAGGGATTTGTGATATTGAGAAAGGACGATTATCTTATCTACTAACTTTAGATTATCCTCTGTAAAGAAGCCGTTAGGTATCCCATCGTGAAGCCAGATAATCCTATTTTTTGCTAAAGCCCCGTATTGAAAGATATGAGACCGCCAAGATATAAGCGTTGAAAACTTCTCTTTCGGATTAAATCTTTTCCAGTCAAGGTAGGTAACTCCGTTATAATCGCCTTCCTCAAGGCAGTCGTTATAAACCGTAACCTTATAACCTAATTTATTAAGTTGTTCCGCAATTCGTATGACTGCCTCTTCACTTCCGCCAATTCCTGTCTCAATTGACTTTGGCGACCACATCTCTGCTGAATTAGGGCAGAAGATACAGATTTCGTTATCCTGCCATACTTTTGGCGGGATTAAGGATTTTCTTATGTTTATAAGAGCGGGTATATCTATATCGTATGGTATTGCCTCTGCAAGTTTAGGCAAAAGTTTAGGATAGTTGTCTTTGTAAAACTTATAAACCCTTACAAAATTTTCTGCAAATTTCTTATCTTGGTAAGACTTATCAAACCATTTTTCGTTATCTTTAATCCATTTAACTGACGGGGCTAACTTTCTTGCATAATTAAAAAACTTATACGCCTTTTCTACCTCGCCTATCTGCATATAGCAAAAAGCCATAGATAAAGCTGGTCGCCAAGTCCAAGCAGATGGGTCTAAAACTATGCCTGTTTTAGGGACGGGCTTGAGAAAGCCCATCTCGCCCCAGACGATTGATTTTTCCCACGAACCCATTTGAAAGTAAATATCGTGCAGCTTAAAATAAGCGTCAGGAAGTTCTGGGCATTCTGCCAATGCTTCATTAGCGCAGGCAATCGCCTTTTGATAATCTTTTTTATGATTAAAAACCTCTGCTAAATAACACCAAGAAAGGTATCTATCTTCAGCCCAGCCAGATTTTTCTATATGTTTTTGTAAGAAGAATATCGCCTTATCAAAATCCTTAAAACTAAAAAAGGTTCTACCTAAATAGGCAATAGTTCTGGGGTCGGTATTTTCCTTGTCCTTGTTATACTCATCTATTAAGTATTTAATATTTCGTAAAATTGATTTCTGGGAGTGTTCAAAATCTATTAAGTGGTCTATCTTAATTGTCTCATCTATGTAGATCTGGTATCCTTTAGGATTAACAGGAATAACACATTCGTGGATTTTTTTGTTCCAGATTATATTCGGCGAGTTTTTTATTATTGTCTCTCGGTAGTGGACTGCATTAGGGTTGCCGTCTTCGTCTTTAGAATAAATGTAATAGCACATTACAATTGATATATCTTTTTCTTTTGCCCACTCCGCAGTAGGTCTTATCTTTTCGGGATTTATAAGAGCGTCATCTGTATCTATCCTTACATAATAATCGCCAGATAATTTACTTTGCAGGAAGTTTCGCTTATGGGCAAAATCATCGCACCATTCATACTTATAAAACTTTGCTTGAGGGAATAATGAAGTTAAGGTATCTAAAGCAGTTTGGTCATCTACTGCAAAGGCGAGTTCATCAAAGTATTTACCATAGTCGTTGATTATCCTTTTTACTTGTTCTACCTCGTCTTTTACTATAACTGCTAAAGATAGTTTCATTAAACCCTCCTGCATACTCTAAATTGCGGGAACTTCCTCATAAATTGGTAAAGTTCTGCCTTATTTTCAAAGAGCTTAACCTGATAATTTTCCCTAAAATACTTTTCTAACTCTCTTAATAATGCTGGTGGTAAGGATATACCCCAACGCAAAGTTTTCTTCTCGTTAGAGGCAAAATCATTTTTACGGCTTTCTCGGATTTCTCTGTTCTGCTTTATCACCGCTCTTGTGTGGTCAATGTTTCTGCCTATCTGTGGTTCATCGCAACAGGTATAAGGCGGTTTAGGCATCTCTCCATAGCCGTAATTTTTGCCGCAGTTATTGCAATACCATCTTGGGTCTTTAAGCCAAGTGTTAATAAAGGCGTGAACTGCGTCCCATTTGTTTGTGGTTATAACTAACATAGTTTTTGAAGCGGGGTGTTTGAAGGCACACCCCGCAAAGCCCTTCTGGTCTTACTGGATATTTGTTACCCAGAAACCCGCCTTTGGATTTAATACTTCCAAAGTAAGTTCTGTCGTGACAAAACCTTTCTCTGCGAGACCAGTCCTGCCAACATCTACATTGTGAGGTTTGATAAGATACGCAATTCTTGCGTAATCTTCGTTCAATCCCACAATGTCGTAGTTGGTGTCGCCTGACACAGTTACATATCTGTGCTTAAAGAGTTTAACCAAAGATGCGGCGTCAGATGTATAGACATCAACCGCATTGACTAACCTCTTGTCGTCAATAGATATGGTCTTATCAGTTGCAGCACCAGAGTAACCTGCTATTTTCCGCTTGATATAAATCGGGCAATAGACAGCGTTGACCTCCACATTGGTGTTATCCCAGACCATCTGGAGATAATCATTGAAGGTCTTCTCTGGCATAGAAACACCAGAGCCATTGGTAAGAAGCGATAAGGAGAGTTTTAACCCTCTTAACTGCCTTGCAGCGTTTGAGCCGTTTCCAGTTACAAGGCTACCACGCATTAAGGCATACTCCATATCGTTCTTTAACTCTGCCAACGCATCGGCAATTTCTTCTGCCTTGCGGTCTCCAGATGCTCTATTGACAGCAATATCCGTATCCGTAATCTGCCAACCTTCCAAGAATACTTGGGTAAGATTAGACAAACGGGTAGGATTTTGAACATCATAAGAGGCATCTGCACCTTCCACATAGGCATTAGTTTTCACACTACCTAATGATTTTATCAACCAAGAGTGTAGCGTGTTTTTTGCCTCTGTGGTGGCAAGACCAGACACTAATTGGTTCTCACGAGGGGAATAATTGGTCAGTTCTGACAACAAATCTTCCCGTATCCCAGCATCATCATAACTAAATGCTTTTACAGCCATCTTATTCTTCTATTCCTAACTTTGTTTTTAGCACCTCTTTAAGGGCATCCTTTGACCCTGTGCTTCGGAACGCCTCAAAAGCCTTCTGATATTGGGACTTTGACTTAATAACATCTTCCTGTGGGCTACCGCCCTCAACCAGAGTTGCCTTCTGGACTTTTTTAAGGTTCTGTTGAAGGGCTTTAGTCTTCTTTTGAGTGTTATTAAGTTGCGTGTCCATATAATCAGCAAGGGCTAATTTAGTCGCTATCATCAAGCCATCAGGCCTTTTCTGAAGTTCTGGCTCTTTCATATAACCGCTTATTAACTGCGTAAGCGGATGCTGAAAGTTCCATACCTTCCTGCCAAGAGGGTCAGAAACAAAGCATTCCTGAAGCCGTGGGTGATTAGTTACCCATTGTTCCGCCTGTTGGCGGATTATGGCTTCTTGCTGTTTCTTCTCTACCTCTTTTACTTTTTCTTCGGCAAGACGGCTTGTCCTTTTTTCAAGGATAGCGAGTTTTTGTTCCTCTACCCAAGGTCGGTATTGGGGATGTTCTATCGCAAATTGCTCAAGTTCAGCGATAGTGTATTCCCTTTGAGGTTGTTGTTTTTGTTGATACTCCTCCAGCACTTTTCGTGCCACTTTCTCCAAGGATTCCTCGTTGGCTACTTCTTGGAACTTGCGTTGCCATTCCATAGCCACATTCTTCCAAGGAACTCCTCTTTCATCTACGGCTTCAGTTTGAGCATCCTTACCCTGCTCTTGGGACTCCGTAGGTTCTGTTTTTTCCTGCCCTTCAGGCGTAGCAGTGGTAGTGTCTTCTACCTGTTCTTGTGTTGACGCCTCTTCTTGCGCCGAAGTGGTCGTTTCTTCGGCTTCATTTACGACCTTTTCCTTCTCGTCCATTAGATACCTCCTATGCGGACTTCACCCGCCGCTATGGGTTTTACAGGAGTTCTGTAAAATCTATTTTTTTCGGGAAACTTTTTTAACTTGCGGGATAACTTCTTTAAAGTAGGTGTGGAATTTTGTTTGGGTTGTTTTGGGATAAATCTTTGCCCAAGCAGGTTTAGATAGTTTTAGGTTTGCGTAATGGTCTGCGCCATTAGTATTATCTTCTAACTGCCCCCGTAATGCCTTATTTGCAATAATGAGAAAGTTTTTATAAATCTTTGCCTCATTATCAGTAAACTTTTGATTTACTGCCTTATTCCACTCATTAGTGCCAACGCCAGAAAATTGATAAGGTGCATAAATTACATCCTCAAGAGTAGCCCCAAAACGCTCTGGCCTCTTTAAGCGATTTAAAACTACATTGGCAATCGCTTGAGCATCTTCGGGGTCTTTAGTCTCAGCAAATAATAGATTGGCTAATAATTGGACTTGGTTCATTTTAGTTAAACTTTCTTAAAACTTTTGCTAATCTTGCTCTTAATCCTAATTTCCCTTTTTTCTTTGCGGCTTTATTTAGGACTGAGGCAGGAATTTTTTTATTTTGTGGGATACCTAATTGGCGATGTAACGCACCTTTCTTTTTAATTGCGCCAGCAATCCAATTTTTCTTGTTAGCCATTTTTCCTCCTTTTTATCTTCTTTTTTATGCTCCTTACTACTTCTGGTAAATTGCTGAAATCTGTTTTAGAAGCCCACTCTTGAGCCATCTTTTTCCACTTCGGAGATTTCTTCGCCTTATAAAAGAAATATCTTGCTTGTTTTTCTGATTTAAACGGCATATTATCCTCTCTTATTCGTTATCATAATCTTTTTGAATAATCTGGTCAGGGTGTTCTAACTTAAATAATTCGCCTTGAGCCATCTTTAAATCGTGTTTATAATTTTCAATAGTGTTAATAACGGATAGTGTCGCCATCTTTGTAATCTGGGCTTCTTTGAGAGTTTTCTCGTCGGTAATCCATTGCCAGTTATCATCTAATTTTTTTGTGGTTGCCTTAAAATCTTCTATCAAAAGTTGAAAAGCAGGGTTTCCTTCTAATCCTTCAATGATTTTGTTGCAACGATCTATTCTTTCAAGAAGTCGCTTTTTAAGTTCGTTTTCGGGCATTGAGTCTCCTTTTTAGTAGTTATACCCCGATTTCTTCTCCGCCAACCCCTTCTCCGCCGATTGAGTTGACTATATCAGCAAGGTCTTTATATCCTTCTATCTTCTTCTTACCCTGCTCAATTCTCTTTTCCTGAATAGTTGCCTCTGACTTTAAAGCCCTTCCAATTACATCTGGCTGTATTCCTCTACTTTGCAATATCTGGGCAATTTCAGCATCAGTAAGGTCTTTAGGTTTAATACGAATATCGCCTATTTGAGGTTGTGGCTGATTTGCTTGCTGGAGTAATACTCTCGGGTCTTCGTGTAATCTCTGGTGCTCAGGAATATCTAATTCTTTGTAGAATAAGTCATACGCCTCTGCAATATGCCACGGCTTGATAACTCCTATCTGTAAGGCAATAGGATTTAGAGACGCCTGCAAAATCTGCATTGCCTTATTTAATCTTATTTGCGGATTGGTATTTTGGTCATTACCGCGAACTATAATTTTATATTTGCCCTGTATTTCCTCTCTGGTAAGTTTTATTCTTTCCCAGCCATCTTTGCCAAAATAAGCGAATTCATATTCATCATCGCCATATTGACACCAGAGGTCATAAACCATACTAAATAATTCTGCAAATGCCTCCGTAACCATATCTGCGTCAAGAGAGAATACAGTCTGCATATTTTGCTGTTGCAGGTTAACCTCAAAAGCGGTTCTTGGCTGGCGTTTATTTATCATTGATTGTAAAGTAAAATCTATCTGCCCAACTAACTCCTCTATCTTTGTCTCAAGAAGCATTTGCTCCCGTTCATAAGAAAACTCTACATTCGGGTTATTGTTGTTAAGTGTAGCAATGGCGTCATTAAGAGGGGTTAAGCCTTGGACTGGAATACCTTGTCCGGGGATAAACTTAACCATATTAGGATTAACTATACCAGCCCGATACACAAACATAGGAGCATTCCTTATGGTCTGGTTATCAATCTTCTGCATATGCTGGACATCTATCTCTTTGATAATATCTTCCAGCAGTTCTGGTATTCCCCGATGAGAAAACCATCTATCATCAGTAATCTCATAGCAGAGTTTTACAAAAGGGAATTTGCCGTTATTAAAGGGAAGGGTTATCTTTCTTAAAACAACTGAAAAATCAGGGGCTAAAGTGATAATGCATTTTTCAGGAACTCCATCGCCGTTTATATCATACCAACCATACCATTCCCAGATACGCACCTGCTCTGAAGATGAGTTAATGCGGTCAATTCCTTCTCTTAAAGATTTCTCCCACTCTGTCCCTGTCTCGTCTCTTGTTGCGTAAGATTTTATCTTATCTTTATCTTTGCCCTTCCAATAAGCGATTTCCTCTACTGCTTCCTTGTCCCAGTCTTTAACTTCGGCATTTTTCTGGACTTGATACCACGGCATAAAGAATTCGTGGCAGATAAACTCGCATTCCTGCGGTGAGTAAGGGCTATCAGAGGGGACATAACATCTTTCGGGGTCAACCAAAGCAATATCAGGGGCATTATACAAAACATCTTTTAACTCTATCCTAACCTGCTCTTTTCCCGCCAAAATCTCATCAATAACCCGCTCTAACTCCTTGTCATTATCAAGAGCAACCCAGTCAGACATATCTACCTCAAGCCTGCGGATTAACTCTTGTTTAATTAGTTCTCTTGGAGTGTTTAAATCAAAAAGTTGTATTGCCTCTTGAATAGATAAATCATCTAAAGAATAATTTTCAACCCTTGTTGTGATTTCTACTTTCCAGAATGGCTTTAAGAGATAAAAACCCTTCTCTAACATCTGGTCTAACGCAACTATTGCCCTTCTTGGGAAGTTCATAACATCCATAACAAGATGGTCTAAAAACTTCTCTATCTTCTGCGCTACGGATAAACTGCCCGAAGGAGTTGGGATTGCCTGAATAATCGGTCGGATACCAAAGATAATGTTAAATAAAGAAGCTTTAAGTTTTCTTATCTTTATCTCCGCAGTAGGCATACGGATATTGGCACAGCCGGGAAACGGGTCAGTCTTTGTTTTCTTAATCCGCATACGGAGTTTATGCCATTTCTCTTGGTTAGTTGACCAGATAGTAGTATTAGTAATCGCCTCATCTATCCTACGGTCAATATAGGCGAAACAATCATCTTGCGGTATGCTTCGCTTTGTCTTCTCTTGGTCAGTAGAATATTTTTTAACCATTTTGCTCCTTTTTATATTCCATAGGCAAATTCGGTTTTCTTATTATTTATTCTTAATGCAGGTTGCTCTTTTTTTTCTTCAAGAGAGAAATAGACAGGAGTAAGTATCTGCTCGGAGTAAGCAAGTGAGTCACAAATGTCATCCCATCTACTTGAGCCAATACTCAATAACTCATCTCTTGCCTCTGTATGCGATTGGGATATGTAATATTTGCCCTGCTCAAATAAGGGTTGCAGTGCGGCAATTACTCTTGCCTTTTTATTACGGATACTTACCGAAGTCCCTGTTTGCGTAAAAGAATTCTTTATCTCAACTACTGGCGGGTAAAGTTTCCTTTCTTCGCATTTTTTAAGAAAGGAGTCAAAGAATGATTTTTCTACGCCAGAGTTAGGTATGCCTATTGCAGTAATCCTATCTCTATTAGAAAGCCACATATTTAAGATAGCGTCCTGAAAAGTCCCTATCGGCTCGTGAGTGCGGATATAGTGTATAAGATAGCGGTTCATCTGGGGGTCTATCCCTACTAAAGAGGCAACTTTATAATCTGCTTTTTCATCATCAGAATAAGCAGGGTCAACAGCAATAACCAGCCCTAATTGTGAAGGCAATTCCTTCCAGTAGCGTATCTGTTCTTCTTTTATAGGGGAGGTTTCATCGGACATCGGGTTATTCATAAATTCTGCCGCAAAAGCCCAAGAGCCGATTTCTTTTTTACGCTCTTGGAGTTTCTCGTGAGGCCACATTTCAGTCCAGAGTTCGTGCCCTTTTTCCTGAACGCCATCTTTATATGCCTGATACTTCTTCTTTACCCAGCCGTTATCTGCGGTATAAAGCTCGCCAAGCACACATAGAGGGTGGATAAGAGTCCCTATAACAATTAACTGACCTTCTGGAAGGAGCGTATTAAGGCAGTCCTTAAAAATCCACTCTTTGAGTTTCTTACGCTGTTCCTCACTCTCAGCGCTATCTTGGGTCTCAAGGTCATCTAAAACAAGCAAATCAGGTCTAAAACCCCTTATCTGCCCCCCAGCCCCTCTTGCCCTTATATTTACCCTTGCTTTATTATGAAGAATGATATGGTTTTCTGTCCATTTATCAGACCTTAAATCTCCAAAAAACGCTAAAATTTTAGGGTTAGTCTCAATTTCATGCTTAATCTTACGAAGCCACTCAATAGCAAGGGTTTCAGAGGCAGAAATAATGCAAATATCCTTTCTTTTCTGAAATAATGCGAGCCATAAAGGATAGAATACAGAGCAGATGGTTGATTTTGCAGAGCCACGAAAGGAGAGTATCAGGATACGCTGGCTTTTAGGCAATAAACAATAGAGTTCTTTATGGAAATCGGGAATTTCACAGATAAGATGGTTTTTAAGAAAGTATTTAGTAAACTCAAGGAGCGAATTTGAGAAGAAATCATAATACTTTTTAGCAAGTTCAGGGGTAAGTTTAGGCATATTCAATTTAAGCACCAGAAAAAGCCATCTTCATAGATACAAGGGATAGAGTAAACTACGAAGAATACAATTTGGGTCTTTAAGAGAGGATATAGCTATTTTATCCCATTTTTAGCCCATTTAGGGCATTTTAGCCAATTTTTAGCCCTTTAGAGGCACGAACTCAAAAAAGTAGTATCTTTACCCTATTTACGAAAAATCGCTTAAATTAGAGGCATTTCCGCCATTTTCTCAAGCACGCTGACCCCCCCATTCTTGCAATTTGGCATCCATCTTACGATTGTCTTTGAAAAAAGGGCAGAAAATAACCTTTACTTGCTCCAATTGCTTACATTTTTGGGTGCATAATCTACATAGCCTATTAACGCCACTCAGGCCTGTCTTGTTTGATGCCATAAGGTATCCTTTTTCAAAAATTTGCAGCAGTTGCGGGAGGGGATTTATAATTATAATCACTATACTGGAGGGGGGTTAGGCTGACCTCCCGGGTAAACAATCTTTTGTCGCTCAATCGCTATAATCTTTTAATTTTTTTGCGCTTCTGTTAAACGCTTGGGGTGCAATGAGTTATAATTTTAGGCGTTAATTTCCCATAATAAGACTTATGTTAACTTGATTGGACGCTCTAACCTGTTGCGCTTGAAGGATTTGCGTTATCGGCTCTTAGCTGGTCTGGCAATTGCGGAGTCTCTGGAGGCGCTTCTAATTGCTCTACGGGCTCAATTATCTTTGGTAAATCCTTCGTAACATCTTGAAAGATAGCGATTTGCGTTGTAGTCTGGGCTTCCTTAAACATATTGAGATATTTGCCGAGTAATTCAGCAACACGAATGCGGTCGCTTGCTTTGGCGTCCGGCGCGACTAATTCTTTCAGCAATTGTTGAACTACCCACTCAACCGTAACCTCATTCGCCTTAATCTCTTTTATCAATTCTGGCTCACAGATTTTGACAGGCACGGCTTCTTTGGCTGTGTGATAAGCTGTCCCTTTCTTATATCCTGCCTCCAGTAACGCTTTTGCTTTGCTTGCTCCTCTGAGTCTTGCTTGTTTGTATAATTCTAATTTAATAGGGTCTGGTTTTGACATTGCTCCCGCTTTCTTTCCCGCAATTTTTTAGGGTTAGATGTTTTAGGTTTTAGGTTTTAGATATCTGTTTTGAGTTTTCTCAAAAATTTTTTTAAAAAAATACTTGACAAAATCAAAATATATG
>Ga0078972_1017562_pt1 | contig 10228 bp, 8 predicted proteins | sample YelNatPaOPGAMG01_FD_67568 | JGI IMG/M metagenome (GOLD analysis project Ga0078972, IMG submission 67568) | Hot spring thermophilic microbial communities from Obsidian Pool, Yellowstone National Park, USA - OP-RAMG-01 (SPADES assembly) (version 2) | ecosystem: Environmental > Aquatic > Thermal...
AATAATTAGTTTTATAATAATATTAAATTTAGAGGTGTGATTAATTAATGGATAAAGAATTTTATCAGAGATTAGAAATTATTAAATCCAAATGTGAATTATTAAGGGGGTTACTTTGAAATAGAATCTAAGAAAAAAAGGATATCTGAACTTGAGTCCATCTTAAATAAACCTGATTTCTGGAATGATACTGAAAATGCTCAAAAGATAATGCGCGAATTAAGTAACCTTAAAACAACTATTTCAAATTGGGATAATATTAATAAAAAAATAAATAATTTAGTTACTTTATTAGAATTAATTGAAGAAAATAACGATAATTCACTAATAAATGAGTTTATTAATGAATTAGTAATTACTGAAAAAGAGGTATTTTCAATTGAAATTCAATCTAAATTATCAAATCCTAACGATAAGTTGAATGCTATTGTGTCATTACATTCCGGTGCTGGTGGTACAGAAGCCTGTGATTGGACAGAAATTTTATTTAGAATGTATACTCGTTGGGCAGAGAAAAAGAATTTTTCTGTTCAAATTACAGATATGCAACCGGGGGAAGAAGCAGGAATAAAGAGTGTGACTTTTTTTGTTAGAGGGGAATATGCATATGGTTTATTAAAAAGTGAAATAGGTGTTCATAGATTAGTTAGAATATCACCTTTTGATGCAAATAAAAGACGTCATACTTCATTTGCCTCTTGTGATGTTATTCCTGAGATTACAGATGAAATAAAAATAGAGATTAATGAATCAGATTTACGGATTGATACATATAGAGCTTCGGGCCATGGTGGCCAACATTTACAGAAGACAGAATCAGCAGTTAGAATAACACATCTTCCAACCGGTATAGTGGTTCAATGTCAGAATGAGAGATCACAATATAAAAATAAGTTGACTGCATTGAAAATACTGAAAGCAAAACTTTATGAACTTGAACAGGAAAAAACTCGGTCTGAAATGGAGAAACATTATTCGGAAAAAGGTACTATTTCTTGGGGTAATCAAATACGTTCATATATATTTATGCCGTATCAGTTAGTAAAGGACCATAGGACAAATGAACAAGTAACTGATGTTGAATCAGTATTAGATGGTAATATAGATAAATTTATTGAATCTTATTTAATCCAAATAACTAAAAAAGGTTGATTTTTTTATTATTTTTTATTATAATTATATTTTAAGAAAATTATGGAAAAGAAGACTATTCTTATTATTGAAGATGATTTAGAAGTATGTAATTTATATAAATTTTTACTAGAAAAGGAGAATTATATTGTTCATGAAGTTCACACTGGACGAGAAGCATTAATCACGCTTGGATTAGAAGTACCGACTCATAATGAATCAGCACCACTTTTACCATTGGTACCTGATATTATTCTACTTGATATTATGTTACCTGAGGTTGATGGATTTACTATACTTTCACGATTGTTACAAGATGAGCAATTGAAAAGGATACCAGTGATTGTAATTACTGCAAAATCACAAATGTCTGACTTATTTGTTTCATCGTCTAATGTGAAACATTTTTTTTCAAAACCTTTTGATCCAAAATTATTAAGAGAAAAAATAAGACAAATTATTGTACAAGATACACACCTTTGAAAAAATTAGTCCTTTTCTTATAATTTAAGTTAAAAGGTTAATTTTTTATAAATGTAAGATGATGTCAGTAGAATTATTTATCGCATTAAGATACATAAAAGGACGGAAAAAGAATATATTTGGAATATTAACTACAATAATAGGAATAGGTGGTATATGTATAGGGGTAGCAGCACTTATTGTGACATTAGCAGTTATGAATGGGTTTCATAAAGATATAAAAGAAAAGATATTAGGTTTAAGTTCACATATAATTATTTTAGGAACAAATATTGAAAATCCAAAAAGTGTTACTGATAGATTATATTCAATAAAGGAAATTGATGCAATATCACCATTTGTATATGGTCAAGCAATAATTAAAACAAGGAACAATGTATCTGGAGTTTTAGTTAAAGGAATTAATTTTTCAGAAGAAATAAAGGTTATACCTTTAAATAAATTGTCATTTAATGGAGATTGGTCGAAATTGAAAGAGAAAGGTATTGTTTTAGGTAAGGAATTAATTAAAAATTTATCTGCGAAAATAAATGATGATTTGATTTTGGTATCACCAAATGATATAACTTTTCCTGGTATGTATATTCCCAAACTGAATAAATTTAAAATAATAGGTGTGTTAAATTCAGGAATGTATGATTATGATACAAATCTTGTATTTATTGATATTGAAAATGCAAAAAAATTTTTTTCTATAGAAGGTGTCTCTGGATTTGATATAAAATTGAAAAATATTGATAAGACAGAAACTATTGCAGAAAAGATAAGAAATAGTATCAATTTTCGTGTTCTAACTTGGCAGGACCTAAACAGAAATTTATTTGCAGCATTAAAACTCGAAAAAGTGGTAATGTTTATTTTACTTACATTGATAATTATTGTTGCTTGTTTTAATATCATATCTAACTTACTTCTTTTAACAATTGAGAAAGCGAAAGAGATAGGAATATTATCTGCATTAGGTATGAATAGAAATAGTATACGTAAAATATTTTTATATGAGGGATTATATACTGGAATATTAGGAGTTTTTTTGGGAACTTTTGTCGGAATATTTTTAAGTGTAATTTTAAAAAAATATCAATTTATTAAACTTCCACCTGATATATATTATATTGATAAACTTCCTGTTGATATATCAATACAGGATGTTATTATTGTTGTGGTTTTAACATTATTTATTACTGTTTTGTCAACATTTTATCCGGCAAATAAAGCAAGTAAAATTAATCCAGTTGAAGTGATTAGATATGGTTAAATATGATAAAAGTTATTGGATTAGAAAAAGTATTTTTTATTGATTCAAAAACAGTTAAAGTACTAAAAAATATCAGTTTTGAAATAAAGTCAGGAGAAAAAGTAGCTATCTGTGGTCCTTCTGGAGCAGGTAAGTCAACACTTTTACATATTCTTGGTTTAATGGATACATTTTCTTCAGGTTCAATTGAATTATTTAATAGCAAAATTGAAAATATGGATGAAAATCTTAAAACAGAATTCAGAAATAAATATATAGGCTTTTTATTCCAATTTCATTATCTTATCCCTGATTTTACTGTATTAGAAAATTTAATGATTCCATTATGGATAAAAAAAGAGAATAAGAATAATATAAAAGAGAAAATAAAAACATTAACCACTGCTTTAGGGATAGAATCTTTATTGGATCGTTATCCAAATGAATTATCTGGAGGTGAACAACAGAGGGTAGCATTAGCACGTTCTTTAGTTAATGAACCAAAATTAATACTTGCTGATGAACCCACAGGTAACCTCGATAGTAAAAATAGCGGACTTGTAGTTGAATTACTATTTAATGAGGTTAGAAAAAGGAATGTTACACTTATTATTGCAACACATAGTATAGAATTAGCTAATATGACAGATAGAATAATTTATTTACAAGATGGAATGATAAAAAATTAAATGAGGGTAAAAGTATGAAAGTATATATTGATGGAAAACTTGTTGATTCAGATGAGGCAAAAATATCTGTTTTTGACCACGGCTTACTATATGGTGATGGTGTATTTGAAGGGATAAGAGCATATAACGGACGTGTATTCAAGTTAAAGGAACATCTTGATAGATTATATGATTCAGCAAGATCAATTATGTTAGATATACCAGTAAGTAAAAATAAAATGATTGATTTAGTTTTAACTACAATTCGTGCCAATAAATTGAAGAATGCATATATAAGATTAGTTGTTACACGAGGGAAAGGTGACCTTGGTCTCGACCCTAAAAAATGTAGTCAGCCAACAATTTTTATTATTGTACACGAAATATCTTTATATCCAGAAGAGTTTTATAAGAAAGGATTGGAAGTTGTAACAGTATCTGTTAGACGTAATTTATCAGACGCTATTAATCCATCAATTAAATCACTTAATTATTTAAATAATATTTTAGCAAAAATTGAGGCAGCACGTGTAGGTGTTTCCGAGGCGATTATGTTGAACAAAGATGGTTATGTTGCAGAATGCACAGGTGATAATATTTTTATTTTAAAAGATAATATATTGGTAACTCCACCTACATGGGCAGGAGCGCTTCCAGGGATAACGCGGAAAACTGTTATGGAATTAGCAAAAACTAAATTTAAACTTAATGTTAAAGAAGATCTGTTTACTACTTATCATATTTATACAGCAGATGAGTGTTTTCTTACAGGTACAGCAGCAGAAATAATTCCGGTTGTTAAAGTTGATCAACGAATTATTGGTGATGGAAAGCCAGGTAAAATGACTATTAAACTAATGAAGGAGTTTCGTAAACTAACTGAAACTACAGGTGTATCAATTTATTGATATTTGTTGTTAAAAAATAAAATAAATTTATTTTATTCTGATGTTTCTACTAATAATAAGGATACTAATTTAGATAAAATGTTATGTAATTTATGTAACAAGAACAAAGCGGTTATTCATTTTAAAGGGATATTTAACCAAAAGACAATTGAATTAAATTTATGTCTAAAATGTGTAAAAAAAAGAGGGATAAAACATTTTAAAGAAATATCAATATCGGACATTATTTCAACTTTATCAGATTTATATTTTTATAATTCACCAAGTAAAGAGAAGAAAAAATTAGTATGTAACGTATGTGGTTTAACATATTTAGAATTTGAGCAAAAAGGTAAATTTGGTTGTAGTAATTGTTATAATACATTCAGTAATTATCTTACGCATATATTCGAGAGATTACACGGTAGAACAAAGCATATAGGAAAGATACCTCAAGAACATTTTAATGTAAACAATAATATAATATTATCTCAAAAATTATTATCTTTAAGAAAAGACTTGGAACAAGCAATAAAATTTGAACAATATGAAAAAGCAGCAAGAATACGTGATAAAATTAATTTAGTTGAAAGCAAATTGACAAAAAGGTCAACTTGAAAATTATTAAGGATAATTTTGTTATTATGATACTTAATGATTTAGCAAAACAGAGAATAAATTGGTTACCTGATAGTATAAATGAAAATAATATAGTTTTATCATCAAGAGTAAGGTTAGCAAGAAATTTAAATAATTATCCGTTTCCTATTCGTTTAAACAAACAACAACAAATTTTACTGCTGGATAATATTGTTTCAGTTGTACAGAAAATATGGAATTTTTCTGAGATACAAATATTAAAATTAAATGATTTAGATAAAGTGGATAGAATGTTATTAATGGAACGGCATTTAGTTTCATATAATCATGCTGTAAATGTATCAGGTGAACCAGGATTAATATATAAAAAAGATGAAACGCTTAGTATTATGATTAATGAAGAAGACCATTTACGTATACAGATTATAGGGAAAGGATTGTCTTTAAGAGGTATTTGGGAAACTTTATCTGAGATTGACGATAAACTTAATAGATATTTACTTTTTGCATTTCATAAGAAATACGGATTTCTAACTTCATGTCCAACTAATGTCGGAACAGGATTAAGAGTTTCTTGTCTTGTTCATTTACCCGGTTTAGTTTTAACAGAACAGATTGAGAAATTAATAGATAATTTATTAAAAATAGGTATATGTGTAAGAGGATTCCATGGAGAAGGTACAGATCCCGAAGGAGATATATTTCAAATTTCAAATACTAGGACATTAGGTAAGACAGAAGAAGATATCATTTCTGATTTTGAAAAGGTTATTCTTACTATTATTAAATACGAAAAAGAAGCAAGGAAAAAATTAATAGAAAATAAATTTAGACAAAGAGTTGAAGATGCTGTTTATCGTGCATATGGAATAATGTATAATGCTAAATTACTGAATTCAAATGAATTAGTTGCATATATTTCTAAAATTTTACTAGGATTATGGCTCAAAATGGATTTATCTATAAAAACAGATTTGATTTATCAATTAATTTTTATTTTACAGCCAGCACATTTACAAGAATTTATTGGGAAGCAAATTGATTCGCAGCAACGCGATGGCATCCGTGCTGAACTTATACATAGATATCTATTTTCTTAAAAGATACTTTTATTAGTTTAAGGAGGTTTTTTTGTTAATGAATAGGTTTACTGAAAGAGCGCAAAAAGTAATTTTAATTGCTCAAGAAGAAGCAAAAAGACTAAATCATGATTATGTAGGAACTGAACACATTCTGTTAGGTTTAGTTGCATTAGATGAAGGTGTAGCTGCTCAGGTATTACATAATTTAAATATTGATTTGCGTAAAATAAGAGCAGAAGTAGAAAGAATTGTTGGAACAGGTGAAAATGTGATGTTACTTGGCGAAATACCATTTAGTCCAAGAGCAAAGAAAGTTTTAGAACTTGCAGTTGAAGAAGCAAGTAATTTAGGTCATTATTATGTAGGAACAGAACATCTATTATTAGGATTATTAAGAGAGGAAGAAGGTGTTGCAGCGAGAGTTTTAGAAAATTTAGGTTTAAAGTTAGATATTGTACGGGAAGAAATTATTAATTTACTTGGTGAACCAACAAAACCTTTACATCAACGTCAAAATGTCTCTTCAAGAACAAAAAGTAAAACTCCGATACTTGATGATTTTAGTCGTGATTTAACGCAACTTGCGAGAGAAAATAGTCTTGATCCTGTAATAGGGAGAACAGATGAAATAGAACGGTTAACTCAGATACTCGCAAGAAGAACAAAAAACAATCCTGTATTAATAGGTGACCCTGGAGTTGGTAAAACAGCAATTGTTGAAGGATTAGCACAAAGAATTGCCAAAGGAGATGTGCCTGAAATACTTATTAATAAACGTGTTATAATGCTTGATCTATCATCAATTATAGCAGGAACCAAATATCGTGGAGAGTTTGAACAACGATTAAAAAATATTATGGAGGAAATAAGAAGATCAAAAAATACTATCATTTTATTTATTGATGAATTACATACTGTTGTTGGAGCAGGTGCTGCTGAAGGAGCTATTGATGCTTCCAATATGCTTAAACCAGCATTAGCACGTGGCGAGTTACAATGTATTGGAGCAACAACATTGGATGAATATCGTAAATATATTGAACATGATCCTGCTTTAGAACGTCGTTTTCAACCAATTATAGTTAATCCGCCAACAGTCGAACAGACAATAGAAATTTTACGTGGGCTGAAAGAAAAATATGAGGCACATCATAAAGTTGTTTATGATGACCAAGCAATAATTTCTGCTGTTCAATTATCAGATAGATACATTTCAGACAGATATTTACCTGATAAAGCAATTGATTTATTAGACGAATCTGGTAGTAGAGCAAGATTACAGGTTACACAAGTAACTCCACAAATAAAGGAGAAAGAACAAGAGTTAGAAAAGATTATAAAAGATAAAGAAATAGCTATTTCTAATCAAGAATATGAACTTGCAGCACGATTACGAGATAAAGAAAGAGAAATGCGTAAAAATATTGAAGAATTGAAGAAAAAATGGCGCGAAAAACGTGATTCAATAAGACCAGTAGTTACATCAGATGATATTGCGTTTATTGTATCAAAATGGACTAATATTCCTGTAACTCGGCTTACAGAAAAAGAATCTGATAAATTGCTTCATATAGAAGAAGAACTGCATAAAAGAGTTATTGGCCAGGATGAAGCTATTAGTGTGATTTCACAGGCAATTAGAAGAAGTCGAACAGGATTAAAAGATCCTAAAAAGCCAATTGGGAGTTTCATGTTTTTAGGGCCAACTGGTGTTGGTAAGACAGAATTGGCTAAAGCATTAGCAGAGTTTTTATTTGGTGACGAGAGTGCTTTAATACGTATAGATATGTCAGAATATATAGAAAAATTTTCAGTTTCACGACTGATAGGTGCACCTCCTGGATATGTAGGATATGAAGAAGGTGGACAACTTACAGAGAAAGTTAGGAGAAAACCATATTCAGTTATATTACTTGATGAAATAGAAAAAGCACATCAAGAAGTATTTAATATACTTCTGCAGATATTTGACGATGGTGTGCTTACCGATAGTCTTGGACATAAGGTTAATTTTAAAAATACTGTTATTATAATGACTTCGAATGTTGGTGCAAGATTAATTTCAAAAGGGAAATCGTTAGGATTTCTTGTTCAAGAAGATGCACAAAGTAATTATCAATCAATAAAAGAAATAGTTACTGAAGAAGTAAAAAAAGTATTCAATCCAGAGTTCCTCAACCGTATTGATGAAATAATAGTTTTTCATCCGTTAACAAAAGATGATATGAAAAAAATTCTAGAATTAATGTTATCTCGGGTAGAAAAGAAACTAATAGAGCAAGGATTTTCTATTTCATTTTCTGAAAAAGCGAAGGATTATCTGCTTGATGAGGGATTTGATCCTAATTATGGTGCACGACCATTACAGAGAACAATACAGAAACATGTTGAAGATGCTATTGCTGAAGAAATATTGAAAAAGAATTTTATTCCTGGTACATCGTCTAATCCAGTAGTGATAAATATTGATTATGATGATGTAAATAAATCACTTATTTTTAATGAAAAGATATTACATAAGCCTGTTAAAAATTAATGAAAAAGAGAATTATCATTATTTTAAGTTTAATATTAATAATAATTTCTTTCGGAGGTTTAATTTTTTCGCGATATTTTATCAAAAAAACAATTGAGAATAAAATAATATCTTATGTTCATAAAATCAATAAACAGTTAAATATCAGTTCTATTGAATTAGATATTCCTTTTAAGATTATTTTAAAGGGAGTATCTTATAATGATAGATATTTAAGTTTTAATTCTGAGAAAATATATATTTTTTTTGATATTATAAATATATTTAAGAATGTAAAAATTATCAGTTCTATATCTAAATTATATTTTTATAGACCAAAAATAAAATTTTATCTAAATAATATAGACAATGTAGACATAAGTTCACAAAATAAAAATTGGATTAAATTAATATCAAGAATAATTACTCCGATAAATAGATTGTTTATTTACTGGGATAACGGTGATTTATTTTTCTGTTCTAATAAAGAGTTTGCAATGACAGGAACTGATGGAATAGTTATTTTTAGAGATAAGAAAATATTATTAACTAAACTAAAAAAAGGAAATTTAGTATTTGGAAATAATACTTCAAATATTGATAGTGATATATTATGCGATTTTTCTGGAGATAAACTGAGTGGTAAAATAAAAATAGATGAATTTGATATATCAGATCTTAATTTAGAATACTTTTCATATAATCTTAAAGGAAAAGCAAATTTTATATTTAATCTTTCAGGAAAAATCACTGAACCTATAATTAGATTTCAGTATTTATTAAAAGATATTAATTGGAATAAAATAAAAGGCTATACTCAAGGCGAGGGTGAATATAGTGTTAAACAATATATTAAATTTAATGGGTTATTGAAAATTCCAGATTATTGTAAAGATGTGAAATATAATTTTAGTTTGTTTTATCCAGATAATAAAATTAATGTCAGAATGAATTTGACGCAATTGGATCTGAATTTATTTTTTAAGGATGTTATTCGAACCCCTTTATCGATTGAAGGTAAATACAATTGCTTATTAAATATAACAGGTGAGAAAGATAGCCCTGAATTGTATTTATTTTTTAAGAGTTATCAAAGCAAGTTTTTATCTAAGTATTGGACTGATAGTGAAATTCAGGCAAATATTTCTGTTCTTAGAACAGGAGATATAATTTATAAAATCTCTAATTCATTTTTTAAATCAGAAGACGAAGTAATATCTTTCGTATCTGATGATTGGAATACAGTTAAAAGAGTAAATATGAATAATCGATACGAAGGAACATATAATTTTAATGTAAATATTCAAAATTTTCAATATAATGGAAATGTAATTTTTGGTAAAACGAATTTATCTGGTAACTGGTTAAAAAATAACTCTTATATTTCAGTCGATACTGTTGTTGAATTGAATGGTTTTTGGATAAATCAACACATGTTTGAAAATAAAAAGTTTAAAATTAAATATGAATCGGATAAAAATACAAAATTAGTTCTATTAGATTCATATCCAGGTGAAAATTATAGTTTTTCTGGCAGTATTGATTTTTCTGTTCAGAATATATTTAAGTTTAATGACATCAATATTAAATACAAAAACAATAATTTCCTTACTATTAATGGTGTT